>OJNH01001394.1_pt1 | contig 18989 bp, 18 predicted proteins | sample 1597361 | NCBI WGS metagenome assembly OJNH01 (sample SAMEA2452136, study PRJEB22498) | human gut metagenome | biome: human feces; feature: human gut; material: feces | place: Australia | collected 2012
AATTTTCAATTCTTTCCACGAATTGAATAAATCCACAGGATCTCCGATAACCGGTTGCATTCATATGTTCAAAGTAACCATGCATTACTGGATAACCTATGCAACATATTTTATCTATCGGAAATCCCTGAAGGGCATCATAGCCAATTTCCCTGGGATCTGTGCCTTGTTTGTATTCTACTGTAAGCATTTCTTCTATGCCATGAAGTGTAAAAGGAATTGTTACTCTGCTCTTCAGCGCGTGAAATACTTCTTCATGTGTCATTCTTTCGTTACTATTTTCTGCCAGCAAATCTGCCTCATCTAATGCTTGTTCTATATCATAAGTATCTTTTGAGTTTTCCATGTTTTTCTCCTGAATATCAATATCGCTCTCATCGGTATTCTCATTTCTGGCAACGGATCCATACAATATAATTTTAATAATATTATCCATCATTTCCAATAGAGGATGCACTACTGTTATTTATACATAATTATATCTCTGCCTTTTATTATTCACAATAAAAAAATAGAAACACAATTCACATTGAACATCATTAAAATTATTGAATAAAATTCAATATCTTGACATATAATTATATTATAATTATAATTTAATTATGAAAGGTATTAGTTTTGAATGGGATGATAATAAAGCAGCCATCAACGAGGCAAAACATCACATCACATTTTCAGAAGCCAGCACTGTATTTGCGGATGAAAATGCCATTTTGTTTGACGATCCCAATCATTCACAAGAGGAAGAAAGGTTTATGATGTTGGGGCTAAGCGATCACGCAAAAATGTTAATTGTATGTCATTGTTATCGCGGTATGGATGATGTTATTCGTATTATCTCCGCCAGAAAAGCAACCAAGAATGAAACAACTCAATACTACAAAATTAACGAAAGGTGGTAAGTCAATGGAAAAGGAATACGATATCGAAAAATTAAATCCCAGAAAAAATCCCTATGCAAAGCGTGTAAAAAAGCAGATTACTATTAACATTGATGGTGATACCATTGATTTCTTCAAGGCAAAATCAGAAAAATGTGGTATTCCCTATCAAACACTAATTAATCTGTATTTGTCAGATTGCAAAGAGCAAAACAGAGAATTGGAATTAAAATGGAACTAGCCCAACATTGTACAAGGATGTCAGCAATGCCGACATTCTTGTTTGTTTATAGAGGATAAATTCAAAAATAGGAGAAACGCTGTAAAATCAATGTTTCTCCTACTCTTAAATTGATGCTGGTGGCCGGACTTGAACCTTTACGTAATTCTGAAACCCGCATAGAAAGGAGCTTTGAGAGACCTCTGATTGTTTTTGCATACATTTTGCATACAAATTCTCTGTTTGGGCACCTTATCGGTATAACATAAATTGTCAAGTTTCTACTTACTCCTGTTTTTGCAATAACTGAATAATAGCGTCTCTTTCTTCACCGTGGATACCAGCGGCATCAAGTGCTTGTTCCAACGTTAAATTCATATTCTTCATAAAGTTTTCTACTAATTCTGCCTTTTCCGTTTTTAGACATTCACTGGCATATTCCTTCGCATATTCCTGTACTGCTTCACACATGGTATCACGTCCTTCCTCTACTTCTTTAAAATGTCTTACTCCCTGTGACAGTTCTTTGTAATGCATATTATCCGGGTCTGTCTGATGAAAGTCCTGCATAAGATGTCCGATTTCATCATCACCCTTATAGTTGCCGTTTACATAAATTATATGTGAGCCGTCCTCAAATAGTTTCCCGGTCTCTCTTACATATCGGTCAATATGGTACAATGGCAAACCTTCTTGAAATTTGTCACGCTTATAAATAAAGATTACATAAGAATCCTTGATTTCCTTAAATTCCTGACCTTCTTTCAACATTCTGGAGTCCAGGACACTGCTATGGTATCTTGCTCTCCTTATATGAGCACCTTCGGAGTTTCCCTGTACCTCAATGTCCATTTTCTCTCCGTTTTCATCCAGTGCATGTACATCAAGTGTGATATTACGTCCCCCGACTGCAGCGCTTTTCATTTCTTCCTGTCCGTTTACACTGATAACCTTGATCTTTCTCTCCAGAATGATTCTAAGCAATAGCTCCGTTGCTTCTATATTCTTATCAAATACCCGGCTCATCAGGTCATCATCGAATAAAGTAAGTCCATCGATCAGCTTGTTGATCCTGTCCTGATTCTGTATAACCCTGCTGTTTTTATCTTCTGCCATAGTTTCCCCTCTTTCTAATTTCATATTATCATGTTGCACTTTCTACTGCAATTAAATTTCTCTGAAAAATGAGTGGTGAATATTCCAAAGACGTGATTATTTATATGTTTAAATCTATAACCGAATGAATACAGAAAAAATTTTAAAAAATTTGCAAAAAAAAATAAAAAAATACCAGATGTTGCGGTTTTTTTGTACATAAGTATATGTAACCAATATTACTATAACACACGAATAACCTAATGACAAGATATTCTTAGATTTTATTCATAAGGAGGAGTTTAAGATGAAAGGTACATAGAGATAACAATCTTTGAAAACTGAATATGGGACAAATAACTAAATGACAAGAGGAGTTTTTATCATGAACAAGGAAATTACCTTAAATACAGTAACTAACAACATTTCTATTAACAAGGAGACTATTATGATTAAGATGAAAGAAGAATGTACCAAAAATGAATTAGTAAGTCAGATTGCAGATTTGCTACTGGCAAACATTGATGAAAATGACCACGTTATTTATTACAATCTTGCAGACCATATGTTGATATATTTAGATGTTTGCTTAGAGCGTTTAACCGGTTTCCATAACACGGCTTCCTATAAGAATGATCTGCATTCCTATTTTGAAGCAATTATAAAATACATGGAAAAACATAACAGTGAAGAAATTGATCTTGCATTTTTCCGGTATATGGCTCTGCAGGATACTCATATAGATTATGCGCCACTGTATCTTTTCATGGCGCATCATTACAGTCGTTCCTTAATCTTTTGTCCCTACTTTTACAGATTACTTGCTACCATGATTTTGATCTATCCCTGGTCAGATAGCAAAGAGGATTTCGATGTTTTGTATGATATCTATTCTGTACTGGCACGTTACTTCAGGAATCCTGATGCTCACATGGATCCTGTCGAAAGAGAGTACATGGAAAATTATGTTCGGAAAAATCTTGAGGACTAGTTTTATATTAGATGCAGTAGAAGAGTAGTATAACATGACCTGACGTCGGTAATGCGACGTCAGGTTATTTCATTCCATTCTTATATTTTCCTTAATTCCTCCCCCCCTTTCCCCTCAATAGCAATCCATTTCCTGCCTGCTAGGGGGCGCACTTTGCATATCATCCTTTTAATGTATTCCACCAATAGAAAAAGGATGTCGGTATTTCCGACACCCTTTATCATACCCGACGTAGGTATTCCCGACACCAGCTTTTTCACTGTCGGTATCTCCGACACAGAAAACCTTTCCCTAGCAGCAGAAAGACTAGAAGGTTTTGTATTCACAAGAAAGATTTGTATTCTCCTATAATACAGCACAAAAAAAGAGATGCCACAATTCAGACATCTCTTTTCCTTTTATAAACTTGGGGGATTGGATTTTACTCTTCCCAGACAGAAGAAATATCTCCACAGTTTCTGCAGATAGAATGAAAATATACGTGGTCCTTTCCCTCTGCATCCGTTTCATCATGATCCCACTCATTTACATAATCATGTCCAGATGCAGGAATCACATCGCCACCAGTAGTACCACTGCCACCACAATCACAGCCCCAGACTGCGGTACGTCCATCGGTGGTACAGGTTGCGCTCACGCCTTCTGATACGACACATCCATGATGTACATCTCCTACTCTATTTTTAGATTCTCCTAAGTTTGCTCCACAATCGTTACATACTCTGGTTACTGTTTCCCACTCTTCATAGCAGCCACCGGAAATTGGTACCTGATAGGTATCATGTGCATTTTCGATATGTGTATTTGTATGCTGACATGCTACCGGTGCTGCAGTAGGTGCAGGAGTTGCCTTGGGAGCTTCCGTAGCTTTAGGAGCTGCCGTAGCTTTAGGAGCAGGGGTAGCTGTTGCCTTTGGAGCAGTCGTACTCTTCGGCTTTTCTGTTGCAGCGGGCTTTGTCGTAGCTGTTACCGATGCAGTCTGTGTACCAGGCTTTGTAGTGCTCTTAGGCTTTGCAGTCGTCTCCGGTGCGGCAGTAGACTTAGGAGCCTCGGTTGCCTTGGGGTCAGGACTGGTAGTAGCCTTTACATCAGACTTTTCCGCAGACTTTTCCTCAGTAGTAGTCTCTGCAGTAGCAGTCTCCTCTTTATTTACGGTACCGAGTACTACCTTTTCATCATTTGCAGTAGGCAGTTCCCCAGTTGCTTCGGTTGCTACTACGGTTTCCTCTGCTGGAGTATCGGTATTTTTCTTTCCACCACAAGCAGTCATGGAAACAATCATAGTAGTAATTAACAGTGCAGTGATCATATGCTTTTTCATCTTTGTTGTAACCCTCTTTCATATTTTATTTTTGCTTAATTTGCGATTTACATTTTCTGTAATTTTCCACATTTGTTATACCTTTTCTATAATATTCTCAATTTCGATGGAAGTCAAACAAATGCTTCTTATTTAGTATATTCGCTTTTGCGAAGATATTCAATATCCAAAATATATTTTACACTTACCTTACCACATTTTATCGGAAGGAGGTGCTGTTATATGATAGATTATAGTCCATTTTGGGCAACCGTTGAACGAACTGGAAACAACTGGTATACCCTTGCTAATAAACTACACGTACCTAACAGCACCTTGCATCGTCTTAAACACAATAAAGATGTATCCACAAAAACCCTAAATGATCTGTGTAGAATCCTAAATTGCAATATATGTGACATCGTGCAATATATTCCCTCTGATGATGACCAGATCTTATAGATGCAAACAAAAAAAAACGAATTTATCACGTTTTGGGAAAAGTAGGGCACTAAAAATTGTGTGCCCCGCTTCTTTTTTTATTCCTCTTCTTCCTTTTCTTTTTTATGATATCTGATATATGTTATTTCTCTTTCTCTACTTATTCCTTCTTCTTCCATTGCTGTTCTTATAAACTGACTTATCAATTCATATCCATTTTCATTTTTTACAATTCTCTTAGTAACTTCATGATATAACTGGATATATTTATCAACTTCATTTTGTAATTTAGGTATTCTTCTTATTACATCATCTATATCATTTTCCATAAATATAAGAGGTGTATGAAAATCTTTTATTTCTGATACTAATAAATTTTGTTGAAAATCTAACATCCAGTATTCATCATCATAGTTTTGTGTTTCTACTAATTCTTCTAATTGCTTATTTGATACTTTACAATACTTTTCAAATGTATCAATAAAAAATTTTTTAACCCATATTTTATATAATGCTTTTATACTTTCTTCTGTTAATATACCATCATATAAACTATAGATTTCTGTATTTTTATATTCAGAAGTTCCTTTTGGAAATAAATACTTAAAGTAGTTTTTAATTGATCTTTCTGTACAAAATTCAAATTCCAATCTCAAAAATAATTTATTTGATACTGGGTCTATTGTAACTCCATGTTTATTTTCAGTTTCTCTTCTCTTTTCATATATTTTTATTTTTGTTTTTTGGGAAACTGATTCTAACCCGGTTATTGTCATACCATCATATTTTTCCTCTGTATTTTTTCCAATAAAAATATTAGAATTAACCTCTTCTTTATCTCCCTGAACGAGAAATACTCCATGCGTATAACTTTTATTCGGAAAAAATTCCTGATAATATTTCAGATAACGAAACAACGTATTAAATTCCGCTGAAAAAGCAAATGTATTATTTACTTCTGCGGAATGAAATACCACTGCATCCTTTTCAATGTATATTCCGTAATCTTCCAGTTTTCTTATTGCCAAACTTACAGCAGATCGAAGTTCCTCTAAGGTATAGTTATTCCAATTTCCTATCCAACTATCAGAAGGTCTTACTCTGATTTCAAGCTGTGTCAGTTCCTTGCCTTTTGTACTTTCTGTTTTTTCATCTTTGGCTGTGTTATTCAGCTTGATTGTAAGTATCTCATACGGCGATAATTGCACTTTTACCATTGTCCACTTTTGTTTTTTTATCAGATCATCATTTGCTCCAGGTGTACCTGTTAGTATATATTTTCTTGTCGAAGATGAACCATAGTTTATTGTAATCCATTCCTCTTTGATATTCTTTTTTAATTTCTTTTTTTCCTTTGCTGCTGTTTGCAATTTGTCCATGTCGATTCTCTCAATTATGCAGTTAAAGCAACATCGATCAAAACCAATCCCCTCTCTTATAAGCACATTATACCGTTCTTCTAAAGTTTCTTTGCGTTCCCTTACCGATTCATATTTAATGTTTACGCCATCCATCGGTACAATATCTGCAAAGCTATCCGGTTTTCCATCAACCTCTTTGATGGGTCTTGCACATTCTTCTCCATAATATACTTGCTTGGGACTTAATAGCTGTTCTAGTGGTATATTATTTTTCAAACAATATAGTATAATTTCCCGCCACAATTCTGTCAGCTGAATTTCTGCTATTATTTTTCCGTTTATTTGAAAGCAGTTATCGAGTATCTGATTCTCTATTTTTCTTACAGATAAATCCCAAAATATCCTTCGATAATCTCTGATTCTACAGCAAAATCTCCGCTTAAATTCATGAGCAAAATTTACATATTCTTCTCTACCAAAGTCATATGTCACATCTTCTATTTCATCCCATTTAGTAACCAGTTCCTTGGTCAATAAATTTGTTGTTGTTAGTTCCTGATTGATTCTTGCATTAGTCTCCGTATGGCTGCGTAATAAACGGTTCATAATATCCATATTATTTTCTAAATCAGTCCGTCGAGGTGAATTATAATCTAAACACTTTATCCAGTTTTCATTTAAGTAAACATATACTTTGGCAGTATACACTAAATAAGCCATTCGCAAACGGTCAACAATATTCTGCACTGATTCCCCCGATTTATATATTTCTTCCGCATAAATCTGACGTATATTTCTTCTCACAGCATCGCTATACTCGTTCATTTGCGCATCAAATTCCTTTCTTTGACTTACGCATCTATTTTGATTTCTTCCCCACAGGCAATGCTCTGCAAGTCTATCCAGCTGTGTTTCCTCATGATCATTACTTTCTTCTATCAGTTCATATTCTAAGCTTTCAATACTCTTTTTACGATAATTGCAAAAAGTGGGATCCTCTACAATACCCTTTAGTGTTGTAAATATCTCCATATATTCGTTGGCATTTCTAACAAATGTACCTTCCAGCATTTTCTCTTGTAATTCGTCTATTATCTCACGTATTTCCTTTTGCATATACTTCCTCCTGTTGTTTTGTATCTTTATATTATAATTATACAAGTTTTATCCCGAATTGTTTATCTTTTCTAATGTTTTAAAAAGTGTAATAAGTATCTATACACCTTTTCGAGATTCCGCCCTTTCTGCAATATGTTGCCACCGATCAGCCAGTTCTTCTGCATATCTACGTTGTATCATTTCGCAAAAATTATCTGCTTCTGCCTTTTCCAATTCCTTTCTTAATTTCGTGATCTCTTTCTGCAGCATCCCTTTGTCTGAGGATAGATAATCGTTTAGCTGTTTCTGCTGATTGTTGCTCTGCTGTTCCCAGTCGGATAGCTGATTCCTGTAACTCTCGACTAAGCTCGTTAATGCGGTCTGCTCTTTTCTCAATATCTCGTTTTCCTGCTGTAGTTCCTGTATTATCTGATCCTGCTGTGCCAGTAGTGCCATCATTTCCCGACTGGATGGTACGGATTCTGTCCTTATATTTATCAAGTTTTGCTCTGATTTCTGCATCCTGTCCCTCCTGCTTTTGTTGTAATAATTCCCGGCTAAGCGTTTCTACGACTTCTCTTGTGAGATCGTACTCACCTTGTCTTAAATGGTTTTCCATGATTCCTGTCATGCCCGATGACATCATAATCAGCAGATCATCCTGCGCCTGTGTCAATTTTGTCGTAATATCCATCATCATTTCTGCGGTCTGCTCCTGTGCTGTCTGTGTAGTATTGTAATCGTTTTGTAACCGCTGGTAATATGCAATAATACTGGAAAATGCCTTCTCTATAGCCATCCCAGATCTTGCATGAGTGTACCGGGATACATATTGCTTTGGTGGCTTATACCTCTTGACCCTCTGCAAATCTTCCTGCAATGACAGCTTTAATTCCTGCATTTCTTTTGATTCTTCAAATTGTCGTATGCTATGTACGACATTGCCCTGTGTGCCGTTGTATGCTCCTGTACGACATTCTTTTTCAATCTCTGCAATAATCTGATGTACATAAGCTTCTCTGCGTTCCTGGGGCATTTTGCGCAGTTGTGCGACCAGCTTACGATGTACTTCATATGCAGCTTTACTTATGTGCCGACCCGGTATCTTTTTGATGCCCTGTTTCTTATAAGAAAGTGATGATACCTGATATTCTTCTAGTAAATACTGGTTCTCCAAATCTGCAAATAGTTGTCTCCACCGTTGCACATTGCCAGCGTGCGGATCATTAAACGCATCCACAAACACAGGCGGTTCCTTTTTCCACTGTTTCCTACCATTTTTGTCCTTCTTTTGCAATCCAGTCTCCTTGTCTATGACCGGGATTCTGTTACCGTCACTATCTAACTGATAAGTGCGTGGTTGTACTTTTCTTTTCTGCCAGTTACCGTTTTCGTCTACTCCACGGCATGGAGCCATAAAATGTACATGATAGTTTCCGTTATCTTTAGCGTCATGTAGTGCATATTGTACGACCATGCCCTCGGCAGCCAGTGATTCCGCAAATTGTCTTGCCACTTGCTCCATCTGTTCTAAACTTAAATGTTTATCAAAACAACAAATCCATTCCCTGTATAAATCGGCATTACTTCTTTTAGCCATCTGATCTACCTCGTTCCACAACACACTGGGATTACGAAGCCGATCAGGTGCATTCTCGGGTAACACAATAGCAGAGGATAATACCCCTTTCTTTTTGGTGTAATCTGCGCTTCTTTCCTTTGTTTCCACCTTATTACCGCTGATATAAGCCGAAGCATCTACTGGTGACAGTGTATCTACTTTCGATGCTGTGATATATGCACTGGCAGATTGAGCGCTGTTTTCCCCAATGGCTCCGTTCTGTCGTTTTCCTGTTTTACTAATAACCTTTACTTCCATGCGATAAAATCCGTTCATAATAATCCTCCCAAAATATAGACAGTTAAATGCCTAAATACATAAAACACAAAACCGTAATAGCTCAGTTAGAACATCCCCACCCTTCAGCTCAGGTGGTAGATGTTATGTGCCGTAGTCTCTGACTACTTGTGCAAGCCTCTGTGTTTCTGTGTTTTTTCCATTTCTCCAATATCAACAAGTGCTGATTCTCCGTGCTTCTTTCCATACTTTTCCTCGTATCTCTCTGTCAATTTGTTTTCAATGTGAAAAATCATCGAACTGGCGGTATCGCAAATCAGGTCTAACGCATTCTTTAATTCTTTGATTTCTTTGCCTTTGCTCCATCCTGCGATATATCCGAAGCTATAATCCGATGTATCAATGCCGATCGCAGAACACACTGTAAAGGCTACCGATTCGGCTTGTACTTCCATATCATTCCTGCTAATCTTTTTATCTTTCATTTTTTCAGAATTATGCAGTAAACTGTGTGCGATTTCATGGATCATGGTCTTAATTTCCTGTTGTTGTGCTAATCCGTTTTTGATAACGATTTCATTTTTGTCAGGAGAAAAATACCCTTTTGCGCTACCCTCAATGTCCCTATGATAGATTGCACAGGGAGCCATACTTTCGACAATTTCTTGCAAGGTGTCAAAGCCATCTACTTCCCCGATCAGCTCTTGTACTGTAGCCATTTCAGGTAGTGGTTCTCCCTCGGTCTGTGAAACATCAAATACACTTACTGGACGAAATGCTGGTATAGTAATTTGTACCTTTTCCTTAATCGTATTTCCTTGTGCATCCCTGATCGGCTGATGTGTAATGGGATCGGTTACACCCTGCATAATTACTTTTTTATAAGGACAGGGTGCAAGAATCTTGATTGCTTTTTCCCCCTTGGAAACGTGCCTTTTAAATAGCCGTTGCCACGATTCGTACCCAGCTACCATCGTTGCTCCTGGACATTGCATGGCGATTAAAAGAATATTATTGTATGAGTAAGAATGAAATTTTGACATCACCGATAAATATTGCTTATACTGTTCGCTTTCAAAAACTTCTGATACTCCTTTTTCCAATTGTTCTACGATCTGTTGTGTTTGTGTTTTCTTCTGCGCAGGCTGCTGTTCTTTTTCTAATGTATCCATAATTTATCCTCCGAATATGCAAAAAGGGACAGCCGGTTAAAGCTGCCCCTCTGGTATGTAGTTAATAGTTATCTTTTACTTGTTCTCAAAATCCCATTCCCAGTCTATATCTACTGATTTTTTTAAGTATCTACGATAATACTGTATCAGCTTACGGTAATACTCCATTTTACGTTCTGTACTCATTTCCATGTTTTCTTCCATCTCTATATCCTCCGTTACTTACATATGCATTCCGCGATTTTTGTGCGGTGCTGATGGTGTCATTGTCTGTAGTTCCTGCTCTGTACGTGCAATTTCAATCTTTTTGGTTTTTGCATTGTACTGAAATACCTTATCACTCAGTATTTCTGCAGCCGGTACGCTTTGTCTGTTAACCTGATTTACCATATCTCGTAATTCTTCGATTTCATCAGCATTCCCCTTTTTTTCCACAAGAATCACCTCATGAATGGATGACGGAAGAATATAACAGTCAAATCCCATTTTTTTGATGGCTGTTCCGATCACTTCGGGACATGCAAGGCAGCACGCTCCCAGCTTTTTATCCTTATTAGTGACAACAAATGCTTTTGGTGTACTCTCAGTAAAAAATTCCGAAAAATCATCTGCAATGTCCTCTCCGTTATCTGTCATTGCTTGCATTGTCTCGCTTAATAAGGAGTTAATTTCAAACAAATTTTGACTGGAAGTATTTAGCTTCGCAATCTGCAATATTTCATCACCTGTCATCTGTAGTTTGGGTAACAGATCATTTTTGATAATGATAAATCCCGATTTTTCTGTAATACTGATGTTTAATCTCGGAATTACTGCCAATTCACCCTCCGCGATAAAATAATGCGGTGTTTCTGCTAAAAGTTTTTGATTCGATTTTGCGTTTACCACCATTAGATAAGTACTGTTTAAGATGTTTTCTTTTGACAAAACACTCATCGTATCTATTTGTCTATTTTTATCTTCAATAATCTTTTTCGACAGTGCGGATACTATCTTGTCCATATCATCAAATTCACGATAATGTTCGTAAAGTGATAGTGTTCCAATGGATGGTGACATATTGCATCCTGGTATATCCACTTTTATACATTTTTCCAAAATGCCATTATTTCGTACTTTATTTACGATGCTGACTTCCATGCCATAATCAGCCAGTTTGCTTTCCATTTCTCTTACAAACTCATTTAAAAATTCCTCGTATGTGTAATCCATGTTCTTAATCCTCATGGTTTCTCTCGACCTTAATTCGGTCGGCTATTTTGCTTAACTTTGTATCTTTAAAATACTGGCACCTCTGCAACATATATGCTCCATACGGTGACAGCACTACTACCTTGTTTTGGTCAGGTAATGTCAATAGATCAGATGCCTGTAAAATATCCTTTTCTTCAAACTGGTAGCTGTAACTCTTGTTTTTGCCAGTGCTTACCGACTTTTTCTTTTCATTAAATTTGCCGAACGCTTTGACTGCCATATCTACATCCTTGCTTTCCGGCTGTGCCTGCAGGAATACTCTATACGAAAAGTTGGTAAGCATATCCTGTGCTACCTTTTCTCCGTAGTGGTCTTCTGCAGAACTCCATGATTGTAAGCACCCTAAAACTGTACATCCTCTTGATCGTCCAATTTGTAAGATGCTGGGTAATCCCTGTATCTCCGGTAATCGTCCAAGTTCATCCAAAACAAACACGACCTGACTGTGCAACGGATCCTGCGCAACTGCTTTTTCCCTAGCAGGAGAAGATAGGTACGTGATACAGGTAGCAACCGCTAACGATAAGATAGGTGCATATGTTTCTAAGTCTCTGTCTTCCACAAATAAGTCTATAGATATGCCTTGCTCTAACAGTTCAGGTGTAATTTTTCGATCGGCTTCTTTTGTGAGGTATCGTAAATTAGAATCAGAAGAAAATAATTGCAAGGCATTTCCGATATTTGATGAAATTGACCCCAGTGTTTCTTCTGCCACACAATCACCGCCATAGGATGACAGTAACCGTGTAACCACGCTATTTTCTTCTGCTTCTGCAAGGACATCCGTCATTAACGTATTTAAGTTTTTAGATAAAGCGAAATCAACTAATTGCGGTATGGTATAACATTGTTGGTATTCCCACGCATACAGAAATAATCCCAGTAGTACAGTTCGAGCAGCGATAGGCCAAAACTCTTCACCTGTATGTTTAAGCGGTATCAAACTGTAAATAACCCTACGCAATGCTTCGATTACTTCTGATTCCGTCGATTTTTCATTCACATCATATAAAAAATCAAATCCCCAAAGATCTCTCCTGCGTGGATTAAACACAGCCACCTTGTCATTCGGTGCAAATCCTTTTTGTAACAGTTCCCCTTTGACATCGACCAGTACAAAAGCATATTTTTCTTTTTTTATTCCATTTGCCAACAGCGTAGATAACAATACTGAACTCGTCTTACCTGATCCTGATGTACCCAATACCAACGTATGTAATGCTCCCGGTGTGATGCCCGGTTGTATCTCCATATACTTTCCATCTGCTTTGCCAAGGATAATGCCCTGTGGGTCTTTGTACAGCAACCTCTTGTCCGGCTTTTTATATAACGCTTTTGCCCTGTATGATATCTGATAATATGGATTTTGGTCTGTATTATATGGTATCATCGGAAACTCTTGTAATCCGTTACTCTTGGCAATGCTGTTTTGCGACCATATCCACAGTGATATAGCCATCCCTAACAGTAATGCACAAACCATAATCCCGATAATCACATTGATAGGACAGTAACAGTAATATGTTATCAATCCTATCAACATGGTTAGCGGTGGTGGCAGCCACAAGCCTGTATATTTTAACCAGTCCCAAAAGCCTTTCCATTTATGTATCATAGGCGGTAATCCTCTGTTATCCAGCTCTCAGGATCTGTACGCATAACCAAAGCCAGTCCGTCTAAAAAAGTATCATCCCCGGTCAGATCGTACTTATTAACAATGTAGCGTAACCATTCTGCGCAATCCTGTTCGGTCACATTTGCTATTTCTGCCTGATCTTGTATCTCCTCCGGCAATAGTATTTTAATTTCTTCCAACCACTCTCTGATTCCTTCGTATAACCTATATTTTTGTTCCCCGGCAGGAGTGGTAAGGCCTTTAATTACCTTTTTTAAAAACTCTGGATCTCTGCTAATCTCTGCATGATGCTCCAGTACATGAGCAAGCAACTTTTCCGTATCAATACAAGATATATTATCAGGATCATACTCACCCTTAACATCTGGATGTTTTTGTTCTGCAATGATATACAACTCTTTATTTTCCATATATAAAGTCTCCTTTTAATAGATTTTCTACTTATATATGTAAAATACTTTTTGATTTTTGTTCAAAATCGGAAAGAAAAATGATAATTTTATAGATTTTTTAGAAAATATTGACTTCTTGAAAAAAAGATAAAAAAAGATTTCAAAAATGCGAGTTTTTACGGTTTTATTTGACATATGTAAATGTAAAGGATCGACATGTTCTCATTAAAATTAGTTTATCACAATAGTTTGAGCGTGTCAACAATAAAATATTTTAATTTTTAAAAAAGGAGATAGAAAAATGGCAGTAAAGAAAGAAAACAACTTCACTATTCCGGAGTGCACCTACTTATTACAAGATATTAAAAAGTTAGGTCACACCAATGTATCTACCCAGCGTTACCGCTACACTTTCCAAATTCAAAACAAAGAACAGAAAAATTTTATCAAGGAAGGAACAAATATTATGAAAAAGAATTTAATCAAAACTTTAGAAACCTTACAGGCACAGGCAGCTACAAATCCTGCAGATATCACTTCGGTACTGCGCAAATGGCAGTTAGCAGAAAATTATGAAGCAACAGCCATCTCCAATCACTCCGAGATCAGCAATCGTTTGTATGAAGACATTGATGCTATCTACACCAGATACGCTGATATCCGTACAGATGATAACGTCAATTATTACTCCGTTGACGAAGCTCCATATCTCACGGCTCTGCGCCTGCTAGGGGAATCACTGGACTGCACAGGTATCTCCCGGGTGGCACTGTTAGATTGCCTGGCTACATACTGGAACGATCTCAAATGTATCGAGGAAACCTATGACATTCTGATCGCACTGGCAGAAACCCTTCGCTATTATGATGAACAGATTCCGGAGTACGAAGAAATCATTGCCGAATTGACTTATTTGTCTAAGTAACTCTGTAATCGGGTACTCCAGCCAACCGAGACAATTTTAAATTTCGTTTGGCTATGGAGTGCTCAGCATATAGATTATAAATGGAGAGAGAAAAATATGCTTTCAAATAAAATTATTGACTTGGCCGACATTCTTAATAATGATATGATAAATGAATCAGAGGTCTCTCAATATGTGATACACATGAAGAGAAGAAACATTATCGAAAAGAAATACAAAGATCAAATAAAATGGAGGGATGACGGCAGACCTTATGTCTATAAGGAACGTAAGCAGATTATCGCTGCTGATTATGACCGGCTCATTGATAAGCTGGTAGAAATTGAATATGGTTATGAAAACGCTTCGTTAGAACGCCTGTTTCCCGAATGGGTCATCTGGCGCAGGGACTATTCCTCTGTATCAGTAAAAACTATCCGTGAAGATATCCTTAACTGGAATAGTCATTTAAAGGATACGGATATTTCAAAAATTCCACTCAAAAATCTCGTACCCAGAGATTTTACCCAACTGTTCCGGTCCTGGACAAAAGACCGGGAGATGACGCGCAAGAAATTCAACAACATAAAATCCGTCATTAACGGTATTTACTACTATGCAATCGAAATGGGGATTGTGGCTCACAATCCTGTTAAGGATATAAATTGTAATCAATTCTCATTTCAAGCTGTAAATAACGATGATGATGTATATACTATGGATGATCGAAAAAAGTTGTTGGAATATCTGTCTACCATGCCTGATGATATCTATGCTTTGGCAATCCGGTTCGATTTTCAGTTGATTGCGCGGATCGGAGAACTTCTGGCATTGAAATGGTCTGATATTACTCCTGATAATTACATTCATTTCCAGAGACAGTTTTTGGGACAGCGTGTTTTAAATGATGATCTTACGTTTGAGACTTTAACCCACGAAAATGTCGATCATATCAAGGGTAACACTGATGAAGGTTTTCGCTACGAACCATTAACGGATGAAGCACTGGAAATCTTAAAACAGGTTCGGGAACTCAATCCCGATAGTGAGTACATTTTTGTAACCCCAAACGGAAAACAGCTAAACGAAAATACATTTAATACACGACTTAAAAATTACTGTAATAAATGTGGTGTGACTTACAGAAGTTCTCATAAGATTCGATTCTGCGGAGCTTCCATTCTTTATGAAATGGGAGTTTCCCTCACAGAACTGAAAGAATTATTAGGACATACCAATATACAGATGACGTTGCACTACTTAAGACGTGTAAAACCCAAGGGAAATGTTGTGCATACAATGAATGAAGCATTTAAAGTTTCGTGAACGTAATTTCGATACCCAAAAACGCTGAAACCCTGATGTTTACTGGGTTGCATACACTTGCATACATTTTCGGCAAAAAGCAAAAAGCCCCAAACCCTTGTATTTACTGGGTTTGGAGCTCTTCACGGGAATGCTGGTGGCCGGACTTGAACCGGCACGGAGTTGCCCCCGAGGGATTTTAAGTCCCTTGCGTCTGCCTATTCCGCCACACCAGCGGACGCATTGCGTTATACTCGACTGCATGGACTTACGCGCTAAGCACCGTTCCATTGAGCTCATCAACGCAAATGGATGGAGGTGGATTCGAACCACCGAAGCAATTTGCAGCAGATTTACAGTCTGTCCCCTTTGGCCACTCGGGAATCCATCCATGTCAGGCAAAGTGCCTTAACAATATGAAATTGTAGCATATGTTCACACAAATTGCAAGATGTTTTTATTATTTTAGTGTAAAAGTTCAGCCATAGGATGACAGAAGCGACGATTGGGTGCTCGCACACAAAGCGTGTTAACGCGACTTTGCGAATGACGCAGGCTGAATTGCTTCAATATAGTACAGATAAAAAGGATACTGCGCCAGCTGCATCTGCCCGTAATCAGTCACCCGATATCCATCCTGCTGTAATCCGGCAACAGCCTCATCGCTCATGGCATCTGGTGTAAAGTACCAGAATCTGTCGGATTCTGCCTGGTTGTAATCGCCGTTTACGATCTCATTATCGGGATAATAATAATACAGTACTGTCCATCCCAGATGTTTCACCCCGTTGGTGACCATCTGCACATCCTCTTCGGGCGTGCCGATCAGATCCAGGGTCTTGTCAGTCTCTACCTTCTGCTGTTCATAACTGCCATAAGATTCCCGGTAATTCTGTATTCCCATGCCAAACATTACAAGCAGTAACAGCACAAGCAGCAATCGGGCTAACAGCTCCAGGCCCTTCCAGGACCGGTTCTCCAGCTCCGCCACCAGTTCCAGCACCCGGCTGCTGCCGATGACCAGCATCATGATCGCCACTGCACTTAACGGATACAGATATCTCTGCGCCAGCATCGGTGCCATTACAACACTCAGCAGATACGCAAATGCCAGCGTTCCCAGGATCGTGCAGGCACCTACTACCATGGCGTAAGTTTTGTCAGACCATCTTTTCACTGACGGCTTCTGCAGACGAATACCCTCTTCTCCCATGGAAAACAGGGACGAATCCGCCACCAGCGTCACTATCAGCAGTACTAACAGCAACGGAAATACAATTACATTCATCCGTCTGCCGCCCATGACGATCTCCAGGCTCTTATCCAGCCCGAGGATCTCCGTCATCCACCAGCCTCTGCTGACATTTTTCAATCCCGCATAGAAAAAATACAGCCAGGGAGCATAGCCGATCAAAAATGCCACGATTGCCAATACACCTTTTCTCCAGGTCTTACCGCGGTATTTAATCCACACTGCCACTCCGGTGAAAAACATCATAATGCCCACGGCTACCAGGGCATAATAGTGAGAATATGCCGCGCCAAGTGCCCACAATACCATTCCGGTCCAGGTCTTCCTAGTGCCATCCGCTATTACACGGTAAGAACAGTAAAAGCAACCCATTACACACAAAAAGGCAAGTGCATACATACGAACTTCCAGATTATATTCCAGGCACGCCTGTCCCAGACCCGATATCATCACAAAAAATGTGGTCGGGAGCATACCGAAATGTTTCCGTATCACTGTCTGTGCCAGCACGATACCAATGGCAAACGGTACCAATGAAGCCAGATGGAATACCGGAACGCTGAATCCGAACAGGGTTCCAAACAGTTTCAGCCAGTAATAATACAGCGGCGGATGATTATCCCAATAATACAGCACCTGCAAGATACCACCGACGCTCTTATGTGCAGTATTTGCAGAAAAAGCTTCATCTCCCCACAGCACCCGGTCAGACATCATGCTGAAATTGAGACAGATCACCAGCACACTGAATGCCAGTACCACGACCGGTCCTATGTATCTGTATACAATGTTCCATCCTTTGCTGCCGGCGATTTTAGTCATAACACTGTGAATCTTCTCATGTTTACCGGCTTTCGCCTCTTCTACGAACAGTTCACAAATGGTATATGCCAGCATGATGCAGATTTCCAGGCTCAGCACTTTGACTGCATATTCCCGGGATTCTACGAGTTTTCGCAAAATTGTATTGTCGTCATTGCTGGTCAGGGAAAGCAATACCCACGGCACAAAAAGCATGATCATCAGACAGGTTGCATAACGAAGAACATACGCTCCCTTACTTCCGGTCACCGTCTTCCCGGTGCTTCCATTATTTTTCAAAACATATTGCCGCCAGATCCCTAAGGATACCAGCGGCAACAGCAGGGTTATGATGATGGTAAACATCTGAAATCCTCTCTGTCTTTGGTAAATTATATTTTTTTCTACACGTTATTCCTGCACATACTTCAGGATTGTCGCGGAAGTCTGGGGCATCTCGATCAGGATCTTCCCTGCCTTGATCTCATACTCCGCGCCTTCCATGCAATATCCGTCATCTCTGGACTGCAGGATCACTTTCATCTTACCTGTCTTAGGAACCCCGATCTCCCATACATGGATCTCCTTGGTGATGGGATGATTGTTATTGTTGATCAGGATCGCACACTGTCCCTTGCGGTTAAAACGCCCGTAGGAGATGAAGTTATAATCATTCTCCAGCATTTTCAGGGAACCGGTACGCAGTTCCTCGTTTTCACGGCGCAGGCGGATAATATCCTTGTGAAACGACAACAGCACCTGATCCTCATGTCCCCAGGGATAGGTTCTCCGGTTATCAGGATCCGTGAATCCGCAGACACCGGCTTCATCTCCGTAGTAGATCGTCGGTGCGCCCGTCCAGGTCATCTGGATCACAACGCCCTCCCTGAACACTGCCTTATTGATGCCCTGCTCCGCAGCCTGGGGGCCTAAAGTATTGGTACGTCCCACCTTATGGTTCGTTCTCGTCAGGAAACGGGAATGATCATGGTTGGACAGTTCATTCATAGCCACCTGCCAGCTGGGCA
>OJNH01001401.1_pt1 | contig 18929 bp, 14 predicted proteins | sample 1597361 | NCBI WGS metagenome assembly OJNH01 (sample SAMEA2452136, study PRJEB22498) | human gut metagenome | biome: human feces; feature: human gut; material: feces | place: Australia | collected 2012
GAAAAAGCAGGTGAAAAGCTTGGCTATCCGCTCAAGGCTGAAACAAACGGTTCAGGCGGAGCTAAAAATATTTTAACCAAAAAAGAAATTGAAGAATGTGACGGTATCATCATCGCTGCCGATAAAAATGTTGAAATGGCACGATTTGACGGTAAGCATGTAATCAAAACTTCGGTTTCAAACGGTATTAACAAGCCGGAAGAGCTTATTAAGAAAATTGTTGACGGTAAAGCTTCAATTTATCATGCAGAAGGCGATGAGCTTGAAGCAACGGATGACGATGAAAAGGAAGGCTTCGGTCATAAGGTTTATAAGCATTTGATGAACGGTGTATCGCATATGCTTCCTTTCGTAGTAGGCGGCGGTGTGCTTATTGCCCTTGGTTTCCTGATTGATACAATCGCAGGCAATGCGGATGTCGGCGGAACATTCGGTTTCACAAGCCCTATTGCTTCTGCTGTGTTCTGGATAGGTAAAGCTGCATTTGCACTTATGCTTCCTATTCTCGCAGGTTTCATTGCACAGTCTATTGCAGACCGTCCGGGTTTGCTTCCTGGTATTGTAGGCGGGGTGTTTGCGGCAAACGGTTATACTTTCCAGGCATTTATGGAAAATAAAGACCTTGTAGGTGACGGCAGTGCCGTATCAGGTTTCCTCGGCGCTCTTCTTGCAGGTTTCGTAGCAGGCTTGCTTGTAAATCTTCTTAAAAAAGCATTTTCGTGGATGCCTAAATCAATGGACGGTATTAAACCTGTATTTATTTACCCGCTTTTAGGTACACTTCTTATGGGTATATTTATGTGCCTTGTCAACCCTGTTGTAGGCGCAATCAACACAGGTGTTTCAAACTTCCTTTCATCACTTGGTGAAACAAGTAAGCTCTTACTTTCGGTTGTACTTGCAACAATGATGGCAATTGATATGGGTGGCCCGTTCAATAAGGCTGCATATGTATTCGGTACAGCGGCTATTGCAGACGGTAACACTTGGATTATGGCGGCAGTTATGATTGGCGGTATGGTTCCTCCTATTGCAATTGCTCTTTCAACAACATTTAATAAGAAAAAGTGGACTAAAGAAGAACTTAAGAGTGGCCCTGTTAACTATCTTATGGGACTTTGCTTCATTACCGAAGGCGCAATTCCTTACGCTGCATCTGATCCGCTTCGTGTAATTCCTTCTTGTATGGTAGGTTCTGCTGTTGCCGGCGCACTTACTTCACTGTTTAATGTAACTTGTCCTGCTCCTCACGGCGGTATATTCACATTCATTGTATGTGACCACCCGCTCCTTTATATAGTAGCTCTTGCAGTAGGTTCGGTAGCAGGCGCATTTATGTTCTCAATTTTAAAGAAAAATGTTAACAGTGCAGTTAAATCAAAATAATGAATTTCGGATTGGAGAATAATTATGGTTTCAAAAGTTACTAAAGTTACAAATGAAATGGGTTTTCATATGAGGCCGGCAAATATTTTTGTAACAGCAATGGCTAAATATACTTCAAACATCAATATTATTGCAGATGATAAAAAAATCAACGGTAAAAGCATTATGAATATAATGGCAGCTTGTATTAAGTGCGGCACAGAAATTACAGTTGAATGTGACGGTACAGATGAACAGGCTATGCTTGATGAAGCAATTGCTCTTATTGAATCTGGTTTTGGCGAATAATATATAATTCAAAAGGTGCAGTGCAAAAACATTGCACCTTTTAGTATATGAGGGGGAATAGTTATGCTTAAGGGAATAGGCGCAAGCCAGGGTTACGGTATCGGCAACGCAGTTGTTATTAACGATGCGTCGCTTGATTATAACCATATTAAATACACTAGTGCCGATGAAGAAAAAGAAAGGCTTCAAAAAGCGGTAGACAGTTTTATTAAAGAAACAAGGCAGCTTGTTCAAGATGTTAAAAAAAGTGCAGGCGATAAAGAAGCGGAAATATTAGAGGGGCATATAGTTATGCTGTCTGACCCGTTTATGCTTTCACAAATGCAGGATAATATTGATTCAGGCTCGGTTGCTGAAAAGGCTGTTGATACTGTTTGCTCAATGTTTATTGATATGTTTTCCGGTGTTGATGATGAACTCACTCAGCAAAGAGCAAGTGATGTAAAAGATATTAAAGACAGCCTTTTAAGAATACTTCTTGGGGTAAACAGTGTTGATATTTCAAAAGTTGCTAAAGGTTCTGTGCTTATTGCAAAGGATTTTACCCCTTCAATGACAGGGCAGATAAATAAGGAAAATGTAAGTGCAATTCTTACAGAAGTAGGCGGAATTACAAGCCACAGTGCCATTTTGGCAAGGGCTATGGGTATTCCTGCCGTACTTTCGATAAATAAAGTTTGCGAAGAAATCAAAAACGGTGATTTGGTTGCTGTTGACGGTTTTAAAGGCAAAGTTATTGTGTCCCCGACTGATGACGAAATTAAAGAGTTTGAAAAAAAGCAGGAAGACTATCTTAAAGATAAAGAAAGCTTAAAGCAGTATTTCGGCAAACCGACTGTTACAAAATCAGGAATTAAAAAAGCAGTTTACGGTAATATCGGCAAGGCTGAAGATGTGCAAAATGTACTGCAAAACAGCGGTGAGGGTATAGGCCTTTTCAGAACGGAATTTTTGTTTATGGACCGCCAAAGTGAACCGAGTGAAGAAGAGCAGTTTGAAGCATATTCAACCGTGGCTAAAGCTATGGACGGAAAAGAAGTTATTATCCGTACTCTTGATGTCGGCGGGGATAAAGATATTCCTTATCTTAATATTGAAAAAGAAGATAATCCTTTTTTGGGCCACAGAGCCATCAGGTATTGCCTGGATAATAAAGAACTGTTTAAAAAGCAGCTTCGTGCTTTGCTTCGGGCAGCTGTATACGGAAATATAAAAATAATGCTTCCGCTCGTAACTTGCGTAGAAGAAGTAACAAGCGCAAAAGCGGTGATTAAGGAATGTGAAACTGAACTTGCAAGTGAGGGTAAGGAATACAGAAGTGTTGATGTAGGTATTATGATTGAAACACCTTCGGCTGTTTTTATTTCGGATATTTTGGCAAAAGAAGTTAAATTCTTTTCAATCGGTACTAATGATTTAACAGGCTATACTATGGCGGTTGACAGAGGAAATGCAAAAGTTGAAAATCTTTATGATGTATTTCAGCCGTCTGTACTTCGTGCAATTGAAACCACAATTAAAAATGCTAAGAAAGCAGGAATTCAAGTAGGTATGTGCGGCGAAGCTGCGGCAGATACAAAGCTTATTCCTTATTTGATAAAATGGGGACTTGATGAATTCTCTGTTTCACCGGGCAGTATTTTACAAACCCGTAAAACTATTTGCGAATATGACAGATAGTTTTATATAACTAACCCCTAAAATAGAAAAGCAGACAGGAAACTACGACCTGTCTGCTTTTCTTACTTTTTTCATTTTCTGTTTTGTTTAATACCAATATTATATGACATATTGTCATAATTGTCAATAATAAAATATGACATAATGTCATTAGGTGATTGTATGGGTGAAAACTTAAAAAAAATAAGAAAAGACAGGGGAATGACTCAAATTGCACTTCAAATGCAAACGGGGATAGAGCAGGCCTTGATTTCAAAGTATGAAACGGGCGAGCGTATTCCCCCAACCGAAACACTTATTATTTTGGCAGATTTTTTCAATACTAATATAGATTTCCTGCTTGACAGAACAGATAATCCCGAAAAGATATAAAAATAAACCGCTGATGATATTTTTCATCAGCGGTTTTTATTATATAGTGATTATTTCTTTTGAGGACCGTTGTAACCTTTTTCTTCCTGGAATTTAGCAATCTTGTCAATAACAGAAAGTACAACATCAAATCCGTCGCCTACTGTTTCCATTTCAAAACGCTCCGGCATATCACGCCAGGTGTGATAATAGTAAGTAAGCATTGGGTTTTGAGCAGCAAATGTAACTGATTTAATGCCTGCTTTTGTCATAGGGGTTGAATCACAGCCTCCGACAGGGTTGTGGATGCATCCGTTTGTAAGTGATTTAATACCCATTTCGTTAAATGTATCTTTAAACATTTTTTCCATATCGGCATCAAACCTAACACCTTGCCAGTCATCTTTAATAACAACTTCAAAGTAATCTTTATCAGCAACGGAGTCAATGTTAATATTCCAAGCATTTTTTGTTAAATCATCAAAACGATGTTCCTGTGCAAAGTACATCGAACCTCTTAATCCTGCTTCTTCAGAACCGATGTTAGCGTCAACAATGCGGCAGTTCTTTGGCATTTTATCAGGATTTTCCTTGAAATACTTAATTACTGCATAGCTTAAGCCGATACCTGTTGCATTATCCATAGCGCCGCGCGATGCGTTTCTTGGGTTAGGGTCGCCCCACATTACTACGAATAAAGAGCCGATAGCGGTAACAATAGGAACAAAGTTCATAATAAACATAAATACTTCCCAACCATGTGATGCCATCATAGTTTGAGTCCAAGATGCACCTGCAAAGTTGCAAATATTTACTATTGCCATAAATGCAGAGAAAAGAGCGATGAAAAAGAAACAAACTGCGCCAAAGCCTACTTTGCCGTATGTAGCAACAAGTCCCATTGCAGGTTTTGTATCTTTATATTTATATGCGTGTTCACTGTGCCTCCAGCACCAAGATGTATCTGTGTGGCCTGAAAGTATGATTGTATAATCGTATTTTCCGTCCTCCGGCTCTAAAACACCGAGTGTGTTACGGCTGATTTCCTGCGGAAAGAACATATCAAACCAAGTTTTGTAAAAGAAGCAGCTCATTACAAGCCAAAAAATAGTGAGTAAGCCAAGCGCAGCGAGTGCATACCAAAGCTTTTCAAAGCCACAGGAAATTGCAATAATTGCGCCGATACTGATTATCACACCTGACCAACCTGCATAGCCGAGTCCACCGATACCTGAACGAGGTGATACGGCAAATTCCTCTGTTTGCGGTTCAATGCCGATTTCACGGAGCTTTTCACCCATATATTTATGTAATTTAATTTCTCCGTCAGAACCCGGCAAACGCGAGCCAATTTTATGTGCTGCGTGTTCAACGATGTCCATTGCTTCACGCGCATATTTTCTGTTTTCTTCTTTCATCACACAACCTCCATAGTTAAATTTATAATAAAACAAAAAAACGGTAGTTTTATTTTACTACCGTTTTAAAATAATTGCAAGTGTATTGTATTTTTTAGCTGCATAAATATACAAAAAACTAAAAAAGTACAATAAATCAGCTCAAATGATGAATAAAAATTCCCGAAAGAAGCTTAGGTTCAAACCAAGTTGATTTTGGCGGCATAATCAAATCTGCGTCAGCGATTGACATAAGGTCGCCAATTGAGGTCGGGTACATTGCAAATGCAAGGTGCATATCTTCCTTACATCTTTTCTCAAGTTCATTAAGCCCTCTTATTCCGCCGATGAAATCTATTCTTCTGTTTGTTTTCGGGTCGTCAATATCAAGAATAGGGGAGAGCAGATTATCCTGCAGGATTGATACATCAAGCCTTTTAACAGGGTCGCTTTCATCAATGATTTCAGGTTTAGCTGTAAGCTTGTACCAGTTTTCACCGATAAGCATACCAAAAGTATGGCGTTTGCAAGGTTTATACTGCCCGCCGACTTTCTCAACATCAAATTTTTCAGATATTGCGGTGATGAATTCATCATCACTCATACCGTTTAAATCTTTTACAACTCTGTTATAATCCATAATTTCAAGCTCGTCATCAGGAAAAGCAACAGATAAGAAAAAGTTGAATTCTTCTTCGCCGGTAAAATCAGGCTTTTCTTCACGCCTTTTTTGGCCTACTTTAACTGCTGATGCACATCTGTGATGCCCGTCGGCAATGTATAATGCGCTGATTTTATCGAATTCGCCTGAAATAAGATTTATTGTATTTTCATCATCAATTTTCCAAACCGTTTGTTTAACCGAGTCTGATACAAAATCATAAATAGGTTCATTATTATTTGCCCAAGCGTTTACTGCATTGCTGATTGTATCGTTTTTGCGGTATGTCAAGAAAATCGGTCCTGTGTTTGCGTTACAGGTGTCAACATGGCGAATACGGTCTTCTTCTTTTCTTGCAAGGGTGTATTCGTGCTTTTTAATTATATTGTTCATATAATCATCAATAGATGCACAGCCTACTATACCTGTTTGGCTTCTGCCATTCATAATTTGCCTGTAAATATAAAAACAAGGTTTTTCATCTTGAATAAGTGCGCCTGTTTTTTCAAGATTTTCAAGATTTTCTTTTGCTTTTTGATATACTTCGTCACTGTATACATCAGTGCCTTTCGGTAAATCAATTTCAGCCTTGTCAATATGTAAAAATGAATATGGGTTTCCCTTGACAGCCTCTCTTGCTTCTTCACTGTTCATAACATCATAAGGAAGTGCCGGAATAAGCGCCTGCTTTGATTTTTCAGGTCTAAATGCTTTGAAAGCACGGTATAAAGCCATATTATTATTTCCCTTTCTCTTGTGTGTTTTTATCATATATAAGGCGAAGCCCGTCGATAATTAAGTTTTTATCAACTATTGCCTGTGTTTCGCAATGCTTTGCTATTACACCGCCAAGCCCGCCCGTAATAATAACTGTTGCTTTTTCACCAAGCTCTTTTTCAAATCGCTTAACAAGTCCGTCAATCATTGCGGCAGTTCCGTAAACAGTACCGCTCCTCATGCAGTCAATAGTATTTGTGCAAATAGCATTTTTAGGAGCTGTTATGTCAATTTGCGGAAGCTGGGCTGTTTTGGAAGATAATGCATTTAATGCTGTTTTAACACCGCACAATATTGAACAGCCGATAAAGCAACCGTTTTTATCAATAACCGAAGCTGTGGTTGCAGTGCCTAAATCAAATATTATTTGCGGGCAAGGGTATTTATCAATGCTTGCAACTGCGCCTGCTACCATATCTGCTCCAAGTTCGGCAGGGTTGTTTGTTTTTATGTTAAGTCCTGTTTTAACCCCCGGCCCGATTACTATGGATTTTTTGCCTGTAATAAGCATAATTGCTTTTGATACAGTACGGATAAGCGGCGGCACTACTGATGAAATTACGCTTCCCTCGATACTGTCAGGGTTTATTTTGCATATTTCAAGTATGCTGTGCAGTTTTATTGCGTATTCCTCAGCCGAATCATTAAGTGAAGTTGAAAGGCGGCATTCATTTACAAGCTCTTTCCCTTCAAGAAAGCCGAGAACAATATTTGTATTGCCGATGTCAACAGCTAAAATCATTTTTATCTTTCCCTTCTGCCGAGTGTTGTAAGCTTAACAATTGTTGGCGAAAGAATGATGTTTGCACCAAGCTCAAATAAGAAGTTGAAGCCTACAAGACCTGTTATCATATAAACAAATGCGTTAGTTCCGCCTGCCCATTCCTTGATTGTGTCAAAGAAGAAAAGGCGACAACCGATTAAAAATATACCTGTGTTAACAACAGGGCAAACAATTGCTGAAATAATTGTTGCAACTGCTTTGTTTTTACTTTCGAGTAATTTATAAATTCCGCCTGCCAAAAGGCCTGCAAGCGCACCTTTTAATATAACGGTAATTACTGTTCCGGCAGGGTTGACAGTTAAAAACGCCGCTGCGTCACCTGAAAGTAAAACGGTTATGCCGAATACAAGACCGAGCCACGCGCCTGATAAAGCACCGTAAAGCGAAGCACCTACTACTATCGGAATAAGTACGAGTGAGATTGAAAATGGGCCGAAGTGTATAAAACTGCCTAAAAGTTGCAATACTACCACGATTGCTGAAAGCAGTCCTACCCCGGCGATTTTTTTTGTGTTTGTTTTCATATTAAATTTCCTTTCTGCTACTGTTCCTAAGCTAAAGTGCAAAACACACAAATGCACTAAACTTTGGCAATTTATTTTGCCGGCGGATACAATGCGAATACATTATATATTATTTTTTATTATAAGTAAACATTTTCATACAAAAAAGACGGTAATCCGATTTTCAGATTACCGTCTTAAATATTTGAGCTTTTTATGGTTTCCCAGCTTCCGCCGCCGCCACCGCCGACTCCTCCGCCGGAAAATCCGCCGCCACCGGATGAAAAGCCTCCACCTGAACCTGATGATTTAGGCATTGCCACCATATAGTTACTTGCTGTGCTCATAGTGTTTCTCATAAATCTACCGAAGGTTATATATGAGTATGGATAGTAGCTGTAATACCAATGCGGAGCTTCCATAGTAATACCTTCAAATTTTTTCATCCATTTTTCAGATACACCGAGTACATATGCATAAGGCAGGATATTATAAAAGTATTCGGGATTATCGTTTACAAGTTCTTCAAGCTTTTCCTTTTCTGCACTTTCAAGGAAATTTTTAAATCCATTTATTCTGCCAAGCATTTTAGTACCCTCATCAGTTCTTTTTCTGATAAAGAATGAAAGTATGAACGATAATACCGAAATGCACACCCCGATAAAAGTAAACATTGATTTATATTTGCTGTCTAAAAGATTTGAAAAATTAAACAAAACAGCAAATAAGCTTAATGTGGATAATACCCAGCCGGCAATTCGCATATAAAGCGATTTTAAATTAAATACCATATGCCTTTTTTTAGGCTCGTTATGAAGTTCGCGAATTAAATTGAGAGTGTTATAAAAGCTATCCTCTAAATCTTCTTTATATACTTTGCTTCTTGCTCCGTTTGAAAAAAGGCCGTTGAAGAATATTTCTTTATCTTTGTCATTTCCGGTATATGAACTTTTAAGTGCTTTTATTACAAAATCGCTTTTTCGCTTATTGCCTGTGTCAATTTCTTCAATTTGAACATATCCGTCATTTGCAAGTTCAATCAGTAGGGCAGTAAGCTTTTCGTTTGACGCTATTATTCCGTCACGCCAAAATATAAGTTCGGCACTGTTCATATTATCGGGTGGGTAGAACTCAACTGTTTCAACCGCTTTTTCGTCTTTTCCGTATTTCAGCCAAAGTATAAATACGGTGATTAAAACAATAATAGGTATTATCAGCAAAAGCGACAATTTGAAATTATATAAAGCTTTGTTAAAATAAAAATATCCCTCGTCAAGTTCTAATCTTACTGTCAAAGCTTCATTTGGTTCAAGTGTTTTTGTAACATTACCGGTTATCACATTTTCGTTAACATTATAGTTAATATCATATGTTCCGGCTGTACCGTATTCACCGGTTGAAAAGCCGAGTTTTGATTTATCAAAAGCTTTGGGCATAGTGATTTTAAATGTTACATTTTGAATGTAAGTATCCCAGCTGTTGCCTATTATGTTGTAGTACAATTCATCAAAGCCCACATTTGTATCTTCGCCAAGTATATATGTGTATGAAATTTTATAGCTGTGTTCGCCCTCAATATAAGTGTCAGCATTGCCTATTTTTATTGTACAGTAAGATGATGTTTTATCCGTTTCAGCTTCTTCACTTACTTTTATATTCTTTATTTTTGCTTTTACCGTATGGCTTGAACCGTCTGCACGCTTAACTTGGTTTTCAAGCGGAATTGTTCTGTAAATTCCATGCCTTGATTCATTAAAATACGCATTGATATTTTCTGTAACATCAAAGCTGTTATCTTCATTTACAATTATATTAACATCATATGCTTTAAAATAATATGGCTCATTTTGCAAATCATCATCCTGCGCAAAAGCAGAAAAGCCTTGTAAAAAGCAAATGTTTAATATAATAATCAGGCTTATAATATATTTAATTTTTTTCATCAAAATTCAACCTTAACATTTTGCCTTTGGTTTGTATCATCAACTGCAAACATTGTTTTTTTGCTGTATTTAAACATATTTGCAACTATGTTTGAAGGAAACATTTCTATTTTGTTGTTATATTGCCTTACAACCGCATTGTAATATTTTCTTGCATTTGCAATGTCGTTTTCAACACTTTTTAGCTGTGAACTCAAATCAAGAAAGTTTTGGTTTGCCTTAAGGTCAGGATACTGCTCTGCAAGTACACTGAAATTTGGAATGCTTTTTGAAATACTTGCATTTGCTTCAATCTTTTCTTCTTCGCTCATATTTTGGTAATTACTGTTTCTTGCTTTAATTACATTTTCAAGTGTTTCGGCTTCGTGCTTTGCATAGCCTTTAACAGTAGAAACAATGTTTGGTATTAAATCCCAACGCTTTTTCAAATATACATCCATTGTTGAAAACGCTTCTTCAACCTTGTTTTTCATCTTTACAAGTGAATTATAGGTGGTAAAAATGTAAATTAAAACTAATATTACTGCCACTGCAATGATAATGCCGATTATTTGCCCTGTTGTCATAATAATTCCCCTTTATAATATATTTACAATTTCAATATAGCATACCTTTATATTATTTTCAATAATAATAAAAATAAAAGCCACAGATTTCTCTGTGGCTGAATGTTAGAATTTGTGTCACTTCCTATGAAGCGACCGAAGTTTTACACTTTAGCGTGTGCTTATCTGTTATATGCCTTGTCAATTTCGGCAAGGATTTTTGCACACTTGATAAGTTGTTTAAGCATACATATAACCTCCTTTGCTTTTGTGCCTTCATTATAGCACAAAAAATATGTTTGTCAAGCACATTGCACAAAAAATATAGCGAATATTTGTATATAATGCCGAAGATATTGTATCAAATCACCAAACAAAAAGTATGATTATTGTATATTATGCACAACAAAAAGACTTGTTACATTTAAAATGCAACAAGTCTTTAACAGTTTTATTTTATATATACTGCTATTTTTTGTTTAAAACGACAAAACTTCCGAAATCTATAATTTCATATTGATTTTTATCATATTTAAGGTTTTTTAACTGCGGTGAATAAACTATTACATAATCTTCGATTATTTTTTCTTTTGGATTTTTGAATTCAATGCTGTTATCCTTTGTAAATTTAGGCAAGTTTGAAAAATCGTTGTTATTAAAATATCCCGCCTTATAAAGCAAAGCTTCAATATCAATGAAATCTTTTTCGTTTATATGATGATATAAAGTATCAATTATCATTCTTTCTGTTATTTGGCCGCTGTTGATATTTGTTTCTTCATCTACACAAACAAGCGTTACATTTTTATTGCTTTTATTATAATTTAAACATTCTTCAATGCTTGATGTGTAAAATGTATTGGTGTTAATAACATCGTTTTTATAATAATATGCAAAGCAGTATGTGGTGATTATCAGGGAAGTTGCAACGAGTAAACTTGTAACTTCTTTAAACCGTGGCTTTTTAAACAGTTTTGATACACTGTATATACCATAAGCACTTATTATGATGAAAATATAATTATATATATTATATCTGTAAAGTGCAGTTGCATAAAAAGTGAGCGAGCATACTGTCGCCGAACTTACAAGTGTTGAAATAATAACAGCTTTCAAAAAAATGCCAAAATCATTTCTTTTTCTTATTTTATTTAGTATAAGGGTTATAACGCCTGCAAGCAGAGCAACTGAACCGAATGAATTTGCAAAGTTGAACGAATTTACACCTTTTGCATTAAAACTGTAAATATCCGTGAATAAGAGAGATATTATTCCTTCGCCCAAGTTTTCAAGTATGTTATTAAGTTTTAATTCCGAACCTCTTGAATAATACGGCATTTTTGAAATTGAAAAGCCGAGGAAATTAAGATTTTCAATTATACCGAATTGAACAAGTCCCTGTAAAATAAAAGGAATTGCCACAATAAAAATCGTAATAACGCTTATAATTGTATTTTTAAATGATACTTTTTTCTTAATCAGTAATGTTAAGAAAAGAACTGCAAGAAGAACCGGTATAATAATTGCACTTAATATGTAGCAGTAAAATCCCAAGCCGAAAAATAACATTGAAAAAACGAAATATTTGCTTTTTTTGCTGTTAATTCCTTTGGCAAGAAAGTACATTCCAAACATTGCAATATGCGGCAGGAAGTTGCAGTCAAGCGTAAATGCACTTGTATATAAATGCCACGGTGAAATGCAAGCGAGGCAAAAAGCTATGTTAATAAGCGTTTCGTTTTCAGGTATAACTTCTTTTAAAAATTTATAAAACGCAATAAGGCCGAGCATTGAAAAAACAAACATCGGCACTCTTGTTACAAATAAGCTGTAACCAAAAAGCTTAATCATAATTGCAACAAGATATGTAGCAAAAGGGGATTGCCCGCCGTAAAGCCAGGTATCAAAATATATCGGCAACTTTTCACCAAGAATATCGGTGCCGGATTTTGCAAGGCTGTTTGCGTTTAAAACAGTCATAGCTTCATCAATATTGATAGGCTTTTTCACCATAAAATATATAAATACGCCTATATGTAAAATAAAAGCAAATAGGAGCATGATTTTATATTTGGTATTTTCAGTTTTTTCTTTGTTATTTACCAAGGTATTTTTCATAAGTTATAAATCCATTTTATTTTAAATTATTTATAAAAAACAGTATATACACCAAAAGATTTGTATTTGTATAATTTTTTATCATATTTTAAAGTGCTTATGTCATCTGTTTCGGCAATAAATACATCATCGTTTAATATTTTTTTGGGGCTTACAAAGTTAATTGAATTATTATTTTTGATTTTTAATGTGTTTTCATTTGGATTTTTGCTGTTAATATAAATATTTAACATTTCTTCTTTGACATTTGAGCTATCATATTCGTTTATATATTTAAACATTGTTGAAATATATAAACGCTGATTTCGTGCCATTTTAATAAATACAATATTATTATTTGAATAGACAATATCAATGCTGTTATTTGTTTTATTTTCGGCAAAATCCAATGAATTTGTTATTGATTTTTCATAAAAAATATCTGATTCTATTTTATCTTTATTAAAGTAATAGGCAAAGCTGCAACCGCTGATTGCAAGTGAACTTATTATTAAAGCAATGATTGTGATTTTTCCTATATTTTTTATTTTCGCACTGCTTATAAATTGTATTCCAAATGCAGTGCCTAAAATAAATATGTAATTATATATATTAAATCTGTAAGTTGCTGAATAAAAATATGCAAATCCAAATGATATGCAAGCTGAAATACTAAATGATATAACTATAATTTTGGCTAAAGAAAGTTCTTTTTTTCTTGTAATGATTAAGTATATAATTCCAAGTAAAAGAAGTATTCCGCCGAATGAATTTTGATAATTAAAAGAGCAGGAATTTATAGTAACTAAATCTGGAAATACCGTGAAAGCAAATCCGGATATAACATTTTGGATAAATGAGGATGAACTTTCGACGGCTCTGTTGTAATACGGCATTTTTGAAATTGAAAAGCCGAGGAAATTAAGATTTTCAATTATACCGAATTGAACAAGTCCCTGTAAAATAAAAGGAATTGCCACAATAAAAATCGTAATAACGCTTATAATTGTATTTTTAAATGATACTTTTTTCTTAATCAGTAATGTTAAGAAAAGAACTGCAAGAAGAACCGGTATAATAATTGCACTTAATATGTAGCAGTAAAATCCCAAGCCGAAAAATAACATTGAAAAAACGAAATATTTGCTTTTTTTGCTGTTAATTCCTTTGGCAAGAAAGTACATTCCAAACATTGCAATATGCGGCAGGAAGTTGCAGTCAAGCGTAAATGCACTTGTATATAAATGCCACGGTGAAATGCAAGCGAGGCAAAAAGCTATGTTAATAAGCGTTTCGTTTTCAGGTATAACTTCTTTTAAAAATTTATAAAACGCAATAAGGCCGAGCATTGAAAAAACAAACATCGGCACTCTTGTTACAAATAAGCTGTAACCAAAAAGCTTAATCATAATTGCAACAAGATATGTAGCAAAAGGGGATTGCCCGCCGTAAAGCCAGGTATCAAAATATATCGGCAACTTTTCACCAAGAATATCGGTGCCGGATTTTGCAAGGCTGTTTGCGTTTAAAACAGTCATTACTTCGTCTGTATGAATCGGTGTGTTTATCATAAAATATGTAAATACGCCTATATGTAGAATAAAAGCAAATAGGAGCATAATTTTATATGCTCCTGATTGTGTGCTTGATTTGATTTTGCTGTTTAAAATAGCAGTTTTCATAATTATTTTGTATGCTCGTCAAGTGTCAAATAGTATGAATTGAGAAAATTCTTGCGGAAGTATTCAACTTCTTTAAGGTCTATTTCTTCAATTTTCTTTTGCTGTGCTTCAAGTGCCTTTTCAAATTCGCGGTTGCCCATTCTGTATTCTTCAATACATTTTATCAGTGCACTTATTTTATCGGCAGCTTTTACAAGTTTCCATAACTCAATATCTTCTTCCTTTTTTTCAAAAAGAGGTTTGTAATCCTCTTTTAATTCATCAGGCAGCATATCAAGAAGTCGCTTGCCGGCAATACTCTCTATATCTTTATAAACATTTTTTATATCATCATTATAATATTTTACCGGAGTTGGCATATCGCCTGTAATCACCTCGGTAGTATCGTGATACAATGCAAGCAGTGCGACACGCTCGGCATTGTAGTTTTTGCCGAATTTTTTATTGCCGATAAGCGCAAGAGCGTGAGCAATTACTGCAACGCAGTGGCTGTGTTCGGCTATGTTTTCCTTGGTTGTATTGTTCATCAAAGCCCATCTGTCAATAAGCTTCATTCTGTTAACCATTGCAAAGAAATTACTGCTCATCTTTTTCTTCCTTTGTAATGTTAATTCCGAGTTCATCAAGCTGAATATCATCAATATAGCTTGGTGCACCGCTCATAAGTTCGCTTGCATTTTGAACTTTCGGGAACGCTGTAACATCTCTCAAGCTGTCTGCACCGCAAATAAGCATTGCAAGCCTGTCAAGTCCAATGCCCATACCACCGTGCGGCGGAGCGGCGTATTTATACGCTTCAACAAGGAAGCCAAATTTTGCGTCAATTTCTTCCTGTTCCATACCGAGAAGTTCAAACATCTTGTTTTGAAGTTCACAATCAGTAATTCTCATTGAGCCGGATGAAAGTTCCGTACCGTTTAATACAAGATCAAATGCTTTAGCCCTAACCTTGTCTTTATCTGTATCAAGGTAATCAATGCATTCTTCCATAGGCATTGTGAAAGGATGGTGCATTGCAAGCCATTCGCCTGTTTCTTCATCGTATTCAAAAAACGGCATTTCTGTAATCCAAAGGAAATTCCATTTGCCCTGCGGAATAATATCAAGCTCTTTTGCAACAATAAGGCGGAGAGCACCAAGAACTGAAAGTGCATCGCTTGTTTTGTCAGATACAATAAATACGCAGTCGCCTTTTTCAACACCGAGTGTGCCAATAAGTTCATCAAGTTCGCCGTCTTTTAAGAATTTATTGAAAGAACAGGTAGGTGCTTCGTCTGCCCATCTTATGTAAGCAAGGCCTTTAGCGCCGATACCTTTTGCATGTTCTGTAAGTTTGTCAATTTTCTTTCTTGTATATACATTAGCTGCATTTTTAGCAACTATTGCCCTTACCGAGCCGCCGTTTTGGATAGCGTTTTTGAAAACGATAAAATCAGTTTTATCAGCCCAGGCTGTTATATCTTGAATTAACATACCAAAACGGGTATCAGGCTTGTCTGAACCGTATTTTTCCTGCGCTTCGGCAAAAGTCATACGAGGGAGAGGGAAATCAATATCAACATCTATTGTTTCTTTCATAAGCTTTTTGATAAAGCCCTCTGCCATTTGCATAATATCATCTGTGTCTACAAATGACATTTCAAGGTCAATTTGAGTGAATTCAGGCTGCCTGTCTGCACGCAAGTCCTCATCTCTGAAGCAGCGTGCAAGCTGAATATATCTGTCAAATCCGGCGATCATACAAAGCTGCTTGTAAATTTGCGGTGATTGCGGAAGTGCATAGAATTTACCGTTATGAACACGAGAAGGAACAACATAGTCCCTCGCACCTTCCGGTGTTGACTTAATCATCATCGGTGTTTCAATTTCGATAAAATCATTATCATAAAAATATTCTCTTGCGATTTTTGCAATTTTATGTCGCATTAAGATATTTTGTGTAAGCTTTTCGTTACGAAGATTTAAGTAACGGTACTTAAGTGTTGTTTCGTCACCTACTTTTTCACTTTTTGCGATTTCAAAAGGCGGAGTTTCAGCTTTTGATATAATACGAAATTCCTTTACATTGATTTCAATATCACCTGTTGCGATTTTGTTTGTTTTGCTTTCACGCTCACAAACTGTACCAACTGCGGCTACAACATATTCTGCCCTTACACTCTGTGCTTTTGCAAAAACTTCTCTGTCGGTTGTATCGTTAAATGAAAGCTGAATAAGGCCTGTTCTGTCCCTCAAATCAATAAAAATGAGATTTCCGAGGTCACGCTGCCTTTGGCACCAACCGAAAAGGGTAACCTCTTTGCCTACATCTTCAATTCTAAGGTCACCGCAATAATTTGTTCTTTTAAGTCCCTTAATTGTATCCATTTTATTTAACCTTTCACAAATAAGTTATTATTCTTCCTCACTGTTCTTAAGTCCGAAGAGTGAGCCAAAATCAAATTCTTCACCGTTTATTTCCAAATCTGCAAGCTGGTCATTAAGAGATATGTTATAAAAACCGCTTACAAATGTGTCGAGGTTAATTTCGGTTTCTTCGCCTGTTTGCATATTTTTAAGCTTGGCAATTTTGTTTTCAACTTCATTGTCGCCTATTACAACATTGAATTTAGCACCAAGCTTGTCTGCATATTTCATCTGCGCCCTTACACTTCTTTGGTTAAGGTCTAACAGAGCAGAAAAACCTTCTTCTCTCATATCTTTAGCTATTTCAAGTGCTTTAAGCGTAGCTTTTTCGCCGAGTGCAACAATAAATAAATCCGGCTTTTCGGCTTGCGGAAATTCACAACCCTGCGCTTCCATAAGAAGCATAAGCCTTTCAAGTCCCATTGCAAAGCCGAGCGACGCTGTGTGCTGGCCGCCGAGTTCTTCAACAAGGCCGTCATATCTGCCGCCGCCGCAAACAGTTCCTTGCGCGCCTATTGAGTTTGAAACAAATTCAAACACTGTTTTTGTATAATAATCAAGTCCTCTTACAATTTGCGGATTGATTTTATATTCAATATTTTGTGCATCAAGATATTTCTGTACTTTTTCAAAATGCTCTTTGCATTCATCGCAAAGGTAATCAATAACTACCGGTGCGCCCTGTGCAATTTCGTGGCAAATAGGGCTTTTGCAGTCAAGAATACGCATAGGGTTTCTGTCAAGTCTGCCCTTGCAGGTGTCACAAAGTTCATCCTTGCGTGAAGCAAAGTATTCTTTAAGTGCTTTGTGATATTCAGCACGGCATTTTGGGCAACCGATTGAATTTATTTCAAGGCTTAAATCTCGAACACCGAGTGTATCGAAAATTGATTTTGCAAGCGCAATTATTTCTGCGTCGGCAAGAGGGGAGGCTGTACCGAAACATTCAACACCAAATTGGTGAAATTCCCTTAGCCTGCCTGCCTGCGGTTTTTCATATCTGTAACAAGATGTAAGATAGCAAACCTTTTGCGGAAGTGCTTCATTGCAAAGTCCGTTTTCAAGGAAAGAGCGAACAGCACCGGCAGTGCCTTCCGGCCTTAAAGTGATTGACCTGCCGCCCTTGTCATCAAATGTATACATTTCTTTTTGAACTACATCGGTAGTGTCACCTACACCTCGCTGAAAAAGTTCCGTATGTTCAAAAACAGGTGTTCTTATCTCTTTATATCCGAATTTTGAAGCTATATCCAAAGCAGTTGCTTCAATATATTGATTTTTGTGTACATCCTTAGGCAAAACATCTTTTGTGCCTTTAATAGCTTTAGTTATAAGTGCCATATTGTTCTCCTGTTACTGTATCATAAAAATTGGGTGAGCGGTAAAACTCACCCATTATTGTTTTATCTTGATGGATTGTATCTTGGGTTTACAATCTCTCTCCATTCAAAGTCGCCTCTTTCAACACCGCGTATTAACGCTTCTGCTGTGGCAATGTTAGTTGCGAAGGGAATGTTGTGCACATCGCACAGGCGCAGCAGCGTCATCTCATTGGGCTCACTGGGCTTTGCATTGATGGGGTCGCGGAAGAACAGGAGCAGATCGACCTCGTTGCAGGCGATGCGGGACGCGATCTGCTGGTCGCCGCCCTGCACACCGGCCAGAAAACGTTGCACCTGCAGGCCCGTCGCCTCGGCGATGAGCTTGCCGGTTGTGCCGGTCGCCACCAACTTATGCTGGCTCAGGATGCGGCAGTACGCCGTACAAAACTGAACCATCAACTCCTTTTTGGAGTCATGCGCAATCAGTGCAATATTCTTTTGTTTTCCTATTGTCATTGTAATAAAATCTTCACTCATAATCTCTGGATACCCCCCTTATCATTTTTCTAATGCATTGTACCATATTTTGTCCCGGACCGCCACCAAAAAATAATAGAAAGCGCACCGTAGCACGCTTTCTATTATTAAAAACGCTAAAATGACTCTTCTATTCATTCTGCATGTATACTTTTGTATACCGCATCACGCCTGTTCCTGTGCTACAACCTCACGCATTCTCTCCGAAATCTTGTAAATTTCGCCAAGCAGATCATTCAGATTCTCCATATTCTGCATACTATCCTCACTCATAGACATGCTGTTTTCTGAGGATGCCGCAACCTCTTCACTCGTTGCAGATAAATTGGTAATACTGTCATTGATCTGCGTATTTGCTGAAAGGATACTCTCCACCTCACCAGACAAATTCTGCATAGAATTCTGGAACAAATTCATCTTATCCTCGATAACAGTAAACTTCTCTCTCGTTGTCTCGATCATCTCGTTCTGCTTATCTGCAGACTCCGCTGACTTCTGCATATTTACAGAGGCTTCCTCCACATTTACCGTCAATTTTTCGATAATCTCCGTGATCTTTCCCGTCGACTC
>OJNH01001409.1_pt1 | contig 18903 bp, 19 predicted proteins | sample 1597361 | NCBI WGS metagenome assembly OJNH01 (sample SAMEA2452136, study PRJEB22498) | human gut metagenome | biome: human feces; feature: human gut; material: feces | place: Australia | collected 2012
CGAAAAACACATCTCCGCCCTGTTCTTCCAGGCGCAGCAGAGCCCGCTGGATCGCGCCGACACTCTGAGCCGACACATTGCCATAGGCAGTTTTGAACTGAGCCGCATTATCACCGACGTACTGCACCATCGAACGCAGATCCTTAAGATCCAGCAGCAGCAGTCCCTGATCATCGGCAATCTTGAAAATGATCGTCATAATACCGCTCTGCGTGGTATTCAATTCCAAAAGCCGACTCAGCAGATCCGGCCCCATCTCGGAAATAGTCGTCCGGACAGGATGCCCTTTTTTACCGAAAACATCAAAAAAACGTACAGGAAAGCCTTTGAACTCAAAATTTTCTATGCCTAATTTATGCAGACGTTTCTGAAACCCTTCACTGCTTTCACCAGCCTTGCACATACCGGAAACGTCGCCTTTGATATCGGCCAGGAATACCGGCACGCCCATCTCGCTGAAGGATTCTGCCAGCACCTTTAAAGTAACGGTCTTGCCCGTACCCGTTGCCCCGGCGATGAGACCGTGACGGTTTGCCATTTTCGGCAGCATGCAGATCTTATCCTCGCCTTTACAGACCCAAATCTTGTGTTCATCAGCTAAATACATGGTATTCCCTCCCGCATTTTTATAAAATAAACTACATCTTTATATTAATTTTTATTATACGTTATTTAAGGGTAAGAGTAAACAAGCTGGGCAGGTTCTGTTTTTATACTGCTGTTTTTTTATTTTTCCTTGCTTGACATTATCGTAATTCTTGCTATAATGAGAACATAAATCAAATAGACCTCGCAGGACTGACGGATAAAGTGGAATCAACCACGTGTACTGCGATGCCATAGAAACAGCCGACCGTCTGGGCAGAGAGAACTGATCCCGGATGGTTTTTTTATTTTCCGGCTTTGGCCCTCTCGGATTTTTTCTAGTGTGAAAAGGAGATGTTTACCTATGAAAAACAGATGGCTCATTGCTCTGTCGGCTATCGGCATCCATATCTGCATCGGCAGTGTTTACGCCTGGAGCGTACTGACAAAGCCTATTATGCAGGCTATGGGTTTTACCCTGAAAGAAACGACCTGGACTTTTTCGATCGCAATTTTATTTCTCGGACTGTCGGCGGGATTTTTGGGCGATTACGTTGAAAAATACGGCCCGCGTAAAAGCGGCCTCACCTCGACCTGCTTCTTTGGTCTGGGTATGTTCGGTACAGCGCTGGCACTGCATCTCAACAGTCTGCCGCTCTTATATCTTTTTTACGGCGTTATCGGCGGTATCGGTCTTGGGACCGGTTATATCACCCCTGTTTCGACGCTGGTCAAATGGTTTCCCAACAACCGCGGCTTTGCCACCGGTCTTGCTATCATGGGCTTCGGTTTTGCCAGCCTGATCGCAGGTCCGCTGATGCAGATTCTGGTTGCCAAATACGGACTGGTACAGAACTTTATCATTCTCGGCTGCGTGTACATGGTTATCATGGCCGCCTCCGCCTTATATCTTGAACCACCTAAAGCAAGCAATGGCGGGCCGTCCGGCATTAACGTCAAAAGTATCCTCCCGGATACTCAGTTCACAGCCAAAGAAGCACGCAAAACCTGGCAATTTTACGCACTGTGGTGGATTTTTTTCACCAATATTACCTGCGGTATCGGACTTTTAGCAGTAGCTTCACCGATGGCACAGGAAGTAGTAAAAATGACACCGATGGCAGCCGCCTCCATGGTCGGTATCATCGGTCTGATCAACGGTCTGGGACGCATTTTCTGGTCTACTATTTCCGACTATCTCGGGCGCAGTACAGTTTATGTAGTCTTCTTCCTGATCCAAATCTTTGCCTTTTACGCACTTGCAGAAACAAGCAGTGCCTTCATCTTCCAGTTGATTGTCTTCGTCATCATTTCCTGCTACGGCGGCGGCTTCTCCTGTATGCCCGCCTTCCTCAGCGATCTGTTCGGCACGAAAGAACTCAGCGCCATCCACGGCAAGATCCTGACTGCCTGGGGCATGGCTGGTATTGCCGGGCCTCTGCTGCTGTCCTGGATCCGTGAAACGACCAACAGCTATTCAATTACCCTGTATTTCTTCTCCGCCTGCTTCGTTGTCAGCCTCATCATCGCCGGTATTTTGAAATGGCGTACTTCAGTAGGCGTGCTGATCGAAAAGAAACATCTCTGATTTGACCATAACCCCTTCGCTACAGCTGCGGAGGGGTTATTTTATGCCGTTTTAGACTCTGCCTATTCGTTAACGTCATAACTATCAGTACATTTTATCTACATCTGGTATTCATTTTACTTTCCATACTATATCTGGTTTTATTTGCCACAGCCGATACCGCTGCCTGTTCCAACCAGACTTGTAATACTGGAGCAGATAACCGATAATAAAAATAACACCATTTATCAGACTGAAAAGAGGCGGTTATTATGGATACTTCGCGCCCGCGTTATCTTCATATGTTTCTTGTTTTTGTTAAGATCGGCCTGTTCACGATCGGCGGCGGGCCGGCAATGATACCGCTGATCCGTGACGAATTTGTTGAAAAACAAAAATGGATCAGGGATGAAGACATTACTGACGTTCTTGCGCTCTCGCAGTCTTTGCCCGGCGTTATTGCCGTCAATGCTTCTACCTTTCTTGGCTACAGGCTGGGGGGACTTAAAGGATCACTGGTAGCAACTATCGGCGTCGTCCTGCCTTCTTTCGTCATTATTTTCGTCATCGTCACGGCTTTCACCTCCAGTGGTTTTGACCAGTACCCCAATATATTGAAATTTTTTGACGGTATCAATTCTGCTATCACAGCTTTATTGATCGCAGCAACTCTGAAACTGATTCCCTATTCCATCAAAAACAATTTTGGCTGGTTCATTCTGGCCTTTTCACTGCTTGGTATCTATTTTTTCAGTCTCGACATTGCCATAATCGTTCTGCTGGCCTCAGCGCTTGGTTACTGCGCCACTAAATATCTGGGAAGTGATACAAAATGATGCTTTATTGGGAATTATTCACTGTCTTTTTCAAAATCGGGCTTTTTTCTTTCGGCGGCGGTCTGGCAATGATTAGTATCATTCAGCAGGAAGTCGTCGGACGCGGCTGGATCCCCGCAGCTGAATATGCACGGATCATCACCATTTCTCAGATCACCCCCGGCCCTATCGCTGTCAATACGGCTACATATGTAGGAGCCAGGGTCTGCGGTCCTGAATTCTGGCATGCCCTGCTTGGTTCTTTTGTAGCTACTTTCAGCGTCAGCCTGCCATCTTTCATTCTTGTCGCCATCGTTGCCCGTTCTCTCCAAAAGTTCAACTCTTCGCTGGCTGTACAAGGTATCCTCAATGGATTGCGGCCTTCGGTTATCGCCTTGATGCTGACCGCAGTTTTCTTTTTTATGCGGATAACATTTTTCCCCGCAGCCGGAACCGCCGCAATGGAAAATCTGCTGACCTATTTCAAATTCTGGCCGACATTGCTGACGGCTTTGCTTTTTTATCTGCATTACTACCGTAACCTGAGCGCTATTCCCTTGATGCTTTTAGCCGGCTGTGCCGGACTGTTGATATAGAAAAAACACAAAATAACCTGCATACGGCAGGTTATTTTATTTCTTCTTTAATATTTGCAGCCCAGAGAAATGGCTTCGGTCGGGCAGGACTGTCTGCATTTACCGCAGACAATACATTCCCTGTCGCCTACCCGTTTACAATCCATCAAGCAACTGCGTACGCAGCGCTGGCAGGCGGTACATTTACGCGAATCTACCTGCATGCCAAAAACGGCGATCCTGTTAAACAGGCTGTAAAAAGCTCCCAACGGACAGAAAAAACGGCAAAAAGGCCGATAGATAAACAGCGCCGCAGCAGCCAAAAGTCCAATGATCCAACGCCAGTCCAGACCATGCAGATCAAAGAAATACAGATCGCAGGCAAACAGCAGCAGAACCACATATTTAAAATAACTTAAATAGTATGTAATTTTATTTTTAGACAGCTTCAACATCGGCAGCTTATCTAAAAGCTCCTGTGCCCAGCCAAACGGACACAGCCAGCCACAGATCATCCGTCCCAAAACAGAGCGCACAAGATGAGCAGCCCCCAAACCCGCCAGCCCAAAGGTAAAGTAAAACCGGTCAGGGTATGCTGCGTCAGCCCCCAGGGACATCCGGCTTCTGCATAGCGGCAATAGCCGCAATTAACTCCGGGCAGACAAACATTTTTCCAGGTCATATCGGCCCCCAGCAGATTGGCGGCACCACGCCCATTATACAAAACCGTCGCCGCAAGCTGCGTCGTCCAGCGTTTAAAATCCTTAACCATTTTTACCGCTCCTTTCCTGTATTGCTTTCATTGTAAGGGCTGGAGTTGACTCACAGTCAAGCAGTTTGCAAAAAATCTACAAAAAACGCTTGACCTGGAGCAGACTCCAGCATATAAACTCACATATAGAAGCCGTATAAGCAACGGCAGACCCTATCTATTTGCAACTTACAAACAGAGAAACGGAGGAAATACCATGCTGAAAACTCTGGCCCTGACGCTTACTTTATTACTGAGCTTTACTATGGCTGCCTGCAGCAGCACGTCCGGCACCAATGCCAAAATCGACCAGACAACAACTAACGCAGCTCAGACTGCTCCAACAGACGCAGTCCAACGCATCAGGCTGACACTCGCCAACCAAGACGAGCTTATCGTCAAACTCAATGGCACCAGAGCTGCAGAGGATTTTTTGAGCCTGCTGCCACTGGAACTGACCTGCAAAGATTTTAATAATACCGAAAAGGTAGCTTATCTGCCGCGGCGCCTGGACACACAGGGCGCTCCTGCCGGTTTTGATCCTCAAACAGGCAGTTTTGCTTATTATGCACCTTGGGGTAATCTGGCATTTTTTTACCGTGATTACGGTTATGCCAACAGCCTCATTGAACTTGGTACTGTTGAAAGCGGTATTGAAAAACTGGCCGCTTTCGATAATGATTTCACTATCAAACTGGAACGCCTGCCCTAAAAAAACAGAGCTTGCATAAATGCAAGCTCTGTTTTTTTAGGCTTTCAACGTTTCCTTCAATATCTCAACGATCTCTTCTTTAGTCAGCACTTTATAACCGCCCTCAAGAATAAACGAACCCTGAGCGATCCCGTCAAGCATCGTTTCATCGACGCCAAGTTCCCTGCCGTTAAGTACAAGTCCCAGCTCCCTCATATAGCTTTCCATCGCCGCAAGGCCTGCCTGAGCTATCTGTTCATCAGTTTTCCCCTCAGGACGCACATCCCATACATTGATGGCAAAGCGTTTGAATTTCGCCAGTCCGTACGGCATGATGTGCCTGTAATAAGGCAGCGACACAGTGGCCAGAGTCATTCCGTGCGTAGCGTCAGTGTAAGCGCCGATCGACTGACCGATCATATGCACCATCCAGTCTGTCGACTTTCCCTTAGCTACCAGAGTATTCAAGGCCCATGTAGCGATCCACATAATATTGCTTCTCGCTTCATAATCTTCAGGGCTTTGCACAGCGATCCTGGAACTGTGGATCAGCGAACGCAGCAAGCCTTCCATAAGATAGTCGGAAGTATTGTCGTCAGTTCCGGAAAAATACTGTTCCAAAATATGCGACATGATATCAAAAAATCCGGCAACCATTTGATAACGCGGGAGCGTAAAAGTATAAGTCGGATCAAGTATCGAAAATCTGGGGAACACATTATCACCAAACACCCGCCCGATTTTAGCTTTAGCCGCATGATTGGTAATAACTGAGCCGCCGTTCATCTCCGAACCTGTACCAACCATAGTCAGAACACAGCCAACCGGGATAATCTTATTATCCACCGCTTCCATCCGCAGATAATATTTTTCCCATGGATCAGTTTCGCAGTAAGCGGAAACTGAAACAGCCTTGGCATAATCACAAACAGAACCGCCGCCGACTGCCAGGATCAAATCGACCTTGTTTTCTTTGGCTATCCTGCAGCCTTCATATAATTTTTCCAGTGTGGGATTAGGCATTACACCTGCATCCTCAAAAACTGTTTTTCCGCTGACTCTCAAAAGCTTGACTACGTTTTCATAAATACCGTTTTTCTTAATCGAGCCGCCTCCATATACCAGCATGACATTTTTACCATAGCATGCCAATTCCTGCGGCAGATTTTCTAATGAATTTTCGCCAAAATACAATTTGGTAGGATTGGAATAAACAAATTTACCCAGCATTATTTTTGCTCCTTTATTTCAAATTTCCATATTCTGCATCTGTTACCGGTTCCAGCCATTCATTGGACACCCCCGCGGCGGGCACTTCGACTGCAAGGTGTGCAAACCAGCTGTCAGGAGCCGCTCCATGCCAGTGTTTCACTTCAGGCGGGATATTCACCACATCACCAGCGTTCAGTTCCCGGGCCGCTTTCCCCCACTCCTGATAATAACCTCGTCCGCCTGTGACAAGCAGTATCTGCCCGCCTTGATGATGGATATGCCAATTATTGCGACAGCCGGGCTCAAAAGTAACATTGCCAATAACCACTCCTTCTGTTGTCAGCATCTTCAAATAGCTCTGCCCCACAAAATACCGGGCATAGGCATCATTTTTTTCACCCATGGGAAACACGCTTAATTTTTCTTCCGACATTCTCAACACACTCCTTTTCTATCACATTCTCACATCGTTCTGCGCTCAAATCTGTTGTAGCTGAAAACGCAGTCCGCACTGCTGCAGAACCGCCAAATCACCTGCTTTTTATTGCGCCCGCTCATAACTAAAATGCCGGAACTTCCGTTCCTTATCTGTATCATATCCAATGGAGTTAACTCCAAGTCAAGCGGCTTTTTCAAAAAATTAATACCGGCTGTCTGACAACAAAACCGTTATTTAAAAAAGCTCTGCCTGCAGTGACCGCAGCGCCCGCAAGTTTCTTTCCGTAACCTTATCCGCAGGCTCCAGCTCACTGCACAGCAGCGGCGAACTGCTATTTCCAGCCGTAATCTGCTGCAGCTGTCTGCGGCTGTCATTGGCATAACAATAAATGCAGCCATGCAGACAGGTGTTATAGGCGCCGATATCGATACTGGCGGCACAGCCGCATTCACCGCGCTGATTTTTATCTTTGACTGTATCAAGACGGCACCCGCCCACACGGCCAAGCAGCTCTGCGTCGATACAACTGGCATGCTCAATCCCCAGATCAGCTAATTCTATAGCTTCCGCACAGGTTTCCAGCTGCAGACCATATTGCCGGGCTGTTTGGGACAATACAGCCGCAAGACGTCGCTGCTCGTCCTCACTCAGGCCTCTCAGCCCTGCCTGATGCAGACCTGCCTTGATCTTAGGATAATAATCAAGGAAACTGATAATACATTTTTTCGTGCTGCCGGCCAGCTGCGCTGCCAGTTCCTCAAAAACCGCTGCGTGATACTGCAGGTCATAGCGTGCACTTAACAGGATCGGGTCATAGCGCCAGATCATTCTTTCCGCACCTATCTTCTGCGCCAGCTGCCGAAATATCTCTATCCTCACCGCCAATGGCGGTAAAGCTGCTTCTACGTCAGCAGCATACGCATTGAGCGTAAATTGAAAATAATAAGCATACGCATCCAGAACTGACAGCTGCTTAAGCATCGGTTCTGGATTTTTTGTCCAGAAAACCAACCCATCCACGACCTCCGGCCGCAGGCTGATCCTGCTTACCTGATGAAGGTTCAGAGGATTGCGTACCAGTACATACTGTTCCTGCAGCCGCTTTTGGAACCATTCCCAATAAAAAGCAGGAATATCAGTTCGCCGGCTGGCACTGATAATCATTCGTCATCCCTCCTCTTTTTGATAAACTGCTTAAAGCTTCACTTGTTTCTATTATACACTGATCTATATCGGACAGGCCGGCTAATTTTTTTCAGAAAACGCTTGACTTGAAGTTAACTCCAAACGCTAGAATGAATTTAAAAGTTACAGGAGGTGATTTTTATGAATATTACCGAAGCAGGCAAACTGACTTCGCTGACACCCAATACTCTGCGTTATTACGAACGGATCGGGCTTATCCCACCTGTCGCCCGTAATAAAGGCGGGACCCGGGAATACACTTCCAAAGACCTCTGCTGGATAGAATTTATAAAAACCATGCGGTCAGCCGGTCTCTCCCCGGAAACTTTGATAGAATATGTCGCTTTGTCACAGCTCGGCGACACCTCGCTGGAAGCCCGTAAGGATATTTTAGAACTGCAGCGGGAAGTGCTGCAGGAAAAATTGGAATTTATCCAGCAAACCTTAGCCAGAATAGATATCAAAATAGAAAACTACCGTACTGACATTTATCAGAAAAACCATCCGTTACAAAATCAAAAACAAGAGGAGGCAGACCTATGAAAAACTTTATTTCCATGTTCCTGATGACATCCCTGCTGCTGGGGGGGATGACCTTTACAATTGGCAAAATGAGCGTGTGTGCCGCTTCAAAAAACAGGATTGAAACAGCACAGCAAAAACAGGCACATCTTTTCGGCAGCGCCAAAAACAAACTTGCCGCCACCGACCCGGATTTTGCTCAGACCATGGACAATTTCATTTACGGCGACGTTTATTCCCGTGGTAAGCTGACCGACAAACAACGTGAACTGCTGACGATCACCGCACTTACCGCCAGCCAGACTTTAGACAGCCTGCCTGCACAAGTGCAGGCCGCACTGGAAGCCGGCGCTACCCCGGTAGAAATAAAAGAAACACTTTATCAGTGCGCTCCCTATGTGGGCTTTCCCAAAACGGTCGGCGCTTTGGAAATCACCAATAAAGTTTTTAAAAAACAGGGCATTAAAATGCCGCTGGCAAACCAGAGTACTGTTACCGAAGCCACCCGTTTTGACGACGGCTTTAAAGTACAGGGTGAGATTTTCGGAACAGAACACATTGCCGCCATGCACAAAAACTCGCCGGCTAATCAAAAACATATAGCCAATTATCTTTCAGAGTTCTGCTTTGGCGATACCTACACCAGAAACGGCCTTGATCTGCAAATGCGGGAATTGATCACCTTATGCGCTATCAGCACTATCGGCGGTGCGGAACCTCAGGTCAAAGCCCATGTACAGGCCAATCTCAATGTCGGCAACGATAAAGAACTGATGCTGGACGCAGTTACCCAGTGCCTGCCCTATATTGGTTTTCCACGTACGCTGAACGCCATCGCCTGCATCAATCAGATCATCCCCGCCAATGCCTGATAAGCATTATATGTAAAAGAATACCTGTGCTGACTTTAAAAGTCAGCACAGGTATTTTATTTATCTGCAAATCATTGTGCCGTCCGCTTTTTACCAAACGTATCTATTTCGCCGCGTACACCTTCCAGCCAGCTGCTGATCAGTCGCTGCATCTTCCCGGTCCCGATATCCTGCAGAGCCAGTCCTTTTGTTATATCCGCCTGCGGGCAGCTTGCGGCTATAGCATCCAGGCTCTTTTCGATACCGCTTTTTTTACTGGTACAAAACGGTACGAGCACTTTACCTGAAAAATCATGCGCTTCTAAAAAAGTACGCACGGCCATAGGCGTTGTTCCATACCAGACAGGATAACCGATGAAAATCGTATCATACTGGGAAATATCGGCTAAATCCGCCGCCAGAGGAGGCCGTTCATTACCTGCAAGTTCCTGTTTAGCTATTTTACCGCATTCACTTTTATCCTGCGGATAAGGCACCTCAGTCTGAATGGCAAACAGCTGTCCCCCGACCGCAGCCTGTATCTGCCAGGCGGCCAGTTCTGTATTCCCGGTATGTGAAAAATAAGCAATCAGTATTTTAGGATTAGTAGGCAAGCCTTCCGGTCCTTTAATCGTAACCGGCTTATTTTCATCCGTTTCTTCATACCCGATCCCGCCACAGCCTCCGACCGCAGCCATCAACAGCAGACCCAGCAGCAGCAGATATTTCTTGCAGCTTCGCATAGTATCCCTCCAAGCATCAAATCATTCTTTCTTAATTGTATCATAAACCTTAGAGTTTGCTCTATGTCAAATAAAACTTTTTATTTTTTATCAAAAAACAGCCCTGATAAATTATCAGGGCTGTTTACTTACCAGTGATATTTTTCGCCGCGGCTGATTTTAAACGCACGGTAAATCTGCTCTACCAGCAGCAGACGGATCATTTGATGGGTAAAAGTCATTTTGGAAAAAGAAATACGCTCATCAGCCCGATGCCGCAATGCATCCGTATAACCAAAAGCACCGCCGATCACAAAGGTGATATGGCTGCTGCCCGCTAAGGCCAGCTTCTCTATTTTGGCGGCCAGCTCCGGTGAACTTACGGCCTTGCCACTAACATCCAGTAAAATCACATACGAATTTTCCGGGAGCACTGCCAGCAAACGTTCTGTTTCTCTGCCCAGCACCTGTTCTTTTAAGGCCGGCGATGGATCTTCCGGCATTCTCTCTTCTCCAATAGCGATCGTTTCCAATTTACAAAACGGCTGCAGCCGTTTTGTAAATTCTTCGATCCCCGCCGTCAGATACTTTTCCTTGATCTTACCCACACAGGCAATGGTGATCTTCATTTAACGGTTTTCCTCAGGAATCTCTTCCAGTGTCATGTGGATCGTTTCTTCAGCGCCGCCGCGCAGAACAACAACATCCACACTGTCGCCGACTTTCAGCTCAGCCAGCTTGCCGCGCAGCTCTACTACTTTATCGATCTTCTCACCGTTGAACTTGAGAATGATGTCGCCGGGACGCAGGCCGGCTTTAGCCGAAGGACTGCCTTCCCAAACCTTCATAACAAAAATACCGTCATGCAGGTCGATATCAAAACCGTACCGGTTGGCAATATCCTTATCGACCAGGCTGGCGCCAATATACGGACGCACTACACGACCTTTTTTTGCCAGTTCATCCAAAATCGGTTTGGCCGAATTAATGGGGATAGCAAACCCGATGCCTTCGACACCGGAAACAGCGATCTTCGCAGAATTGATACCTACGACCTCCCCTTCCGCATTGACCAGCGCACCGCCGGAATTGCCGGGATTGATCGCCGCATCAGTCTGGATCAGGTCAAATTTACGTTCCCCTAACTGGATGGAACGGTTCAAAGCGCTGATTACACCGGCTGTGACACTGCCGCGGAACTCCAGCCCCAGCGGATTACCAATAGCAATAGCGGGTTCACCGACCTGTAAAGTTGAGGAATCACCGAAATCGGCAACAGGAAGATTGTTTTCGTCGATCTTTACTACGGCAAGATCAGTTGCCGCATCGGCCCCCAATACCTTGCCTTTGACACTGCGCCCGTCCGTCAGGCTGACGATGATTTCTGAAGCGCCTTCTACAACATGGTTATTAGTCGCGATCAGACCGGACTTGTCATAAATAACGCCGGAACCTGTGCCGCGTTCCGTCAGCTGCACTCGATTAAAAATATCGCGCACATAGGCTTTATTAGTGATGCCCACTACTGCCGGACCTACTTTTTTAGCCGCCGCTACGATCGGCGTGTTACGGGCACCGGAAAGGCTGGCATCTTTCTGTGCCGCAGCAGCAGTTTTCTGTTCCTTTACTGCCTCAGCCTTATTGTTATCACTGCAGCCGCCTATAAGTACAGCAGCTCCCAGCAGAGCACAGAAAAAGATATTCATGGTTTTTTTCATAAAGCTTCTCTCCATCTCAACACTCCTCAATCATAATTTTTTACTATGTTTTCCTGCGATGTGATATAAATTTTTGTATCCGCTCCAACTTCGTTAGCGTCCAGAATACCCCGCACCGTTTGCAGGGCCAGGGAAGGCAAATTGTTTTCCTGGCTCAGATGCGCCAGAAAAACCTCTTCCGGCAGGCGCTCCATATGCGCCAGCAGCCAGGCTGCCGAAACATTGGATAAATGCCCGCGTGTTCCCAGAATCCTCTGCTTGAGTATCTGCGGATAACTGCCATTTTTCAGCATATCTTCATCGTGGTTGGCTTCCAGCACCACTACGTCAGCATCAGCTATATTCTGACGCACCTCGTCTGTCACAAAGCCTACGTCGGTGAGATATGTACATTTACTGCCGCCGCTTTTAAAAACATAGCCTACTGTAGAGGCTGCGTCATGCGGGACGGCAAAAGGGATTATTTCCAAACTGCCGCTGCTCAGTTTTTTGGGCAGTAAGCGGCAGCAGCTGCGTTCCATTTCACTTTTTTTCGGCATATACTGCCAGGTCCTTTCATTGGCAAACACCGGCAGACGGTATTTACGGCAAAAAACAGGCAGTCCCTTTACATGGTCGTTATGCTCATGTGTCAACAGTACGCCCGTCAAATCTTCAGGCTTCATGCCTGCCTGATGCAGACGTTCCGTCAGCTGGCGGCAGCTGATGCCGACATCTACCAGAAAAGCCTGCTCTCCGGCACGTATCACCGCGGCATTGCCTTTACTGCCGCTGGCCAGGATCGTGATTTCAAACTCACTGCTCATGCTTCGCCTGCCGCGATTTTGTGCCCGGCACTGGTTCCAATACGTTCAGCTCCTGCAGCCAGCATAGCCTGCGCAGCTTCCGCGTCACGGATACCTCCGGCGGCTTTGACTTTGAGACCATACTTTTCTGCTTCGGCTGCCAGCAGCTTTACGTCATCGACAGTAGCGCCGCCCTTGTTAAAACCCGTACTGGTCTTGACAAACGCCGCACCGCCTTCGGCTACTAAACGACAGGCCGTACACTTTTCAGCGTCTGTCAGCAGGCAGGCTTCAATGATCACCTTGACCGGAAACGGACTGGCCGCCTCGACTACGCTGCGGATATCACTGACTACAGCAGCATAATCACCGGTCTTAAATGCCGATACGTTCATGACCATATCTATTTCATCAGCGTGCGCTTCGACCGCCATTTTTGTCTCCAGAGCCTTGACCTCAGAAAATGTAGCTCCCAGCGGGAACCCTACTACTGTCACAACCTTGACGTTCGTATCGCTCAGCAGATGTCTGGCCAGCCCCACATAACAAGGATTCACACAAACGCCAAAGAGCCCGTATTTCCGGGCTTCGCTGCAAAGCTGCATAATATCCTCGACAGTTGCCTCAGGTTTTAATAAAGTATGTTCAAGATGCTTCGCAATCGTCATCCCCGACTCCTCCTCATCTTCTATAATGATTTTTGCTTCTATATATTATATCAAAACTTTATACTTTCTGCTTTGACAAAAAAGTAAATTTTTATAAAAACAGAGCCATAATTTTAATTATAGCTGTTCATTGTAATTATACACTAACAATATTCTATATTATCATACAATAAAAACTCTGTGTTCTTAATAAAAAAGCCCCGACTATACAGTCGGGGCAACATAAACATTTCTCTAATTTCAGTGTTTTTTACGGCACTTCTCACAAACGCCAAAAAAATAAAATTGGTGTTTGTCGATACTGTAACCGCTTGCTTCTTCCACCTTTACGACCAGAGACCGGTCATTGAGAGCCGGTACATCATCGACACGGCCGCAGACAGTACACTGCACATGGCTGTGCTCGCTGATATCAGCATCATAGCGGAAACTGTCCTCGCCGGTATTGATGATCTGAATCAGGCCCAGTTTATTGAGAATCTCGACGGTCTTATAAACCGTAGCAAAACTCATGGAAGGATATTTAGGCTGCAGGGTACCGAACAGCATTTCAGCACTGGGATGCTGCTTGGTATTAGCCAGCGCTTCATAAACTGCCAATCTTTGCGGAGTGACTTTATAACCGTTTTGACGCAGCAGGGCGGTCAGTTCTTGGTTGTTTAACATGATTTACCTCCTTGGTTGAAATGTTTTTTGTCCGGCATTTATTGCCTGTTTAGTTTTAGATAATCTTTATCTATTATTTACTAAATTATAATAAAGAAAAACTTTCCTGTCAATATTTAATATCCTTTAATTGCAGCTGTTTAAACATATTTCACAAACCTTCCACAAGGATTTTGGCAATTAAAAGCGAATTTTATAATTATTATACACAAGAAAGAGGTAGACCCATGACCATTGAACAAATAATTGCCGGCGAACTGTCGGTCAGGCCGCAGCAGGCAGCCGCAACTCTAGAACTGCTGGACAGCGGTAATACTATCCCTTTTATCGCCCGCTACCGCAAGGAAGTGACCGGATCGCTGGACGAAGAACAAATCCGTATGATCAGCGAACGTGCTCAATATCTGCGTAATCTGGAAGAACGCCGTCAGGAAATACTGGAATCAATAACTTCACAGGAAAAACTGACCCCTGAACTTGAAAGCCAGATCAAAGCTGCTGTCAAAATGCAGGAGCTGGAAGATCTTTATCTGCCTTACCGTCCTAAAAAACGTACCCGGGCACAGATAGCCCGTGAACGCGGACTGGAGCCTTTGGCAGAACTGATCATGGCTCAATCCCAGCCGCTAATGACCTTAGACAAGCTGGCCAGCCTGCATGTAGATCCTGAAAAAGGTGTCAACTCTGTTTCCGAAGCCTGGGCCGGGGCCTCCGACATAGTTGCCGAAAATATTTCCGACCGCGCCGATATCCGCGAACTGATCCGCAAAGAACTTTGGAAAGGTGCCGAACTTGCTTCAACGCTGACAGTTGATGAAACCGAAGGGCAGGATTACCTGATGTATAAAGAATATTCCGAACCGGTACGTCAGTTGCCGCCGCACCGCATTTTAGCCTTGAACCGCGGTGAAAGCAAAAACTGTCTGAAGCTCACCCTAAATTATCCTGCGGATGCCATGCTGACTAAACTGGCTCAAAAACTGAAAATCCAGCCGCACACAGTTTGGAACGAGCTTTATACAAATGCTGTTGCCGACAGCTACAAAAGGCTGCTGTTTCCCTCGCTGGAGCGAGAACTGCGTAATGAACTGACGGAAAAAGCAGAAAAACAGGCTATTTCTGTCTTTGCCGCCAACCTGCGGCAGCTGCTGCTGCAGCAGCCTATTGCCGGGCATACTGTTTTAGGTCTCGATCCCGGTTACCGCACCGGCTGTAAAGCAGCCGTTATTGATCCCAACGGACGTACACTGGCGATCAATACGCTGTATATCACCGGCAGCCAGCATCAGCGTGAACAAGCGGAAGCCGGCTTTATGGATCTGGTGACCAGGCATAAAGTGACCCTGGTAGCTATCGGCAACGGAACTGCTTCTTTTGAAACAGAGGAGTTTACGGCCCAAATGATCGAAAAATACCATCTTGATATTGCTTACCTGATCGTCAGCGAAGCAGGCGCTTCTGTTTATTCTGCCTCCAAGCTGGCCCGCGAAGAGCTGCCCGATCTGGACGTTTCCCTGCGCGGAGCGGTATCCATTGCCCGCCGTGTACAGGACCCTCTGGCAGAGCTTGTCAAAATAGAGCCCAAGGCTATTGGTGTTGGTCAATATCAGCATGATGTCAATCAAAAGGAACTCACTGCGACCTTAGGTACTGTTGTCGAGTCCTGCGTCAACCACGTCGGCGTCGAGCTGAATACAGCTTCTCCCGCTCTGCTTTCATACGTAGCAGGCATTTCCGGCACCGTCGCCAAAAATATTATTGCCTACCGTGACGATAACGGTGCCTTTACCAGCCGTAAGGAACTTTTAAAAGTTGCCCGTCTGGGTCCGGCAGCCTTTACTCAATGCGCAGGCTTTCTGCGTATCGCCCAGGCAAAAAATCCTTTAGACAATACCTCCGTCCACCCTGAAAGCTATACCTTAGCAGAGCAGATCCTGGCAGAGCTTGGCTTTGACCTGAAACACTGTAATGACATCGCTGTTCAGGAAGCGGCAGCTAAAGCCGACGCCTCTGCCATTGCCGTCAAACTGAACGCCGGCCTGCCGACTGTAACTGATATCCTGGAAGCCCTGGCCCGGCCGGGGCGCGATCCGCGCGAAGATGCTCCGGCACCGCTGACACGCAAAAAGGTAGCAAAACTGAGCGATTTGGAGATCGGCAGCGTTGTCAAAGGAACAGTCCAAAATGTTGTTGATTTCGGAGTTTTCGTAGATATCGGCCTAAAAACCAGCGGTCTGATTCACCGCAGCGAATTATCCAACAGTCGGTTTCACCACCCTCTGGACGTTATCAGCGTCGGCGATGTGATCGAGCCGGTCATCATCAGCATCGACGAACAACGTAACCGTATCGGCCTGAGCTTAAAACAGGCAAAAAAAACTACCGTCTAAATATAATTTAAACAGACGTCTTTTAAGACGTCTGTTTTTTATTGTTACAAATTATATTTTCATCACAATATTAATAAATATAAAGATATGTATACTTTTATTTTTATGATATAATATTTTTAAATAATAATCAATAATATTTAGGTGATAAACATGAAAAGAGATATCAATACCCTCAGTCTGTTAAATGAAATATCGGAACTTGTTTATGTTTCCGATCCAGAAACCTACGAGCTGCTGTTTGTCAATCAGACAGGCTGCCAGACACTGCATCTGGAAAACTACAAGCACAAAAAATGCTATGAAATTTTACAGGGTAAAACTTCACCCTGCGAATTCTGTACCAACGACAGACTGTGCGATGATAATTTTTATACCTGGGAATTCACAAATCCCTCTATCGGCAGACACTTTTTACTCAAGGATAAAATAATCCAATGGCGCGGCAAAACTGCACGCATGGAAATAGCTTTTGATATAACAGAACGCGAACTGCAAAAGCAGGAACTGAAAAATATGCTTGATGTCCAGACCTTAATTACCAACTGTGTCAGAATGCTTTACGCCGTCGATGACCTCGATCAGACGATCAATGCTGTCTTGACCCAGATCGGCGAATTTCTAGTTTCTGACCGTGCTTATGTTTTTGAAATCAAAGACGAGTTGATGAACAACACACATGAATGGACAGCTCCCGGGATCTCGCCGCAGCTGGAGAAGCTGCAGCAGCTCGATCTGTCATTGATTTCCGACTGGCTGCCGTTTTTTGAAAAAAACGACTGTATCATCATCGACGATGTCGAACAGCTGCAAAAGACTAATCCGGCGGCTTATGCGACGCTGCACGCCCAGGAAATCACCTCTTTGATCGCTGCGCCTATTTTTTTGGATAACAAGCTGGCAGGCTATATCGGCATCGATAATTACGACAGTGAAAAAATCAAAAATTCTTCTTATTTGCTGCTTTCCATGTCCATTTTTCTTTCCTATGCGATCAGACATCGGAATCATGTCGATATGCTGCATCGCCTCAGCTACCACGATCTGCTGACGAACGCACTGAACAGAAACGCTTTTATGGACGTGCTCAGTCAGTTCAGGCCGGGACAATATGCTTCTGCCGGCATTATTTATATCGATATCAACGGTATGAAGGAAATCAATGATTTTTACGGCCATCACCAGGGTGATAAAATCCTTATAACAACTGTAGCCAAAGTCTTCAACCTTTTTAAACCCGACGAACTTTTCCGCATCGGCGGTGATGAGTTTGTTATCATTACCTATGATCTGACAGAAACCGATTTTTATGAAAAATTTAACCTGCTGCGTAATATTTTCTGTGAAAAAACTAACTTGCCCTTCTCCATCGCTACAGGCAGCTGCTGGGTCAAATCCCCCAGCGATTTAAACAGCCTGCTGCAGCAGGCTGACAGCGCTATGTATACGGATAAGAAAAAATTTTATTATGGCAAAGAAAAAACAAGCCGCTATCGGCATAATTTAGATGATATCCTCAATCTGGCAAATTACAGCGCTCTGCAGGAAGCACTGACAGCCGGACAGTTCTGCATTTATTTCCAGCCTAAAATTTCTTTGGATACCGAGGAATTTATCGGTTCTGAAGCTTTGATCCGTTATATAAATCAGGCCGGAGAAATCATTGCCCCCAATAATTTTATTCCGATCCTGGAAGAAGCAAGACTGATAAAAATGCTGGATCTTTATGTTTTTGAAGAAGTCTGTAAGCAGATCAATATCTGGAAAGAAAGAAAACTACGGGTCAAACCCGTTTCTATCAATCTTTCACGCAGCACTCTGTCTTACCATTTCCTGGCCGATCAGCTATTAGCTCTTATCACCAAGCATAATATCGACATCAGCCTGCTGGAACTGGAAGTCACCGAAACTGCCGAAGTCGATAATCAGCTTGTTTTCAGCCAGGCTTTGGAAAAACTGAAGGAATATGGTTTCTCTATTTCCATTGATGACTTCGGCGTTCGCAACGCCAGTCTTTCGCTGTTCACTACTATCAATTTCGATATTTTAAAATTAGACCGCAGTTTGGTAAAAACACTGGCACAAAACCAAAAGGCACGTATCCTTATCCGTTCTCTGGCTGTCATTTGTTCTGATCTCGGTATCAAATTGATTGCCGAAGGCGTGGAAACACTGGAACAGTTGGATATTTTAAAGGAATTGCGCTGCAATGAGGTGCAGGGTTATTTATTCAGTAAACCTCTGCCTTTAAATGACTTTGAAAACAAATATCTCCAGATCCTGCGGTAAGACGGCTTGTTGACAGCCCAGACTGTAAGCCTCATAATAAAATCAGAAGCATAACCCTGAAGGAGGCGGTCTTATGACAGCAATAACCGGCAAACCAGCAAAAATATATACAGCTTATTTCAGTCCTACAGGCGGTACCAAAAAAGCAGCCCTGGCACTTACCAGTGCTCTAGCTGATACAGACGGATTTACAGAAATAGATTTGTCTTTACCTGCTTTGGCACAGTATACTTTCGCTGCTGATGATATCATCGTTATCGCCGTACCGGTTTTCGGCGGCAGAGTTCCAGCTTTTGCACTGCAGCAGCTGACCGCTCTGCACGGTCAGAATACCAGCGCCATTGCTGTAGCAGCTTATGGCAACCGCGCCTACGAAGATGCCTTGCTGGAGCTGAGCGATAGTCTGACCAGTCAATCCTTCCGTGTGATCGCCGCAGCAGCCGTACTGTCCGAACATTCGATGCTGCGCAGT
>OJNH01001427.1_pt1 | contig 18707 bp, 20 predicted proteins | sample 1597361 | NCBI WGS metagenome assembly OJNH01 (sample SAMEA2452136, study PRJEB22498) | human gut metagenome | biome: human feces; feature: human gut; material: feces | place: Australia | collected 2012
ATCAACTGGACTTATTTTACCGTATTGGATGGGCTTGCCCATCCGTTATATTCAATTTGTTGAGCAATAGAAAAATTTAGTTTTAATGTTGCGTCCATATCTAGTTCTTGTATATTAACGTTGTTAAAAAGTATCTTTCCTTCATAATTATTTCCAAACAAGCCAAAAATACAATCTACTAATGTCGTTTTTCCAGAGCCATTATTTCCTTTAATTAAATAAATATTACCTGTTTCAAATTGAAGATTCTTTTTATATAACGTAAATCCGTTGTTATAACAAAATTTTAAATCCTTACACTCAATCTTATCAATTCTATTTAAAACTATCGTACCTTTTTCAATTTTTGGTATTTTTTTCCATAATACAACTCTATTGTAACTAGCTTTTGTATTTTGGTATTCTGAAACATAATTTAATATACCTTTTGAATATCCTAATATAGTTGAAGAATATTTTGATATAACTACTATTGTTCCTACACTGATATGGTTTTGTAACACTAAGTTAAAGCCATAAATAAAAATGAATAATTGAACAAAGAAAGATAAAAAACCTGATAGAAGTTCCTGAATATTTATTACATTCTGATATTGCAATGAATTCGACAACTGATTATTATAAACATCATTTTGTATTTTTTTAGAATTATCTATAAAGGAATTTAAACGGATATCTTTTATAGAATTTATCATTTTATAAAAATATGAAAAATATAGAGCATTAGATTCATTTAATTGTTTACTAAATTCATATATTTTGTTCTTAACACAAAAATAAATTAATATATATATAATAGATGAAAGTATTATAAAAAAAATCATAACGATTGAATAACGTGCTATTATATTTAAAGTAAAAATAAACATACATATATTTAATCCCATAGATAATGTACTGTTTAAAATAAATTCATTGATCATAGTGCAATCATAAATTAATTCCTGTGATATAACTGATGGGTCTTTTTTGCATATTTCATCATAGGATATGTGTAAAATTCCATCAATATTATTCATCAACATTTGGTTTAATGAATTATTGGAAATTTTAATTGCGTATTTATTGATGAATAGATTTAACAACAATGACACTAATGATAAACTACCATATATACAAATTACAACGACGAAAACCCGAATATTTTTCTGAGTAATAGAATCAATTAAATAGCCTTCAAACAGAGGAAACAATGCTGAGATAATAGAGACTATAACAGAAATACAGCAATAAAATATTACGAGAGGTTTAATATCTTTTGTACTGGAAAAAAAATATTTAATAATATTAATCATTTTAAAAATCAACCTTTCTTATTCTTTTGCGTATAAACAAATACAACAACAGTGTATAAAGAGTTAGCTCTATCATTCCATACAACCATGTTATTTCATATCCTCCGCAAATCAGGCTAAATGAAGAAACAATTGCCAATGGGTTTACACATGGAAACAACAATCCAAATTGCGAAATGCAATAAGTAATAATAAAGGATGCTATACACACAGTTTTAAAATTCTTCTTTTTTCGTGTGCATAAGAATATTAATGTTGTAGCCGAAGTATAAAACAGTGTTTTTATTATATTTATGATTTCTAAAAGAGATAAGACTTTCCATATTGGCATTAAACTTAAGCATTCAGGTATAGTAAACAGCGTATCAGCAGAAGCAAAGTATTCGTTTCCCATATAATACATTTTTTCTACACCATGAACATAACTGTTAAACCTGAAAATATTGACCTGGTCAACCAATATTTTTGTATCTAACTTGGTAAATTGATGATTTTGCAGAAGAGTCATACCAATCACAAAAAATGAAAGGCAATAAATAATTCCTAAACAAATACATACAGATAAGACTATATTAAACAAATACCTTCTTCTAGATTGGATCATGAGTAGTTGATGTAAATTATTGTCTTGATATACGTTTAAAACAGTTATAGTGAATATAACAATCAAAACCGGCATCAAAAAAGATAGGATAGAATCTGCCTTCAGATTATTCAGCAAATAACCTAATAACGAGGATTTATCTAGAAAAGAATTTTCGTATACTCTTTGATACATTAATTTCATATGAGAAACTTCATTAACATAGAGTTGATGTATAAAATTAGATGTGTTTGCTTTGGCAAAAACAGTATTTAATGTATTTCTATCAAACTCATACCTTTTTTGATTAAATTTTTTTGGCTTAATACTTTTAAAATGAAGATCCCCAACTCTATCGTTTGCATAACAATCAATGTCGACACTGGATATTTCTAATAAGCATTTATAATATGCGTCGATAGAATCTTGGCCAGCTAAGTTTTCTAAGCGATTTATTTTCCAATCCAAATAAGAAAAGAAATTATTCCAATCTTCATCTGCTTCATATTGGTATACAATTCTAAGACTTTTAAATTTCTGTTTTAACGCAATCGTTTCTTGAACTTTGTTATTTACATCATTCTCAAAATCTGTCTTCTGATTATTTAAACTGATGAAAGATATCAAATTCAAAGTAATCAATAACAGTAAGAATATCTTAGTGATCCTCATTTTTAAGATTGCGATTACTTGATGTTTAATCATATTGAATCTCCTATTCAAAATCCATATTTTCTATAAAGGCACAGCTAATAAAAGGTATAAGCAAATTTATGAAAAATAAAATAAATGTCTTTTCATAATAAAAATCAATATTAAAAGAAAGAATATATGAGAAAGGATTCCAACCTGTTATCACAAAACAAGAAACCAGTGATATCATGATTACGGCAAACCAGGTAATAATCTCATCTTTTAACACTAAGGATAATAGCTGTATAAATTGAACATACATTAGTAGACTCAACATAAAAATAAGAAAGCTTTTTAATAGGATGTCCATGATTTTTAGTAATGAACCATTTGTTAGGATAAATAAATGTCCTCCATAACCATATTGAATATATCCAACAAAACAAAGAGCAGCAGTAAATGATACAATTAGCAATAAAGAGGTTATACAATAAAATATATTGCGTATTAGTAAAATGCATTTTCGTTTTAATGGATATGAAAATATGTATTGATATGGTTTTGTACTTGAAAATTCCTTGCTCCATATGTCTGCGTTAATAAGGAGAATCAACAGGAAAATAACAGCAGTAAAGATTGATTTACATTGTATATTTTTTAAGTAAAAACAAAATGTCGGTTTTTTTTGATCAACCACATCCAATTGGTTGTTTTTCAAATTAAATTCATCCATCGCAATATCAGATTTTAAGCTTTTTTTATTAGGTACAAAAGAATCTGTAAATGGACTCAAATAATTTTTGTTCAACCCATATAAGACATGTTTGTTTCTTTGAATTCTTTTTTTCAGTATTTCTAGATCATCATTCTTTACATAGGCATTTTCTAATGCATCTGTATAATCAATTTGAAGATACCAATACTGCAATTCTTTTTCTTTTTCCTTATCATATTGTTGACTCAAATCGTATTTCAATATGTTGATATGATTCTGTTCATCAACTTTCATTATCTGTAAATTTTCTATTCTTTCGTTTTTTAACTTCAAATATTCTTTGTTTGTTTTGACACAGCCACAAAACATCAACAAAGCACATAGTGCAATATTACAGAGTACTTTTTTTGACATGAAACCTCTAATTTCAAATTTTAGAAAATTAAACATTTTCACATACCTCAAAGTAGTATTGTTCCAAAGGATCCTCGTGATACTCTGCTTTATACTTTTTTTCATTTTTCATATGCCCAACGATTTTTCCACAATTAATAAAGACATATCTATCACTCATCTCTCTTAACTGATTGATTTCATGTGATGACCATAGTATTGTTGTCCCTTGTTTGTTCAAGTTTTCCAGTTCATCTATAACTCTTTTCTTAGTTTGTAAGTCTAACCCGTTAAATGGTTCATCTAGAATTAAAAGTCTAGGCTTTTGCATAATAACTAAGGATAAAATCAACATCTGTTTCATTCCTACAGAATAATACTTTGTTTTTTTCTTGAGCCTTTCTTTTAAGCCAGAAAACTCTATATAGTTGTCCATCTGCTGTTCATTAATATTATTTAATTGAGAAATCAATTTAAAATGATCCAATCCACTTAGATCAGGATATAATGGTGGATATTCAATGCTGCAAGCTACATCTTTTAATACTTTATTATTATTAAGAGAATCAAAAATCCAGATTTCGCCACTATCTATATTTGAAAATCCCATTATACACTTCATTAATGTTGATTTTCCAGAACCATTCGGCCCTACCAAAGCCACTATTTCTCCTGCTTCTATGTCTAGATTTATATCGTTCAAGATCTTATTCTTATTTAAGTGTTTAATACTAAGTTCTTTCATAATAATACATGTTTGAAACAGAACATATTCAAACTTTACACCTTTCTATTTGATCACTAATTTTCAAAATGTCCAAGCAATTACATAATAATTACTTGGACTATAACAAAGATAGATATTGTAAGTGTTAATTAAACGTTTTGTGGAGATACCTTAATTCCACCTGGAGTAGTACATACGACTAGTTTTGGACAATAAGCTGTACAAGGCTTATTACCTCCTCCTGTTGAATGCCCCACACCAAAATTAATTGTGCAATTACATGTGCATGTTGTTGAAGCCATTCCATTTGAAGCAGCTTGTGGTTCAATTAAATATTTCATCTTTTCACCTTTTTTTATCCTTTCGAAGTTTTTAATTTTATGTCACCTATCTATGTTATCTTGAAGATTGTCAAATGTATCAATAACTTGTTTTATTAATGTGTCTTTATAAAACTTACATGTGGGTTTATATTTGTGATTCTTTCTATAAATTGTACATCCTCCACCATTACATATTGGTAAGATATCACAATTAGAACAAGTGTCATTAATTGTTGGGTCTTCTAACAAGTTTTTATAATAATCTGAGTTATAATTAATGGATTTGTGATCACTTATATTCCCAATTGAATTATTTTTATTTCCCATTAATTCCCAACATTTATATATTTCACCATCTGAATCAATAACAAATGAGTTATACATATCACAAACACACCAGTTTCCTTTTAAATCTGGATACTGAGGTGTATTTTGAAACCTCCATTCAATTTTATTCTTCTTTAATTCTACTTCTTTTTTTATTTTTTCAAATTCTTCAACTGTGTATACTTCTTTAAAATCTATATCATCAGGATCTGTTACAATTGCGGGATAAAAGTCGATAAATTCATCAATTTTATTTTTATATAATAATATAAGAAGTTTTTCGCAGCCTTCATAGTTAGCTCTATTAATATTCATGCGAATAGTAATTTTAGGAAAATCATTAATATCTTTTCTGATATCATTACAAGATAATAAGTTTTTAATGATAGTATCAAATGTTGGCTTTTTTCCAATTAAATATCTAGTTTGATCATGATATTCTTTTGTTCCATCCAACGTAATTTGAATACTTGTAATATCTAAATCAATTAGCCTTAATATCATTTTCTTATCTAACAAATAACCATTTGTAACAATGTTAGCTTGATATTGAACATTGTTTTTATTACATATTTCTTTAAACGCTTTCGTTAGATTCTCAATTCGATTAACTTCTAACAAAGGCTCTCCACCGTACCATGTGACACCCAACATATTTATTGTATTAGCATTATTTCTTACAAGATTTACTATCCCATTTGCTGTTTCGTCATTCATTTTTGAACTTCTAAGTACATCTTTTTCGTAACAATAAGGACATCTAAAGTTGCAGTTTGAAGTAGGAGCAATTGTTAAGCCTAACTGTTGAGTAGAAAACCGTGATAGATACATATTATGCTTTACTATATCTAATTCATTTATATCTTCGTCCACTATAAATCCACCATATTCGAGACTATCTAATAGACTTGTATCCATGCCTTTAAAGTGATTACTAGAACATTTTTTAAAAGATTCATATATTTCTTTTTCTAATTCGGCTAATGCATTTGTTCTTGCATTGTATGCAATAACTGAATTATTGTGCATAATAAAATGATTATATCTTGATGCTTTCTTCATATTTTTCCTCTTCCTTTATTATTTTGTTTTCACTTTAACCTAGAAAAGAAAGTAAAACAACCACACGGTATCATGTGGTTGTTATTTGGGATTAAGATGCAAGAAAGTAATCTTTTTTTCTTCTTTGTCTACTTTTAAATTGTATTTTTTTATGAATCTATGGTTCTCTCTTTCAACAGTTGAAAAGTCATGTACTAGGTTTGTTTTAATTGAAATAACCTTATTTAAACCTATGTCTACTATGGATACATATATTATTGGTTCATTATCTTCTACCAGATTACTTAATATATTTATGAAAAATATAGTCAAATCCGAATCATTAAACTCTTCTGTATTGCATTTAACAAAATGCTGAATAGTTGTATTGCCAAGATCAATGTTACATATTGCGGTGCTCAAAGCAGTGTTTCCGGTATAAATGGCATTGAACTTTTCAATTATTTCCCGCTTCATTACATAAAAATCATTTTCTGCTTTTTCATATTCTTTGTTCTTGAAATACATATCTATAGAATGACTATCATGTATCAATGCATGTAGAAAATCAAAGGTGTTATTGTAATTGTTTTGAGCAATTTTCAATTTTCGTTGTAATTCATTTTTTTCTTTTTGAAGCTCTATATTTTTGATGGTAAACGAGAAGAAATATAAATACAATAAGTTCGAAATAAACAAACCAATTAGTATAATCATTGAAATACGTTCAAAAAGATCTTCATTCTCCAAAATATAGATCATAAAGAAACATAGTGTTATGGGCAATATAAAGATCCATATCTTTTTTTCAACTTTCTCTAAATATAGATAGGGCACATACATAATTATAATCAGGACAAACATAAACAAGTAGTTGCTTGTCAAATTCAAATAATCAATTTTACAAAATTGAAATATTAAATCTACCATTTCGATGCATATCCAATATGAAATGGACAAGTAAACTGAATCGGTTAAGTTCTTATGAAAAATAAACTGAATAAACGATCCGTAAAAAACAACATTTATTAAGGCAAACATCCATAATAAATGACTATTTGAAATAAAATAATTAAAAAGCACTATGATGATTGTGAATATTATAAATTTGCCGATTGATTTTATGTTTGGCTTGATTTTATCTTGTATGGAAAGAATTGAATATAAGATCATCAATAAGCATGTGTGAAAAAAATACGTCATATAGATTTACTCATTTCATTGATCCAAGCTTCTTCAAAAGTCTTTTTGTAGAATCTGGAAACAGGGAGTTTAACATTATTCTGTAAGATGACATCCTGCTTATCTAAATAATTTATTCTTTTCAAATTCACTAATATAGACTTATAGCACTGTTCAAATGCCTCGTTACATAGTGTACTTCTCCAATAGCTTAACGAATAAGGAGTTTTAATTGTTCTATTATGTAGATATAAATAGGTATATTTTCTACTATATTCCAAATAATAGATATCATTAATACAAATCTTTGTTCCAGGAATCTTCTCATCCATAATATATCTATTTTCATTTAAATATTCATTGAATACTGGTTCCATAATCATATTAAATTTATCCTGCGTATAAGGCTTTAGTATATATCGATCTGGTTTTATGGAATATCCATCCAATAAATATTTTTGATAATTCGAAGTAATAATAATGTGACATTGATTTTTTAACGTTCTAAGCTTCAATCCCATATCTATTCCACTAATTCCATTAATTTCCATATCCAAAAAGAGAAAATTAACATTTTTACTTTTCTCTATTAGCTCTGTCGCATTCAAACATATTTCTATATTGTAAGCAATGTTTTTTGAATCCAATAAATTCTCTATACATGCTTTAACAATGTTGGCATCATTTATTTCATCATCACAAATTAAAATATTAATCATTAAATATCCTTATCTTTCTGTTTTAGATTACTTTACCACACATTCTTAACAAATAAAATTATGAAATTCTAATAATGAGGCTTTTTCTATAAATGATAAAACATTTTTAGGTCGAATACATCAATTTATTTTATCTAATCCTGATTATATAGTACTTTCTATGGATTGAATCTATATATATTCGACAATAGTATTTACGTATCTTCTAAGTAAAAATCTGATCAAAAATCTATAAATAATAGATGGTTTTCGCTTATGATGATATATTTTGATTTTGACAAAGATAAATTGAAACAGAATAATTTGCTATATTTGTAACTTTAGAAAAGTGTTATGATAAATTTATAACACTTCATAATATGCCCTCTTAGAACATAAAAGATTAACCTTTTTTCTCAAAATATATATGGAAAAAGCTTATAGGTGTTTTTCTTATATTTTTTATATTCTTTAAAATATGTTTGTAAAATTGCCTCTTCAACATTTATTCTTATCTTATAACAAACCAAGCTACAAATAAGCACTATCAATATAGCAAAGAGATTTTTTAATATAATACTCAGACCTAATAAAGACAAAATGCTTCCAGTATAAGCAGGGTGGCGAACAAATTTATACATACCGTCTGTTACTAGATGTTGCTCCTTACTAATCTGAACAGTTAATGTAAATGCTTTTTTTAAAGTTAAAACAGCCTTTATACGAATACAAATACCGAATACCATAATTAACATGCCAATTTTTTCAAAATAAGCAGGCAACATCAATTTTCTTATATAAAACGGAGCTTTTTGACTAACGCACCAAAAACTAACTATCAAACAGAATACAAAGTTTAAATACAACAGCCATTTAGTTCCTAAATCGCTAGTATCAATTTTTACGGTCTTTTTTTGCTTTGAATGTGTATAAAAGAAAATAAATATTTCAGAAACAAGTAAGAATATAAGCAATACATTGAATACATGATATTCAAAAGTACCGCTAAATTTTGTCATATCTCCCATTGCTGTTTCCTCTTATCTCTTAATTCTAACAAGCCGTTTATTTCAGAAGCTTGTTTTTTTGAAATGTAATAAAAATAAAAATGAATAGCTATCATTACCAAAATATAAATACATGAATACCATATAATATTAATGGCATTAAATACAAACCATTTTCCAATAAATGCCATAGTAATAGTTATCGGATAGAGCATAATCATTTCGACAATAAAATGATATATGTACTTTCTAAAATCTATAAAGGATAAAAGTAAATCGACAACTATTGATACAATAAGATAAATAAATACTTGCAGAATGAAAAAGCAAAATCCATCTTTGAAATATCCTGTTACAAGGTTGCTTATCGTTGCATACAAAACAATAAATGTAAATGCTATTGAAAGTGCAGGAAGATATGTTTTTAAAATTTTATTCATAATAGGCACTCCTTATTTTATCTCGTAAACTTGAAATATATTTTCTTGAAACAATCAGATTTTCCTCATTGTTGAGTTCCGCCAGTAATCTATGATTAGGATATGGCTTAACGCAGGCTAAACATGAGATGTTTAATAGGACTGTTTTGCTTATCCTTATGATATTTGCTTTTATTAAATCTTGTTCTATAACTGAAAGTTTTTTCTTACATTCAAAGATTTTTTGTTGGGTATAAATAAATGTTCTTTTATCAACAGTTTCAAAATATAAGATTTTATTTAAGGGTATCTGATACAATTTATTATCAAAAGTTCCTTGTATAAGATATTCTTGCTGACGGATATATTGAATAATACTATTTAAAGATTGAGTCATATTTGAATATCGTATATCTATTTCTGTTTCAATTAAATTTTCTTTTTTCAATAATTGCAATTTCAATGTAATTTCCTCCATGTACTTTGATAAAATTCTAATATTTTTAAAAGTCAATTACTAGTAATTTAAATTCAAATACCCTTAACTATATTTAAAATGCCCTAATTTTGTTTCAGTCGTCTAAATCCTTGTCTTTTTAGTAATCGTATAAATATATTCCTCTAGGGTTGGTCGCTTATTTCCAAAGTATCGTTTTAAATTTTCCTGCACGTCTGCATCTGTGCTTTCCATAGTTTCGTCTATGGTGTCTTATAGCATAGCACGAAATTCAGACACAGAAACACCTTGAGCTTTTAGCACCAACTTTCATAATATATTTCATATCTCCTTATTTAAGTCCTATCATATAGGAAATGGTTTCCAAAAATCTGCCAATAACAAATATCGGTTCTTTTCTAACACTCTATAAAATTCGTTAATCGCTTTTTGCGGGTTAGGATAGTGATGAAAACTATCCGTACACACCAGTAAATCAATTTTTTTATTTTCAAATGGTAAATTTTCTTTATGTAGACCTTTTTCTTCTGCTTGTCACTAATACAAAATGCCCGAATAGCTGATAAAACGGGGCTATTCGGACATTTGAGAAGATTTGAAAAGATAAGGAAAAAGGTATATATAATTTAATAGTCAAATATCTTGAAGAGTATAAATCAGATGCACGTGAAAATTTTAGCATTCTATTAATGGATAAATTTCCAGATTATCATTTATACGCATAAATCAATCACTCCTTTCTGGGTGTGAAAAAAGCAGTCAATCCTAAGACTAACTGCTTTGTAAATATTGCAAAATATAATCATAAATCTGTATTTCTTAGTTATATTAAGGTTGCACATATAATACCAATTACACCAATAGCCAAAAATAACAACCCAATCCCGGCTGATTTTTTGCGCTTTTCTAATTCTTTTGAGTTACTTTCACTCATATTTACAATAGGGTATTTTCTTCTTCCGATTAAATACATAAGTAAGCTACTTGAAGTATTCCCACTCATTGTAAATACTCCCCAAAATTTAGGGTGCTTTAACCCTCTAGCTGTTGCGTCAATAACAGTCATATGATAAATCTGAAACACAACACAAAATGCTCCTACAAGTGCAACTGCTCCACAAATTACCGCTAAAACTATGTTCAAGTCCATAACAAAATATCCTCCTTAAAATTTTTTGATTATCTGGTAAAGTAATGCTGATGAAGTAATAACCATAAGACAAAATATTCCAACTAAGAAATAACTGTTATCTGGTATAAACATATTTAATGTTATCAGCAATGCTACGACAATGATATTTACAATAATTGCCCATATCATTTTTTGGTTGCTTTTTACAACATTTGTACTTTCTCCTAAATGTTCAATCATTTTTTCATCACCCTTTAACAATACGTCAAGACTTATAGAATATAGATTGCTCAACTCTATTACACTGATAATGTCTGGGTAAGATTTTTCATTTTCCCAGTTTGAAATTGTCTGCCTTGATACATTGATTTTTTCCGCAACATTTTCTTGTGTCATTCCAGACTGTACTCGTGCATTTTTAAGTTTCTTACCTATTTCCATATTCCGATTGCTCCTTTCGGTGTCATTGTCATATATTAACCATCAAATGTCTATCCAATATCTTTTACAAAACCTTTTTTCCTTGTCAAAATTATTTTACATAGCTTAAATACGGCTCTTTGGGCTCATTATACTGTAACTTCAGAGTAAAATCTATGACTTGGAATTTTTTCGGCAGTCCACAGAACCATACATCGCAGGGACAGCCGAAAAATATAAGTGATGTATTTAGCCTAATTTCTCATATCTTAGAAGATGAGCTTTTTCAAAAAAATACAATAACTATCGTCGTATCTCATGATAATGAATGGAATGATTATGTAGATCAGATAGTTAAATTATGAGAAATCTAAAGATGGATTATAAGGATTATCAAATAAAATCATAAACAGTGTATTGCCGCATTCTAAACAGCTGCCAAAGAATCTATATGTAAAATAGAAAAGATCCGATTGGCAATGACATTGTATCATTTCAAATTGGATCTTTTAATATGGGCTCTATTTGGCGCTTACCTCTTCGTGGATTTAGTGGCTCTGAGCAATGGATTGCATGGCTCTGTACAAATGGATAGGGTGGCTCTATTTTCATGGATTGGGTGGCTCCGCCACCATGGAATACTCAAACAGGAGATGATAATCAATTTATCCATTAAGCAACCTGATTTTGATTACATCCATAAGGAACTGTTAAGGCCATGCACTAGAATATTTTGACTTTTCTTTTTACTATTCTTTTCTCTTTTAAATCGATACTATAATAAACATTACAATCAGAATATATGAAAAAGACAAAAACATCTAAATCAATGATCTCAATAATTTTTTGCATAATAAAATATACATTTAAATCCATAGGTGAAGGATTTGAATCATATTTATGATTATGTACTACTAAAACACCTTCTCTTTGCTTTTTCAATTCTTGGCAAACATACCAAAAATATCTTTTGTCTAATGATACAAATTCTGCTTTTCCTACCATTGCTTTTTTTGGTATGTTTATTTCTTTTATAATTTTCAAATCTTTATTTTCTACTTTTACAGAGAACAAACGAATTATCTCTTCTTCTTTATTCCTATAGAATACCTTACAATTTTTGACAAAATCTTGTAATTCGACATCACCTATTTTTTTCATAAAATTGTTTATATCCTTTCAACAATTCATTGTATTTCAATGGATATGCAAATTTTAAATCAAACATCTTCTTTAAAAATATTCGAATTGCTTTCTTCAAATCCGCACAATAAGATTCGCTACATTTAATCTCGTTTCTTCTTCTTAAACATGTTTGACAAAACCTTAAATACCCACATTTTTTGCATTTATCAAAATTTTTAAGTTGATGCTGTTTAAATTCTTTTAACAATTTTTCATCTAAACTTGTAACATTTCCTAATTTATAATCTTCTTTCCCTATAAATAATTGACATGGATAAACATCTCCATTCATTGAAACAGTAAATTGCGTTATTCCTGCATCACAAAAAGTAGAACAATAATATTTTGAATAAAATGTATTTAATAGTCTTATAATAACATCGTTGAAAATAAAGTCATTATTTGAGAAAAACTTTTCTACTTCAGCAGTCATACTATCTCCCACACTATCCTTATCGAGAATTCCAAGCTTATTGTCTACATTGTCTACTATCATCGCACCAGAAACATTAACTCTCGATATATTATAACGCTTCATGAAATAATTTTTGATGTCTTCAAAAGTATATCCGTATTCAAAAATAATATTGCTACACGTTGATTCAATAGAAAAATTATTTAATTTCCTTAATTCTTTTACATTTTGATCAACAATATCAAATACACTGCCTTTCGAATTAACAAATACTCTTTGGCGATCATTAAATTCTTTTGGCCCATCTAGACTAATATTAACTAAAATATTATATTTATTGATTAATTTAATTGCACTTTCATTCATCAACGTCGCATTAGTCACCATTGAATATATTGGAAATTTTCTAGAATTTTGTGTACAAAATGAGTTAATATAATTACAACTTTTTTCTATCAAATCAGTTTTAATCAACGGCTCTCCTCCAAAGAATGAAATTTGGTGAATCCATTCATACCTCGCATAGAAAAACTCGATTGTTTTTTTTATCGTATCAAAACTCATGTCTTGCAAATCTTGATGATAACTGCCGCCATCCGCATAACAATATATACATTTCAAATTACAACGATTCGTTACTACAAATCTTAAATGTTCTAATTTCTTAAATTTTGGCTCTTCTGGATCACACTTCAAAGCATTAATCTTCTGAATAGTTTCTGAATTCATTTCAACCGCTTTATCATAAGGCATCATATACTGTTTTGAATTGTTTAAATTATATATAATAGCTATTTTAAACTCTTTGTTTAAATATAAAAACAAACTTTCATCTTGCTTCATAAAAATTTCAACTCCTTATACTATTTACATAAAATGCGTCGTTATCGCAATTTTAAAAATAGAAAGGCAGATGGCCTTTCTATCCCTTGGAATATTGAAATCAAAATTTATTTTCCACCGCCACCACAAGCGCAGCCGCAACAAGCGAAATCAAACATTTCATCATCCAATTCCAATTCTTCAGGTAATTCTACTAATTCCCAAGTTTCCATCATGGCTTCCCCCTTTCTGCACTCATATAATATTTTGACTGCATATTGAATAAATTCCAATATACAGAATGTGCCTTCATTAATTCATAATGACTACCCATTTCTTCAATGCTTCCATTCTTAAAAACAATAATGTTATCACAAAACCTTGTCGATGCCATTCTATGTGAAATAAAAATAGCTAACTTATTTTTTGATAATTCATTAAATTGTTCATAAATCTCCGACTCCGATTTTGGATCCAATGCAGCCGTTGGCTCATCCAATATGATTATCGGTGTATCTTTATAGATAGCTCGGCTAATCGCAATTTTTTGAGCAACTCCTCCTGAAGGTTCAAAACCATCTGAATCAAAATCCTTATGTACACGTACATTCAAACCTTTCTTGTATTTCTTTACAAATGGAGAAATACCCAAAGAATCAAATATACCCTGAATTCGATTTTCATCACTTTTTCGCGATAAACTCACATTTTCCTTAAGTGACATTGAAAATAATTGGAAATCCTGGAATACAGTTGAAATGAATTTTACATATTGAACATAATCATACTCTTTAATATCCACCCCATTTAATAAAATCATTCCCTCAGTTGGGTCATATAATCGACAAATTAATTTAATAAACGTAGTCTTACCCGCACCGTTTTCTCCAACCACTGCAATTTTATCTCCAGCCTTCATAAAACAATTGATATCTTTTAAAGCCCATTTATCGCTACCGCCATATTTAAATCCAACATTTCTAAATTCTAACGATTCAAATCGAGAAGGCATATTACGGTTGACCTTTCCATCATATATATCCATAGGCAAATTCATAAATTTCTCAACAGCTTCAAAATAATAACTGTACTGATTTATATCATTCACACTATCAATCACTTCATCCATAGAAGCTGTAAATGTCGCAATCGCATTGATATACAGTGTAAAATTAGCGATGGATATAAATCCTTTTGATACCATAAAAACCATATATACATAAGAAACCATTCTTTGAAAAAAATCCATAAGATGCATAAAGAAATCGGATTTGTCCATAATATACATCTGATTTTTATAAAACTTCCAAAGCTTATGTAAACAATCTTTTAAAAAATCCATCAATACATATTGACCTTGATTCATTCGAATTTCCTTGCCATACTTTACATCCGAAAACACATTCATAAAATAAGACAATTCTCTTTCCTTCGGATTCTTCTCCATTTCCAATCTTGCATAGGCCTTCTTAAATCGCATCTGCGCTTTACTATTTAGAAATGCTAGGCACAAAAACACAAGCAACACTGCTTTATTCAATGAAGCTATGATCCAAATCACTGTTCCGAAAATCATCACTTTACTAATGATTTCCATCGCTCGATCTAATACAAAACTAAATCCTTGTCCATTCGCATATAAAAATTTTTCCGCATTTTGTTTCAAATTTAAAAACTCTGGATCTTCCAAACACGCATAATCCACTTTAGAAAGTTTTGTATTTAACTCCACCTGAAACTTTTCTAAAATAATACATCGCTTATAGAAGGCCGTATTCTTTAAAAAGTCACTTAAAAACTTCATTAAGAAAATCACAATTGAAAAGATAATGATATATGTAAGTAAATATGAAATTCGATTTTGCCCCATTAGTTCATCCAACAAAACCTTTGGAAAAAACATAATCAATAAAGGTGGGATCGTATTCGTTATTTGATACAAAATCAAACAAACCAAATAGCTTTTTTGTACATTCCACGCATACTTCCAAAGAAATGTTAAGCTTTTAAACATACGAATCACCTTCTTTATAAGAGATTTTAGCATAAATGTAATTTTTTTCAATATCAAATTGAATTATATTTTCATTTTATTATAAACTGTTTCATTATGTTACATTATACTTCTAATACGTCATATGCAAATAGTATATTTTACCTAATCATGAGCATTGCATTACCTAAAAAGCATGCTATAATTCGATTAGGCAAGAGCTAAGAATAACTGCCATGTAAAAGGAGCTTGAATTGACCATCAAGTCCTTTTTACATTAAAAAAGGCGGCTAACCAGGCCACTTTACTATGCTTTACTACTCAGCCATTTGCAAATTAGTAGGCAACTATACTTGCTACAACAGAGACTAAAAGCTAAGAATTGATTCTGCTACTTCCTCACCTCCCTCGTGTTAGATGAGCCCACATAGTATGTTTACCATAAAATCAAATAGCAAAAAATAATAATTCTATAAATCAACTAATACAATAAAATGCAAGTTAATCCATACCGAACTTTATTGCAAAATTTTATAAAAAATTTTCAAAAGCAGATAAAAACTATAGGATTTTATGCATTTTCTTGAATTATTGCACCTTTATATAAAGCAGAATCAACAATATAATCCACTCTAAACAAAATCGCTTTTCGATTCCTACTGAGATCACCATTTGTCAAAGATTGCACTTAGCATTTGGCAGGTGCTTTTTTATGCCTTATATACAGTTATCATAATCTTGTTCGTAAGAGCGGAGAGTAAAAAGAACTCATTGGCGTGCGTTGGTTTTACTCTCTTTTCTTTTTCTCACTTTCTATAAAGAATATTATAAAAATCATAACACATAATTTGAATAGATTTTATTCAAACTTGTGCTATGACTTTTTCATTTAATGTGATTAGATTATTAACTTTCATATTCAAATAATTTGGCAATCAACAAGCATTAAAATAATTGAAAAAAAGACCCGGACAACTAAATGTTGTCCAAGCCCAATATCAGCAATAAACCGTTTTGGGGTATATGTAGCACCTTAAAATCTTGAAGAGCAAATTCACCTTGCCACATCCAAATTCATTGCGCCCTTTTTTTCTACAATTTTTTATCCATTGTAGTTAGCCTGATTCCAAATTTGATAATGAAAATAAAATTTATTGATATCAATTACAGTTCCGCATTTTGACAATGAATTTTGATATGATAAATTATTTGCAAACGTATTATAATATGCAACACCCAATGCTGAAGCTGCAACCAAAACTACAGCAACTGCTGGAACAGCTGAAGTTGCTGCACCACCAATGGCTCCACCAGCACGTAAAATTTCTGCATAATTTTTTGCATCGTTAACTAAAGCATTTGATACAGCTTTGGTTTGAGCAGTTCTTACATAATTCCAACCTTCGATTTTCCAAGTCTGACCACATATTCCCGTAGGTATAACTTGTGGAGTTAAATCTGTATTTTCAATAGAATCAATTGCAATATCTAAGAAACTTTCTTTCGTATAATTCGTTCCTGCTACTTGATTAAATTCATCAAAGTCATAAACATCAACTATTTCTTTGATTGTATCATAATCATAAATATATTTATTATCTTCTATAATTAAAGTTTCTGTTATTCGATCTTGCATTTGTTGCATTTCAGCTAAAATTTGTTCATCAGTTTTAGTCTCATATGCCCTAGCATCAACGTTAATCAAAGTAATAGATAAAATGAACGCACACATACACGATAAAGAGTTATAATAATACTTAATACATTTTTTAATTCATAATAACCATCAACCAAACGTGTAAATAGCGTCATACTTGCGCTTACTAACATAATAGATATCCCAGAAAACTGTGCAAATTTATCTTTCATATTATCCATCATCCCTTTCCGTTATAATCAAAATACTCGTTCGAATTAAAATTTGTTCACATTATTATGATCATTATCCTCTAATATACCTGCTAAGATTAAAAATTATTGGTTCCCATGGGTATCAATCTCCTTATGTGTTTTTTATAGATTATAAATCAAAATTCAATGCTATTAATGCTATCACAGTTCAATAATAGATAATATTGTTCACTTCTCTATAGTTTTAATATACATCATTTTTTTAAAAATATAAGTCTTATAAAACTTATATTTTTTGATATCTAAAAGAGTAGGGTTGTATCAGCAATCCCTCCCTTTTTATTTGTTATTCGAGCCCAATATTAGCTATAAACCGTTTTGGTGTATATGCCGCCCCTAAAATTCTTGGAGAGCAAATTCACTTGACCCCATCCAAATTTATTGTGCTCCATAAACAAGTGATACTCTTTTATTGAGAAAACTTAATTCACACATAGAATCAATAATAATTGGATTAATGTGCATCAGGAAAATCATTTTTGAATTTGCCACCATAATGGTTGTTTTTATAGTTTCTGATATATAGTAATAAAACCATTATCACTAAAACAATTCCACAGATGGCATACATTGTAGTTGGATTTAAATTATAGAATAAACAACAGATTACTGTCCCAACAATAATCAATAATCCTATGATTACTAAAAATGTATCCACATATTTTTTTATTTAAGACACCCTCTTTCTTATTTTGTTCTTTTATGGATAGCGCTATCTCTAATTCAAATATAATATAAAACTCATAAAAAAACAATACATATATTTATTACGTTTATTTTTTTTTATATTCGTTATAATTAATCATATTCAAATTGAAAAAATAAATATTTAATCATATAATTTAAGAGAAGATATATACATAAAGAAATTAAATGGAGGAACTTACATGAAATACATTCAATTTACTAAGAAAGAAAATGAGATCATGGATATCTTATGGAAGCATGATGTTGCAATGTCTGCAAACGATATCAAATTAGCTTCCAAAGATTTGAGTATCAATACGATTCAGCAAACGCTGCAAAAAT
>OJNH01001429.1_pt1 | contig 18679 bp, 14 predicted proteins | sample 1597361 | NCBI WGS metagenome assembly OJNH01 (sample SAMEA2452136, study PRJEB22498) | human gut metagenome | biome: human feces; feature: human gut; material: feces | place: Australia | collected 2012
ATTCCATCAAATATATTTAGATAATCATCTTCATCATTTAATTGTAGAGCTATTTTCTGTTTAAAATTCTGTGTTAAACGGTATCTTATTGTATTGGCTGCAGTAGTTGTTATAACAAATTCAACTCCACATTTTAATCCCTCTCTAGTTAATGTAAGTAACATATCATCATATTTATCTTCATAATTTTCCTCAAATGCCTCATAGTTGTTTATCACTATTATCATCATTGGCATCCTATTTCCATTTTCGTTAATATATAAATTATAATTTCCACCATAATCTGATAATTTTTTAATTCTTTCTTTTATCTCTTTTTGAATCATTTCAAATAATCTGCTTATTTTTTCATCATCAGATAAAAAAGCAACATCTCCTACTACAGGAGCATCTTTAAATATTTTTAATGCCTCACTTCCAAAATCTAATATATATACTTCAACTTCATCTGCTGTATGTGTTGTTATAAGATCATATACCATCGTACTTAATAAAGTTTCTCTTCCACTTTCAGCATTTCCATATATTATAGCATTTCCTTGAGTTGAAAAATCAATTTGTACTATTCCTTGCCTTTGATTATATGGATCATCATATTCACCTATTACAGGATTTATAACATCCTTTGTTTCTTTTATATTATATTTTTCTTTAACATTTTCAATAAATATCTCTTCAGGAATATTTTCCATCCATAACGGTTCAGCCTGTATATGTTCATATTTAGCTATTTGGCATATATATTCAACAATATTTGTTAATTGCTCCCCACTAGCTTTTCCTGCCACTTTCTTTGAACTTCCTACTTCTTTTATAACATCACCTATATTTGAAATAAACCTTATAGAATTTTCAACATTCTTTTTTATTGTATCAGATGGTATATATGGTGCACCTGCCCATGCAGATTGACCTAATGCAAAATACTCATTATTTCCAACTTGCATATAAAATTGCCCTGCTTTTTTTAAATCTGCTGCATCTGGTTTTCCTATAACATCAACACTATCTTCTCTATCTTGAACTTTTAAACAAATACCAAATTTACTATTACTACGAATCTGATCATTTACTATTCCTGCTGGTTTTTGAGTAGCTAATATAAGATGTACTCCTAAACTTCTACCTATTCTAGCAACACTTATTAATTCATCCATAAAATCTTCTTGTTGTTGTTTTAATTCTGCAAATTCATCACAAATTATTAATAAATGAGGTATAGGTTTATCAACAATCCCCTCATGGTATAATTTTTGATATTTATATATATCAATTGTTCCCTCATTTGTCTTTTCTCTTGCCTTATTAAAAAGTACTTGTCTACTTCTTAACTCACTTTGAATTGATACTAATGATCTTTGTAATCCATTTTTATCAATGTTAGTAATAACCCCTACTAAATGTGGCAACTGAATATTTGCTTTCTTGAAAGCTCCTGCTAAACCTCCACCTTTATAATCTATTAAGATTAAAGTCACATCATCAGGATGATAATTTATTGCTAATGATAAAATATATGTAATAATAAATTCACTTTTTCCTGAACCTGTACTTCCTGCAATTAAACCATGTGGTCCATGAAATTTTTCATGAATATCTAAAACAATTGGCATTCCTGCAGAATCAATACCTATAGGTGCTTGTAAAGATACTGTAGAATCATTACTTCTCCATCTTTTAAGTATATTTAATTGTTCTATTTTTCCTACATCATACATTTCTAAAAAAGTATAACTACTTGGTAATGACATAGTACTTGTAGCTGTATATTTTATTGGTATACTTGATAATTGTTTGCCCAATTTTTCGAAAAAGAACGTATATGATGAATCAAACCAGAATTCATTTTGTTCTTGTGTTGATGTCATTTCGTTTTCATACATTATTCCCTTATTATTATTTAGATTTATAAATACTTGACATGCATCAGGCAAATTATAAAAATTATTTGTTATACAAAAAATTCCAAAACCAATATTGGTTTTTAATTCTAATATTTCTGTTATTATTTTTAAATTTTCTATTTTTTTATAATCATCTGTAATAATTAAATAGTATGGTTTAAATATTTTATAATCAACATTATCCCTTTGTTCTAGCCTACTTATTAATACTTCTTCTAAATATCTAGAAATTTCTTTCATATCATTATAATCATCTGCCCAAAATCTAAATTGTTTAGCATTATCCCAAATATGAGGAAGTGTTTTTAAATGCTCCCACCTTTTGTTTTTATCTTCTTTTAATAAAAATATTAATTTTAGATCTTCATAACTATGTAGTGTAACTAATTGTATTATTAGATTTTGTACAAATTTTTCAATAAGTCTATTATTGTTTTCTACTATAAGACCTGATATATATTTTTCTGTTAATGAAATTGTTATAGGTACATCTTTTATTATTTTAGATTTATTTGTAATTGTATTTACTATATCAACTAAATTATCATCTTCCATTGTAAATTCAACTTCTGGATATTCTATATCAGCCTCTAGTGGAACATCACCAATTCCAAGTCTTATTTTTAGGAAGTCAACATCTTCAATTTTTCTTTCCCATAATCTAGAATCTTTATGTATAATTATCTTTGCACATTCTTCAGCAGATATATAATTTTCATATAAAATATTCTTTTGTTTTTCCATTATTTTATCAATAAGCTCAATTTTAGAATTTATATATTTTCTATATCTTTTTTGTCTTATTCTTTCATTTTCTCTTCTTTTCTTCTTTTCATATTTCTCATTTAATATTGGAAATAAAATCATACAAATAAGCATTGCAACAGATAAAGACACAGATAAAAGTATATCTTTTCCTTGGGCACTTCCGTCTTTTAATCCTGTTACTGTAGATAATGTAGAAATTAACATTATTACTCCCATTCCTAATGTAGAACCTAAAACTAAAAATAATGGGGTTCCATTTTTATTCTGATTTTCTGGTGGTCTATCTATTTTTATTTTTTCACGTTCTATAATATTGGTTATTCTAGGTGCCCTTGCAAAATAATCTTTTTCTGTATACAATTCAACATCAGTATCATCTTCTTCATATATTTGAATATTTTTGATTGACTTATCTACTTCTAAAAATTTTTTATTATAACTTGCTTTATTAAATGGATTATTAACAAAAATTCCATTTCCCATTACTACAATTTTTAAACCCATTATAAATATAATATCTCCATTAAATAAAAGTTTTAGTCTTGATTTAACTGGAGAATTATTAATAAAAGTCCCATATATATCATCATAATTTTCAAGCATTAATTGCCCTTTATTAAAAAAAATTCTGGCGTGCTTTGGTTTTATTAAAGGGCTCTTATAACGTATATGGCACTCGTTACTACTGCCTATTAATATTTTTTGAGATTCTTTCATTATTAAGTGTTCAAAATTATTTTCATATGAAGAAAATGAAAATAATATAAATATAGTATCAGGAATATTTTCAAAAAATATGTAATTTATGCTATTTTCTTTTAGTATTACTTTGTCTATTATCATTTTTTTAGATAATTTTATTGTTTTAGTTGAAATAATAGAAATTGGATCTTTTAAATTTATTATTTTCATAGTATCATTACTTGTTATTTCCCAATCTCCATTTTTTCCCTCTATATTTATTAGTTTCTTTTCATTTTCATCTGTAATCCAATAATTTCCCATTGTAATTTCTGGTAACTTAGTTTTATATAGGCTATTTTTTCCTACTAATGTTACAATCATTTTTCTTCTCTCACCTTATAATATTACTCTTCATTATCTTCTTTATTAGCTTTTTGAGCATTGTATTTTTCTAGTGCTTCTTTAAGATTACTTTTGTATATTTCTTCCTCTTCATCTATTAAACCTAAATAGTAAACTTTTTCTATTTGTTCATGATCAAATAAGCATGTTTCATCTGATGCCAAAAATCCCTCTGGATACATACATCCACTGTAATCCCACATTTTTTCTTTGTCATCTTCTGAAATTGCACAAAATCCTGCTATCATTACTCTTTTTGTTCCACCTTTTAACATTACTACTGTACCTATTGGTAAGTACTTTTCTTCTATCTTTTCCATTATCTTTCCTCCTTATTTTTATTTTGAGTATATGTTTCATCTAATTCTCTTTTTATATGTCCTAATCTTAAACTAAAAATTTTCGTATCTGGATTAACTAAAAATTCAAAATCAAGAATTCCCTCAGACACCAACCATTTAGCTTCTTTCTTATTGTATTCTTCTACAGATTCTAAGAGTTCTATCATCTCATCCTTTTTCTGCTCAAGTTGACCACTTACATTCACATCTTCTCCTTGTAATTTTTCTCTAGCCATTTCATATAAAACCCCTGAGATTTTTGCTATTTCGTTAAATTTTTCGTCATTCAATAAACATCTTTTCTTCTCATTTATATCATAATTTATCATATTTTGAGTAACTCTATTTAAAACCATTTTTATTGCATTTTCATCTTTTAATACAAATTTTGATTTATTGTTTTTTATAACGTTTATTTGCGAATATAAATACTCCTCAAATCCTTTTATCAATTCTATATCTTTTTCCTCTAACGATTCTTCGAATTGTTTTGTTAAATACCTAATATCTTCTTCAAATTCATTTTGTTCCATAATATTCCTCCTACTATTATTTCAGATTAATTTCTTGTACAAAAAATTGATATAACATCTCTATATTTTGTGCAGCTTCTTCTCTTTTTGAACTATTATTTAGTTGTATATCCATTTGCTTTACTAATTCGTCCCAAAATCCATCTCCTGCAACATAATCCACCCAATCTTTATATAATTTTTTATCATTTCCAAAATACGTATGAAAATCCAAATCTTTAATACCATATTTCCTTTCTAAGCAATAAGTAATATTATTGATTATTTTTGCATTTTGGGCATATGCACTTTTATTTACATATTTTGTAATATTATTAGTTATATTATCCGTAAAAGCCTCATTTATAGCCAATAATTGTCTATCTAATTGTTTATCATATTTATCACCCCATAAATTTCCAAGTGAATGCATTACTTCATGTATAGCTGTTCCATCAGATACGTTTGGGGGTATATAACTTATTCCACCGCGATTAAAAGCACTGATTGTATTACTGTTTTTACCAGTAAACATCCTATATAATTCTCTCATACGTGACACAGGCAAAACTTCAATATTTTTTAAAGCCACTTCTATCTGTTCGTCTGTTATTCCCACAGCTCTCAATTTGTCGTTGTCATTTAAATAATATTGTTTTAAATATTGCCTCATATTACTACTACTTGGAAATCTATCTACATCTGTCATAGTATCTACCCAGTATGAATAATCATAATTAATGTAACAATCTATATGTGTATCTTTCACTTTATTAGCTTTTTTTGAACTATGAAACTCTCCTAAAGCAAAATTTCCTAACCCAATAGCTGAGTCCATTAATACCTGTTTCCATCCACCACGGTCCTTAAAAGCTTGCTTATAACTTTTGCCATAAGATATAGCATCAACTGCTGATTTATATGGTGTATCCATTGCATTAAAAGCTATATCCAAAGAAGCTGATTTTAATTTTGAATAACCAAATTTTCCTGCAAGCTTTTCTACAGAACCATATTGTAAATATTTCCAAAATGAATTTGCTGCACCATAGAAAGTACTTTTAATCTCAGCATTAGTATTTCTCCAATCTTCAGACATTTGTCTTATATTTTTTAATTGTTGATATTCTTCTTTTGACATCTTTCCACTTTTATATTCTTTAGTAACATTACTCCATTCTTTATCACTCATGTTTCTAACTTTTGAATACTTTTCATATGTATTTTTATCAATTTCACCAGCTTTATATTGTTTTTCTACACCTTTCCATGACTTACTTTCTGCATTTTGATAATATTTTTCTACCGAATTTCCATATGTTGATATCGCTGCAAAAACTTTTGGTTCAACTACGCCACCTGTTGCTATTGACATCAAAAATGGCATTGCCATCTTTCCAGCTTCCTTTGCAAAATTAGTTATACTTCCATTTGACTTAAATGCTGAATGAGCATTATTATCAAGAAATTGTCCAACTTTAGTGTTTTTATAAAAATTACTATAAAAATTTCCAACATGATCCACAGCTACATATGACATTGTGTTTTTCTGTACTATATCTGTCCATGATTTATATTTTTCCGTTGTTCCCATTGCTTTATTCCAATAATAAGAAACTTTATCTCTAGGTACTGTAACAATCTTACTTACTTTTCCAAAAATATCTACTCCAGCATCTACAACATTTTCACCAAACTTAGCTCCTCCTGCCAGAAATCCTACACTTACATTTGCTACATCACAACCTGTTCTTTTTAACTCTTTCGAACCTTCTTCTCCAAAACTTCTTTTGAAAGCTTTCCATCCTAATGTTGTTGTTTTTGCATTTGTATTATTTCTATTTCCTGATGCAGCAGCATAACTACTAGATGATTCATAAATATGTTTGCATGTCGTAACTTTTGCTCCAGTTTTTCCCGAATTGAATTCATTAAATAAAGAATTCAATCCTCCTCTAAATGTTGTTTTTTTTCCAGATTTCTGTCCAGATCTTGCAGCATAACCACTAGATGGTGCATTAGCATTTGAACTTGACGAAAGACTTCCAATAAGGTTATCAATTAATGCCTTATTTTTTGTTTCTGCCTGTTCAAATTTATTTGCTACTTTATCAATCCAACTAGAAACAGAATTTAATGTTTTTATTACATCCTGTATCTGGCTACTGTAACCTTTAGCTTTTGCACCTGCTGGAAAATCTTTTGGTACCTTTGCTCCTGATATTATACTTACTGCTGAGTTTAAATTACTCACACCTTTATTAATCCCAGATTTAACCGTACCTTTCATTTTTTTTATATCAACTGTTATACCTGCCATATTACTATTCTCCCTATTTTATAACGTATTCATTTCATTTTGTAAAACATTAATTCGATTTTGTTTATCTGTTATTTTCTTATTTAATTCTTTAATTTTATTTTCTACATCTGGAATAGTAGAACCAATTATTTTTTTAGCTATTGATTTAATTTTTTCTGAACCTTTTATTAATTTTGACTTATATTGTGCCGCTTCAGAACTTTTATAAGCCTGAATTAAATCTGAATTTGATTTATCTATGTTGTTAGCAGCACTATACAATTTAGCTGAAGCTTTTTCCATATCTGACTTAAATTTCTCACACTCTTTTATATCATTTCTTAACGTGTTTATCTCTCCATTATTTCTTCCAATTTCAGCAGTAATTTCAACTTTTCTTTGAGCTTTTGCTTGTTCTTCCTGTTGTTTTCTTTGTTTTTCTTGTTCATCCATTGTACAAAAATCCTTTCTTGTAAGTATTTTCGTGTACAACCATTTCTCCACAGTTATACACGAAAATATTTACAACTAATATTTAGCATATTAATTTGCTGTATTTGCTTTTTCAGCTTTTTCAATATCTTGTTGTGCTTGTTCCATTAAACTCTTGAATTCTCTTTTGATGTTTTCAAATGATGTTATTATATTCTTTTTTAAACTTGTAAATTTTTGCTTGAATACAGTAGCAGCTTCACTCTCCCATTTTATTGTCTTAAATATTGAATCAAACTTTTCCATTTGATTTTTTGCATTTTCAAAATTTTTTATAATCTTTTCTTTTGATTCTACAACCTCACTTGATACATATCTCATTCCTGAATCATTTGATAATGCTAAAGACTCTATTTTAGTCGGATTATCATTACTTACAGATGTAATTTTTGAACCAGAATCTGCTTGAGAATAATTATTTGCTACAGTTTCTAATGCATATGGAATATCTTTAACAACTAATTTTAACATTTCATTTATATTAGGTACTAATTCATTAAAAGATTTTACCAATTCTGTGTATCTTTTTCCATACCAAGATTTATGCATTTCTTTAACACTTTGGTATGCCATTCGCATCTCCTTATTAAGATTTTTTCCCTGATCCCTCATATTTTTTGCTTTAGTAGGGATATCTTTGTACACTACATCTTGTATTTTTGCCATCTTTTTTCTCCTTTCATTTTTAAGCTATTTATTTAATATTAAATAGTAACATTTTTACTATATTTTAATATCGTAGCTTCATAACAAATATATCAATACAAATAATATATGTCAATATATTTTAATAATAATTTTTCATTAAATTTTTACAGTATAATGATTTATCTTAAATAATACACAAAGACTTCGAAAATCCTCTAACGTTAAATTATTTACAAATATTTAAAATTATACTAAATCTAGTTTATCATCTGTTTCCTAGCAATAACATTAAAAAAATGCAAATGTTTCAACTTTCCCAACGCAGTTAACGAATCTTTCTCTATCTCTTCGAAAAAAACAATTTCAAAACCATCAAATAACTCTATAACCTGTTCTTTAGACAAAAATAACATTTGTGGTTTAGTTACACTCCAACTATCATTCACCCCAAAAAAATTTCCAACAAAATATCCATTATCCAATATACTACCTTTTATTTTATTCCATAACTCTCCAAATTTATCTTTATTACAAAAAGGTAAACTATAATTAGCTACTATTAAATCATTTTTTTCCAATTCAACCTCCTCAAAGCTCTGTCTCTTAAAGCGAAATCTTTTTATATCATCATCATTTAATCTATTAACAATTCTATCTTCAACATCTTCTCTATCAACTGCAAGTACATTCCACTTATTCTTAATTAAATAAACTGAATCATTTCCAGCACCACAACCTAAATCAATAGCATTACCCGGATTACACTTTATTTTATCAATAAAATATTTCATACACTTTCTTGGTCTTTCAGACTCTGTACTATTATAATATTTTTCTATATCTCTCATTTTTTCACCTTTAATTCTTTTTAATTTTTTTATATTTTTAAAAACCTCTTTCAGCACATATTTTATCAATCTCTCTCCAATTCATATTCTTCATAAAAAATGCTGATTCATTTATAGTCTTATTTTCTTTTAGCAAAGAATAAACTCCCAATCTCTTTATCCTTTTACCTAATCTTGTTTTTCTTTTATTTTCTTCAGAAATCATTGCCATATATATAATTGAATACATTATATCAACATCTAATCTATCTTGTTCCTCATATTCATTTGAAATTTGTGTAATATATGCTAATACCTCTCTATTAATACTTTTTTCTGTTCTATCATATATATCAACAAAGTCAGAATATATTTTATCAACTCCATATTTTTTAGAATATCTATATAAATCTTTAAGGTAATCAGTATCTTTCGGTGCTTTTCTTCTACCGTCAGCATCTATATAATATACACACCAACTATCAAAACTTCCTTGATTATATTCTAAATAAGAACCATCTTCAAAACTCTTTTCCATTTTTATCAATCTCCTTTTTTACTACTTATTTTATTAATTTTCAACTAATCTTTTAAACATATCTACTATTTCATCGTCAGATATTTCATTTTCCAAAACCTCAAAATTATTACCAGAAAAAATATTTTCTATTGAATTATTAATTTCACTTTTTGCATCTAACAACTCTTTTACAATATCACAGTTGTCAAACTCATAGTAATTTGACAATTCATTACTCTCTTCTATAAGAGCATCTATTTCCCAATTTTTTTCTGACTTAATTACTTTTTCCTTTTCTTTTTCTATAAATTTTCGATAACTACAATTAACTATTTTCTTATTATCGCCAATTTCAATTTTCAATACTTGTCCTAAAAACATTAGAGCTTTAAAATCGTTTATACTGCAATATATTTCTTCATTAATTTTATTATTTAAAATTTCCATTATATACTCTATTTTTTCATGTAAAACATTATTCTTTAATAATATTTCTATAATTTTTCTAATATCTTCTATCGAAAGTATAGAATATTTTTCTTCATATTCCAAAATATAACTCATTTTATCTAATATGTACTTTTCTATTTTTTCGCTTTTTATTCCTACACAATTAAATTCATTTATAAGAGAAATTCTATTAATAATACCTTTTATTCCCTCTGTTTTTTCCTCTTTATTTAAAGCTTTTATAATTGAATCAACTAAAATAGTTTTATCTAATTTGTTTTCAATTTTCAAGTACAACTCACTTAAATTAGCTATTTGTTGGAAGAAAATACATGATTCACAAAGTTCATTAAATTCCTCTTCATTTTCTATTATAAAATTTTCAATAAAATCTTTAATACTAGGATTTTTATATTTAATTTCTATATTATCATATCCATCTAAATAAAAAGGAAGTTCTTCTATCTCTATAAAACTGTCATCTAATTCTTTTAAAGCTTTCTTATAATCAGAAAAACTAGTAGCTATATGCATTTTTTTGCATTTATTTTCATTATATACTTTAAATGCTTCTTTTAATTCTCTATTTTCTGCCATATATGTAAATGTTGATAATATTAATACTAAATTTTGCGAATAACTCTCCAAATGCCTATTATATGCAATCTCCCATATTCTTTTAGGATTATTTAAATTTTGTATAAATTCTTGATAAAATTCATTAGGATTTTCTGGCAAAAAATTATCTATTATGTTTTCTATCAATCTTGGATTATAATTTTTATGTTTTATTATTTTAGTAATATCATTGTGTAATAAATTTAAAATATGTTCTTTGCTTACCTTTTTAAAATATAAATGATTATATAAAATTCTGCATTTATCAAAAATAGAATAATCTTCTATTTCTATAGTTACTTCACTTAATTTAAAATTATATCTAGCCAGCTCCTCATATTTTTCTTGAGCTTGATTTAATATATATCCTCTAGTTGTTAATATAAATTTCTTATTATTAGTTTTGTTTATATATTGTATAAATTTAATAATTTCGCTATCTTCATTCTTGTTTAATTTTATGTCTAATCCAGTTTGTCCTAAAAAATCGTCAAAAATAAAAAGTTGCTTTTTTCCCTCTTCAAATGCTTTATATCCCTCATCTATATTTTGAGATATATTTACAATTTCATAATCACAACTTAAATATTCTACAGCAATCATATTTGCTAATGTTGTCTTTCCTACTCCTGGATTACCTGAAATTATACACACATTCTGTTTTTTTAATAATTTTTTTACTTTTAAATATGATTTATTCTGAACATATACTGAAAATTTATATTTTATGTTTTCCATAGCTATCAAATTCTTGTTATATACTTCATTATTCAAAATTTTCTTCATTATATTTACACTTGTTAGCCATAACTTATAATTACTTTCTTCTATCTCAGGATATTTTGTTAATAATGTATTTAATGAATTTTTATCATATATATCTTCAAAATTTCGACAATATCCGTCTAACAGTGTACAAATTTCTTCTTTCCTTTTCGGAGTTAGTCCTAACGAAGTTACCAAAATATATCTTTCTGGTTTTAATTCTTTTATTTTTGGTAACTCTTTCTTTATTGTATTTTTTAAATCACTATATTTTGAATTTGCATAGTGCTTACACTGTATAATTATTGTATTATCAAAATTTTTAGAATATCTTAAATCTATACCTTGATCTTTCCCTTTTTCAAAGCTCTCTAAATTACACTTAAGTTCTTTTGATAAAAGTTCTTTTACTAGCCATTCAAATTCATAATCAGATAACATCTTAAAATCATAATTAAGCATTTATTTTCCTCCTCTAATAGTCTGATATTTCAATAATTTCTTTACCTAAAATTTTCTTACGTGCTTTACTAATATTTCATTAATGCAATATTTATTATCTCTTCTATTAATTCATCTAATTCCTCTATTTCTAATGTTATTTCTTTTTTAACTGCATATAAAAATATTATATCATCAATTACTTGTGCAATCTCATTATGAACATCTATATTACAATGCCAATCCCTTTTTATCTTATTCTCTATATTTTTTTGAATCTTTAATGTTACTTCTCCAATTTCGTCAATATTAGTATTGTCTTTCATTTTACAACCTAACTTATCATATATTACTTCATAAAACGCTTTTGAATTTGGATTTGTAATATTAGATGGATACTTTATTACAGGTGTTTTAGAATGTCTATTTTCTGCAATAGTCCCTAGCTTTTGATAAAAAGCTAGTACTTCCCTTAACATTGTTATTTTTTCATTTCCAATTTTATAATAAGCTCTATCACTTGGTAATATAATACATAACATATTTTCAAATTCACATAGTTTATCATAAAATTCATCTCTTACTTTTTTATCCTCTAATAAAGCAACATATTCTTCAAAATCTTCTTTATTTTTTATATTTCTAAAAATATTTTTTAGTTCATCATATGCTCTAAACATATTTTCAATTTCAGTATCAATGTTATATACCGCATGTTTAATGTCTTCTTCTTCAAAATTATCTAGACCAACCTCTTTACACATTGTTATAGCTTTATGTAATTCCTCTAAAAGTCCTCTATAATCTATTATATATCCATAATCTTTTCCAGTATAAGGTCTATTTATTCTAGCTATTGCTTGCAATAGGCTATGTTCTTTAATATCTTTATCTAAATATAATGTAGAAGCTCTTGGAGCATCAAATCCTGTAAGTAATTTATCTACTACAATTAAAATATCTATATTTCCATTCCTAAATTTAAATTTTATATCTTCTTCATATTCTTCTTCATTTTTATAATTTGATTTTATATTTGTATAAAACTTATTTAATATTTCATTTGCTTCTTCTCCATTATTTTCCTCTCTCATATTAGGTAGAGATATTACAACTGCAACTTTTAATTCTGGAAATTCTTTTCTGAAAATATTATAATATTTTACCGCTTCAATCTTTTTATTACATGCAAAAATACTATTAAATTCTGTATTTTTTAATGTTTCATTATAATTTTTAGCAATATCCCATGCAATTAATTCTAACCTCTGATCTGATAATTCGTTTTTCTTGTATTCATCCCACTTTTCAATAATTTCCCTTTTAGATTCTTCACCACAATCTCTTGTTAACATTTCAAGTCTTACATCTATTGTTTTTTTAGAAACATCTTTAACAATCTTTCTTCTCTCATAAATTAATGGGACTATAGCTCTATCTCTTAATGCGTCTTCCAATGAATATTTATGAATTAAACCTCCAAATTTTTCTAAAGCTTTCATATCTTTTTTCATTATTGGCGTTCCTGTAAATGATATATACATAGCATTTTTAAATACCTCTTGCATTTTATTATTTATTTCACTATAATGTGTTCTATATCCCTCATCAATCAATACAAAGGTATTAGGGCTCTCCACTGTTACTCCTGATTTAACAACTGTTTCAAATTTATTTACAACAGTTGTTATTACTTTAACATTTTCATCTTTTATTAATTCTACAAGATTACTTCCTGTTGTTGCTCTTGATGAATTTACACCTATTTTATTAAATGTTATATGTATTTGTTTGTCTAACTCTATTCTATCTGTTACTACAATAATTCGAGGCTTTTTAATTTCTCTATCTTCAATTATATTTTTGGCCAAATATGCCATCAACATAGATTTTCCCGAACCTTGTGTATGCCATACTACTCCACCTTTTTTATTATATTTAATTCTTTTTAATATAGCTTTTACTGCAAAATATTGATGATATCTACATATTCTTTTCTTTCCAATTTCAAATATTATAAAATCTTTTATTATCTCAAAAAATCTTTGTTTTTCAAATAATGATACTGTATCTTTATCTTGTTTGGTAACATTTCTTCCTATTACTACTTTTTTTAGAATTTCATTTTGTTTTTCAACATATTCTTCATTCCATGTTGACCAGAATTTATCTGGAGTACCACAAGTAGCATATTTAGTTTCATCTTTACTTACAGCCATTACTATTTGTATATACTTAAATAACTGAGGTATATAATCAGGTCTCTGATTTCTAATATTCTGGGCGATTGCCTGATTTATAGAACCATGTACATCTTTACATTCAATTACAGCTAAAGGAATTCCATTAACAAATAAAACAATATCTGACCTTACACAATCCCTGCCATTCATTTTTAATACAGAAAAATTTTCTGTTACATAAAACTCATTATTTTCTGGATGTTCAAAATCAATATATTTTATGTTAAATGTTCTTTCTGTTCCATCTATCATTTCTTCTTTATATGTCTTTCCTAAAGTTAACAAATTATATATCTTTTCATTCGTACTAATTAGTCCTGTTACTAAGTCTTCATTTAAATCAGATATAGCTTGGCCTATTGTTTTTGCAGAAAACTTATATTTATCACCTTTATATTCATAACTATTTATTTCATTTAATTTTTTTGCTAATATATCTTTAAATATTGTATCACTTAATATATTATTTCTTAATTTTTCATTTTCTGTTTCTGAGATATATTTATATCCTAATTTTCTCAATACTTCTATTACTGATTCCTGACTGCTACTCTTTTTATTTGCTATTGATATTTTCTCTTCCATCTATTTTCCTCCATGAACTAGACCTGTATTTCATAATAATTAATACGATTTTTTTATCTCAACTTTTTTATACTCCAAGTTCTTGTAAAGATTCTTGTAATTCATTTTCTAAAACCTGTAATTTGTTGTTTATTTTTTCTATATTTTTCTTAATTTCATCTATATTTATTTCTTTTTTTTCTAAAGTATCAACATATATTTTAATATTTAAATTATAATCATTTTCTTTTATTTCATTCATTGTCGCTATATAAGAATATCTTTCTATTTTTTTATAATTTTGATATGTATCTAAAATCTTATTAATATTTTCTTGTGTCAAAATATTTTGCTTTTTTCCTTTTTCATATTCTCTACTTGCTTCAATAAATAATATATCTTTTCTTTTCCTGTTCTTTTTAAATACGACGATTGCTACAGGTATTGAAAATTCATAAAATAAATTCTCTGGCAATCCAATAACAGCATCAATTAAATTTTCTTCTAAAATTTTCTTTCTGATAATTCTTTCTGATGCACCTCTAAATAACGTACCATGTGGCAATACAACTGCCATTCTTCCATCGTCATCTAGGCATTTTAACATATGTTGCACAAATGCATATTGTCCCATACTTTTGGGTGGTATACCATATTCAAATCTATTGTATAAATCCATTGAGGCTTCCATTTTAAAGGTACTTTTTTTCTTTTCATTTTCATTTTCAAATTCAAAACCTTTTGCCCATTTATCTAATAAAAATGGCGGATTAGATACAATTACATCAAACTTCATTAACTTATTATTTTCAATATGCAATGGATTTGATAAAGTATCTCCCCATTCTATATCTGCATCATTGACCCCATTAAAAAACATATTCATTCTGCACAAATTATAAATTGAACTACTATATTCCTGTCCATATACACTAACTTTTTTATCTTTTACTTCATTTATGACTTTTAAAAGTGATGAACCTGTTCCACAAGCAGGATCATATATTCTGTCATTTGTTTTAGGATCTACCAATTTTGCAAGTAAACTAGATACTTGAGTTGGAGTATAAAATTCTTTTTCCTTTTTTCCTAATTCTCCTGCAAATTTTGTAAGTAAAATTTCATATATATTTCCTATAATATCCTCATTTCCTATTTTTGATGGTCTTAAATCAACAGTATTTAAATTGGTAAGTAATGTTTTTAATATTTCATTTTTTTGTTTTTTCTTTCCAAACACTATTTCACTATTAAAATCTACATCTGCAAACAAATTAGATAATTTTTTTCCATTTAGTGTTGTGATTGTTTCAAGAGTTTTATTTATTATTTCTCCTATATTTTCTTCGTCTTTCTTACTATATAGATAATCAAATGTACAATCTTCTTTTAAAATAAATTTTCTTCTAGAAAGATATCTTTCTTTTAGAATTTTGTTTTCGCCATATATTTTGTTTGCTTTTTCTTTCTCATCTTTATATAAGTCACTTATATATTTAACAAATAACATTACTAATAAAAAAATTATATAATTTTCTTCTTGTATGCTTTTTCTTAATGTATCACAAATACTACATATAGTTTCATTTATTTTTTCTTGTAATTGTTTCTCATTCATATTATTATTTTCCCCTATTTATTACTTTTTTGATTATTTCATTATAATAATTATTTTTTTCTTCTATTAATTTATTATATAATTCTTTTTGTTTAGTCCAATTATAAATTATTTTTATAATTTTACTTTGATCATTTATATCAAGTTCTGGTATTTCTAATAATCTTAATTTTGCTACTGGAATTGATTTTACTTGTGATCCTATTGCAATTTTTTCTAATTGCTGTTTAGCCATGTTGCTTTCTAAATACCATTTTAAAAATTCGCCACTCATATTCTCTTTGCATCTTATAATACAATATAAATTATTTATGAGTAAATTTTCTGTTTTTTCATTTACAAGTATAATTTTACATGGTGATGATAATCTAAATATTAAGTCTCCTTTTTTGGTAAGATAATTACTTAAATCTTCTGTACTAAAAAAGTCTTCATATTCAATATTTTCTTCATAACATTTTATATTAAAACTTTTGTATACATTTGTTTTAGTACTTTTGTATGTTGCTTTTTTTCTTTTTAAGACTAATCCTATATTTACATCTGCTATTTCTTCTAACTTCATATGTCCCCCTTTGTTATATTAGTTTTATAACATTTTTTTACTGTTTTGTCAAGTTTTTTTGTTATTATCGTTTTAGAACACATATATTTTAAAATTCATTTACAATCGAATCACACAAAAAAAAAGAGTTTTTTCACTCTTTTTTACAATAGATTATTCTTCTTTCACTATTACTATCTACAATCATCTTTTCTATTTTCTCTTTCTTGTATTTTGTTTTTTATCACATTTATTATTTCAGATTTATCTGTTACAATAGTTGTATCCTCTTTTATCTCTTCCTGTTCACTTAATATTTTTTGCATTTCGTCACAAATATTATTTATATTTATATTTCCACTTTCAAATAATTTTTGTAATTTAGCTTTATCTCTTCCCGCCGAAATAAGCAATTCTTTTTGAGCAAATCTTTCTGTCAATTGATTAGTTTGTTCTAATAATTTTATATCATTTTCATATCCATAAATAAAAGTCCAAGGTCCATGTAAATATTCTTGAATTCGTTTCTTATTTTGCTCATCTATTGTTATGGCATTCATATTTTCCCCCTTTATTTTAATATAAAAAATAATAATATACTAATTGCTAATGGGCAAAGCATGAATCAGTTATTACATATATCAATAATGCTATACTATATATTAATGCGAGTAATTTTCCAAAATTACCAGTAATGTGCTTTATATAATACATTGGACCACCTATATACGATCCATCCTTATTTTTTTCTCTATATTTTACAGCTAAAGCTACTTCAGACATCTTTGTTGCCATGCTAATAAATGAGATTATCCACATCCAAAAAATTGCACCTGGTCCTCCAACCGCTATTGCCGATGCAATTCCTGCAATATTTCCAGTTCCAATTGTTCCAGCCAAAACTGTACTAATTGTTTTCCTTTCGCCTTCTTCAATTTCATTCTTTTTAAATATTTTCTTCAATGTATTTCTATAAATTGTTTTTATCTTTGTTAATTGTATTAAATTACAACAATATGTTAAATACAATCCAACAGTTACGACAAATAATATTAAAGGTGTTCCCCATAAAAAATCTGTAATTTTTGTTATGTTTTCAAACATAATTATACTCCCGCCTTTATTCCAAATAATTTTCTTTCTACAAGTATTCCTTTTTCTGATTTATTTTTTTCTACATACTCATTAAACTTTTTGTAATCCAATTTTTCTTCTCCAAAATTTGGTATAATAGGTGTATTTTTTAGCAAAAACATCAAATCATCATCTGTCTTATAATATTCTTGTTGTACTATATCAAAAAATTCTATACTTTTAAAATTATTTTGTTTAGCTTCTTCTTTTAATTTATCAATTAATTTTATTTTTTCATTATACCCTTGTCCTCTTCCAAATAATTCTTTAAGGCTTTTACAATCATCTTCATCAATTTGTTCTGAGAAAAATGTTCCATTATTATTTAATAATCTAAAAATTTCCTTAAAATTAAATGGTGTATGTCTCGCACATATAATATCAAAAAAATTATTTGGAAACTCTAGTGTTTCAGAATTCATCTCGAAAAATCTTATTCTATCGTTTTTCTTATTTTCATTAGCCACTTTTATCATTTCTTGTGAAAAATCTGTTCCGATTTTTAACAAACACTCATTTGAAATTAAACTGCTTAATTTTTCTCCTCCACCTGTGCCTATATCTAGCAAAATACTTTGATTGGTTACTTTCCTATTAATTTCATCAAAATATTGAAAATTACTATTATCAACTAACTCATACTTCAACATTGAAAAATCCCATCCAATTAAGCTCCCTATTTTATCATAAAATTCCTTTTCATTTTTTTCATCCTTGTTTATCATAGTAAAACCTCCTAAATTTTTTTATTTTACCACAATACATATTTTTTTTCAACTTTTCATTTAAACAAAAAAAGAAAGCAGTTGCTGGTCAATTGAAAAAGTAAATTCTATTTGATAAAAACACAATATAAATAAGTGTTACATTATATCTTATTGTAAGATTAAATTATAGTGATA
>OJNH01001430.1_pt1 | contig 18664 bp, 19 predicted proteins | sample 1597361 | NCBI WGS metagenome assembly OJNH01 (sample SAMEA2452136, study PRJEB22498) | human gut metagenome | biome: human feces; feature: human gut; material: feces | place: Australia | collected 2012
CGTCATATCTGATTGATTCCACCTGCCCCGAGTTTTAGGATATCCTGTGAAAGCGGTGCCTCTTTTAAAAGCATGAGTCCACTGGTTGAATCCCAATCGGCATAACACTCAAAATACTCCGGGAAGAACTTCTGGATCCATCCCTGTATCTGATTTGACAGACGTACATGCTGTTTCATGATCTGGTCTCTGCAAACAGATGCTTCCCTGATTTCAGCATACACACCACTTGGAAGATAAGAAGTCGAGTACCTTCCATCCTTCACAAGCAAAGCAATCGTCTTTGGATCTTTTAAATCACTTTTTCTGGACTGTTGTCATCCAGTTACATACTTCTGTTGACCGTAAATAGATTTACAGTTACAAGCTGTACCCCATGATCCTGCAGAAACTTCTGGAATGTAAGCCAGTAGCAACCGGTTGACTCACAGCCGACAATAACCTTTTTCATTTTGGTTTTATTCATGAGTTCCTCTGTCCACCTAAGAAAGGTAATGAATCCCATGCCCGTATTGCTAAACTTAAACACTCTACGGGAGAGTTCAAATTCTCTCCAGTCAAACGCTCTGCAAAAGTGTGTTTTTGACCCAACATCAACTCCAACAATAAGTGTGTCAAATGTTACTTGCTTTAATCTGTCATTCTGGGTTAAATTCATTATAGAAACCTCCAGTATTTATAAAGATGTTTTATTCATCCAGCCAAGATGAACACCTTTATTGTACTTCGAGGTTTTCTTTTATTCAATTGACGTTATTTCTGAATTACAGGAATGCTCCTCAAACCTATCCTCTGCGGAAATATCGATGACTTTGAAATAGCTGCCAGAGAACAACACTTTGTTGATGTAGTCATTGTAGAACGAAAGAAGTGCCTCATACAGTCAATAAGAATATAATCATAATCGTCCTCTAAAAGTTCCAGATATTCCTTCAAGACTTTTTCCCTGTCCTCTACATTAATCAATGCTACATCCAGCCCTGCCAACAGTTTATTCGCTGGAATAACTTCAACACCTTCTTTATGCTTTAAAATTACTTCCTTCGGGTCAAATTCCAAACCCATGATAATATTCTCAAGCATATTTTTTAACGTCACACGAACTTTCTTTGGAAATCCCAGTCCTAATGCCACTTGTCCCTGTGGATCTGCATCTACTAAAAGCACTTTTTTTCCTAATCTAGCCAATGCAACCCCTAAATTAATACATGTGGTTGTCTTTCCTACACCGCCTTTTTGATTAGCCACTGCTATCACTCTACACATAACTTTTATCCTCCTACTGACTACTGTCTGTTCTTTTCTACTTCTGCGTACATACGAAAATATTTCTTTGTTCCTTTATTGGCATATGTCTCGGATATATCTAACACTGTAATTCTTTTATCTCGTTCAAGAATTTTCTTAAACCATTTAATATCATTTGTTGTTCCCTGCAGTCTGATTTTCAGCATATCCGTGTCCTCCAATCCTGTTTAGCAGCAATATTCCGGATACCGGATTTTGACTGCCTCCCAAAAATATTTTGCATAACCACAACAGAATAATTCTTCCACTGTATAACATCCGCACTCCTGCAGTCTTTCCTCTGCATTTCCAAAATCGTGAACACTTGGTGTCCCATTACAATAGAGGTTAAATGCCATACGCACAATTTTAATGCTGCCACTGTTCTGCCAGCCTTCATTTAAACATTTCGTTTTCACACATCCTGTTTTGAAATCATAAATACTATTCACATGATTTCTTGTGTCTGCATCAATTCCCAGACAATATACCAACGCTTTATGGTACACATCCTGATACCTGCACTCCGGCAAATATTTCAAGTAGAAAATTTTGTGAGCTTCGCTCTTAAAAGTTATTGTGTAATTTTTTTTGCTGTCTATTGCCCCTACCGCTGTACATACATTCATTTTCGTCTCCTTTTCTTTCAGATACATATTTTCTGGTACAAAAATAGGACTTATTAGCAATATCTGCCTTTCAGCAAACTTTACTAATCAGTCCTACCAAATTTTCAATATGAAGTTTTTCCTCCTTTCCGATTTGCCATTATTATTCCATTAGCATTAGTGAAAAATTTATGTTTTCACTTCGTTTCCACTGCTTTCACATGAAAACAGCTCTTTTTCCCGCCAAAATGGCGGCATTTTGAAGCTTTTTAATAGGACAAAATCACTCAAAAATCCTTTATTTACGGCTTTTCTCTGATTTGTCATTATAATACTACGTGGTTCTACAATCACCAGTGTTGCCTCTGTCTTTTTCAGCATATAATAAGTCCTGTTCCCTTTGGCCTGTCTGTGATTTTCCTTATCCAGCACTTCCACCAAATGTTTCTGTAATATCTCTGCCAGCTTTTTTCCTTCTGAAGAATCCTCATAATAAAAGACCTGTGCCCCATGAATTGCTTCTTCCGGATAGCTGTTTTGATGAATACTGACAACAACATCCGCATCGCACCCATTCATAATGCTGACACGTTTCGCCATATCTGCGCGTTTCTTATTCGTATCAGATTCCTCATATAATCCCTGATCCGCCTCACGTGTCATTATCACCTGACAGTCATTGCGTTCCAATACCTTTTGCAATTGTTTTGCTATTGCCAGATTGATATCCTTTTCGTATACACCATCAACGCCAATCTTACCCGGATCTACTCCTCCGTGACCACTATCGATCACAACAGTGTATTTTGCTGTTTTTTGATTCAATGTATGCATACCGATCCACCGATCTGCATCCATCACCAAAAAACCAACAGACATTAACAAACCAACAATAATTCCAATTCCGTATTTCTTCCCCCATTGCTTCAAAAAAGATACATTATTCATACGCAGGCCACATTGTGGCATCCTCCGCCATTATTCTATACATATCTATGAAGCAAAAAACATACTAATGATAGGAATCCCAATTAATGTTTCACATACTTCTCAATCATATTCCACACAGAGGCATCTTCCAATCCCAGTTTCCAAAAGGCAACTCCACCCAGATTCGCATCCGATACCGCTTTCATCTTAAGTTCCAACGATTTCGCATCCTCGATCCAAATTTTATGAACCGTTCCACTCTCTGTATATTCTACATAATTCATTCCTGTTGCATCATCCCAAGTTGCCTTTTTGCCGGAATCCTTAAGCACAGTCTGCGCACCTTTCATAGAGCACGCCTCGGATGATAACTTTGCTTTCCCACCCTTTGTCTTCTCTTTCCAATGTCTGGAATAGAACGGCAATGCTATAACCATCTGCTCTGCAGGGACTTCCTCACCTACTTCCTGTATGGAATTCGTCACATAACTGATTGAAGAAACCGGACCGGCTTCCTTACTGCCGGCATAATGCTCATCGTATGACATCGTGATCACATAGTCAGCAACCTCTGCCTGCTCTTTGCGATTATAATATGCCGAAATTCCTCCCGCAGGCGGGTAATTGTCTATAGACAAAACAACTCCATTATTGCGGCACATAATTCCAAGTTCCCTTACAAACTGTATAAAATCCTCGCCGGAATCCTTTTTAACGTTCTCAAAATCAATGTTAATTCCGTCAAGATCGTATCGTATTGCCTCGGCAATCAGATTCTTGACTAATTTTTGACGTTTGCTCGTTGTACCCAGCACTTTGCCAATCTTCATCTTAGGGCCAAAATCACTGCACAGTGCCCATACCTGTACACCAGCCTGATGTGCCGTCTGCACATAAGAATCGGAAGCCAGTGATGTAACATTGCCATCATTATCCGACGTCTCAAACCAAGTAGGCGCCACAACATTCACACCTTTTGTTGCAGATAATAAACCGGATAATCTTCCATTAGCTGACTGATTCGTCACCTGATGCCACACTAAATTCACCTGCTTATCCATTAGGATATGGCTATAGGACTCCTCACGAAACGTTGTTTCTGACTGTTTCTTATAGGTTTCCTTCATCTTCTTAGCCTGTACGTATCCTATCACACCTGACTCAGACATCACTTTCATAAATCCTGTGTCCTTATTTTCACCGGCAAGAACACGAAGCTTCTGTCCCGACTTTACATCTTGCAGGATCGGACTCTTAATGCTCTGTTTATTGCGGATCTGCACATCATCCTTCGCATCCGCATAGCTTATATCCTTATTGTATACCGTGTGGATCACAATACGATTTGGCTTTTTGTATTGTTTATAATCCATCGCCGTGTACTGCTGAACATAGTCCAAAGCCACATAAACAACATTGTCCTGTGCTACAGCAATTGTATAATCCTTGCTATCACGGCTTTTATTATTAATATAACAATCTTTACTGTTTAATGCAGCGGAGATCAGCTTGGTCGAAGTTGTATATAACAGCATATTTTCATTGGCATCCCAATAAAAACGATGATTTAACTTCTCTGTCACAAATTCTCTATCTACATAAATATGACCATCTTTCTCGATAGCTTTTAGTCCACATATATCATCTTCCAGCACAACCGGCATCATCCCCTGATCGGTCACCTGAAAATACTTTGTCAGACTCATGTGCGTTTTGTTTGGTGCAAATTTCTTAAGCATGATCACTGCAAGGATTGCTGCCAAAGCCAAAAGCACAACCACTACTCCAATGGTAATCCTCTTCTTGTTCTTCATTCGTCAAAGCCCTCATTTCTTAATCGTACTAGTCATACAACAATACTCTGCTTCAGTATACCACTTTTCCCTCTATCGGGCAAACTGAAATATCGGAGAGACATCGGGGCCTTGACGTCTCTCCGAAAAAGGTTGTGTGCGAAGTTTCGCACAGACATACATTCCCGTTATCAGCCATCCTGCCAATAAACGGTTTTACTCAAAATTCCGTAATATGATCAAAATCAATCTCACATATTTTGCCTGCTTCATCGCCAACATAACTCTTCATGTAATAATGATCCTCCATGACCTGATGCAGCACTCTGGCATCCCTCGTCGAATAGAGCACACCGTCTACCCGCACCGGCACACCAACGCGCTCTGCATCAGATATTTCGGAAATCACCCAAGAATACATTGACTCCCGCAGACCTGTTGATTTTCTCTCCAATTGCTTATCCCCCTTTGCTCGATGACAGTACGACTTTCCTGAACATTGGTTGTATATTGTGACATGTCAATCTTTCATACTGCTCACCCATGCTCCTGCAGTTCATAAATCATAAACCACAGGGCTCAAATCGCTCATATGAAAATCACAATTTCCATATAAACCATACTTGAATCACTGAGAATCGAATCCCTATCATACGCCGCAATCGGAACCTTTTGGTTATTTCAGAATACACTGCTATTATGCGAGACACAGTGTTTGAAACAAAAGTATCATATCCGTCCTTTTAACGAAACATCATCACCTCCTACACATCGGGTTCGTTTCTCTGAGGGCATTATATGCTCCCTGCAAACATTCTGGCAATACCAAATCGACAAATTGATATTAGAAAACAACCTCTAAACTTTGTTAGTATTTACCAACTTTTTGTTTTTTTTGATAGATTTTAAATAGATTTCAAAATATTTGGAGAAATTGAGAATATTCTCCACGTATGCTTTTGTTCAAACTGACGAAATCTATAATTAGCATATTTCATTCCATTTTAAGTACATAGACAAAGCAGCTTTGATCCGATAGCAGACTTTCCTATCGTTTGACTTCTTTTCAGTATTATTTTATACTGAATATATAAAGAACATAGGTCGGTATGACAGCTCATCCCGACCGCATATTCTAGCTTTTTATAAGGCTTAATATTAATTATTGACGAAGGGAAGTGAGCCTATGCGAATTGAAAAAATCAATGAACATCAGATCCGTTGTACGTTGTATCAAAAAGATTTAAAGGACCGCGAAATCCGCATTAGCGAATTGGCATACGGAACCGAAAAAGCTCGGGCTCTTTTTCGAGATATGATGCAGCAAGCGTCCTACGAATTTGGATTTGAGGCAGATGATATCCCATTAATGATAGAAGCAATTCCAATGCTTCCGGATGCACTTATTTTGTTGATCACCAAAGTGGAAGATCCCGATGAATTGGATACCCGCTTTTCAAACTTTACTGACGATCCGTCAGAGCATTATTTGGATGATTCCTCGACAGATGATTTTGTGATCATTAACGATAACGAAGAGTTTGATGCAGATGACTTTGATATCGATGGACCGGATTCCGCAGAGGATATGAATATTGAGCAAATGTTCAATGAAGTTAATTCTCAAACAAAATGGCCCGGTCATGGAAAAGCAGATGCCGTCCTGGATCAGCTTTTCCATGGTAATGTGCAAAAAGAATCGAAGGACAACAAAGCCACTGCCGACAAGAACAAACCCGACATCAATTTGGAACACCCTATGGAACCAGATGTAGATGTTAATGAGGCACTTGTAGATATTACCCGTATATTCTCATTCTCCTCTCTCGAGAAACTGGTTGAAATGTGCGGGCATTTACGCAACTTTTATAATGGACCTAATACAGCTTACCGCTCCACCTCTTCGGGTAAATATTATATCATTTTGCATAGAGGGATTTATGACCTTGCCCGCTTTGCCAGAGCTGAAGCTGTTGCAGCCGAGTACGGTACACCTTGTCCGAACAATCATGCTGCTCCGCAGTTTCTCGCAGAACATTGTGAAGTTTTGATCGCCGACCGCGCTGTTCAAGTTCTTGGCACCCTCTAAATGACGGATATAAACATCAAAAGCCATTGCTTAACTGATAAGCGACTGCCCCAATGTCAATCTTTCGGGCAACCTATCAAAGCAATGGCTTTTTTATGATTGTTTACTATGAAAACAGTTCTATTATGCCTCTTTCTTGGCCAGATACTCATTTACATTTACAACAAGCTCATCTGCGTTCATGCCATGAACCATAGCCGCTTCATCCAATGTCTCTCCCTGTGCAGAAGGACATCCGATGCAGTGCATTCCTGATGCCATAAGAATTGCTGCAATGCCCGGATCAATTTTAAGCATATCTGCGATTATCATATCTTTATTAATTGTTGCTGCCATATTTATTACCTCCATTATATGATATATTCAGCGATACAGGCAGAATGACTGCCGTTCGCTTAAGTACGCACCGATTATAACACTCTCTTTCTATAAAAACAAGCTGTAATTTTTTATTACTGATTCATAACGAAAAAAAGCAGTCAGTCTGTCATTCATCAACAAACTGGCTGCTAATTTTGTTTATAGTTGTTTCAACCATAAATTAAGCCTCAGAAATTGCTCCGGATGGGCATGTTCCTGCACAAGCTCCACAAGAAATGCAGCTATCTGCATCAATTTCATAATGAGCCTCACCCTCAGAAATTGCTCCTACAGGGCATCCACCTGCACAAGCTCCACAGCTTACGCAATCATCACTAATAACATATGCCATTATAAAGTACCTCCTTTTGATTTAAGTATGGCTTAATTTTAATACAATTCATCTAAAATGGCAACCCCCAAAATTCTCCAAACGCCCTGTTTTACTGGGTTAGACGCAACTTACCAAACGTACGTTTACGCCCAATATCTTATTTAAGCTTTTAAAAAAGCGCGTGTTTTCGATAGCGCTCGGCAAGTAGTTGTAACTAACTCCGTTAATTTGTCAAGATGATTTATTGATATTTTTTATCATTAATTCAAACTTTACGCATTCGAAGCTGCTGCTTGTTTTTCCGGGAAGAACATTATATGATAATAACCACATATACCATAAATAGAAACGAGGACTTCAATGAACAATTATAAATTAACAATACAATATGATGGCACACGCTACAGCGGTTGGCAAAAGCAGGGCAATACTGCTGATACGATCCAAGGTAAAATTGAAACCGTATTGCAAAAATGGCTGAAAGAAGACATTGAAATCCATGGATCCGGCCGCACGGATGCCGGCGTCCATGCCCTATGTCAGGTGGCCAATTTCAAAACATCTGCTGCTTTATTGTGTCCACAGATCATGACAGCGCTTAACCAATATTTACCGCAAGACGTTCGGATCACAAGCGTGACACAGGTAGATCCACGATTTCACGCACGCCTCAATGCTAAGCAGAAACACTACCGTTACCAAATTGACAACGGCTCTGCCGCTGAAGTGTTTGAGCGAAAATACATGACTCGCTTTGCAGATACGGACTATTTCTATAAATTATGCAGACAAACCGGTCACTTATCCGCCACATTTGGCGATAGTTCTGTCAACACGGATATTTCAAGACCGTCTGAAAGAAACAATGTGGCATCCAACAACACAATGCCGCCTCAAATAATATACGATTTGGAAGCGATGCAGAAAGCCGCTGCCCTGCTGTGCGGCGAACACGATTTCAAAAGTTTTTGCGATAATAAGCGTATGAAGAAGTCAACCGTCCGTACAATTACGAATCTGACCATTCGAAATGAAAATAACAAGATGATACTGGATTTTTATGGGAATGGCTTTTTGTATCATATGGTACGCATTCTGACCGGCACTCTGTTAGAAGTTGGCATTGGGCTAAAAAGTGCTGAAGATATCCCTGCCATTCTACAGGCACAAAAAAGAGAGGCAGCCGGTTTCACTGCCCCTCCACAAGGATTATTTCTTATGAATGTTACTTATTAGCCGTTCTCAGCAAATGCATCCAAGATAGCATCTGCTGGCACTACTCAACTAATGTATCTAAGATGGCGCCTGCGACTTCCTCTTTTGTCATTTTCGGCAGCTCGCGGGCTCCTTCTCTTGTGATCAAGGTCACCACATTTGTATCAACGCCAAACCCGGCTCCTTCTACTTTCAAGTTGTTCGCAACAACCAGGTCCAAATGCTTTTTATCCAATTTTTTGCGGGAATTTTCCAACATATTCTCTGTTTCCATAGAAAATCCGCATAAGATCTGTTTCTCTGTGCGATGTTCTCCCAAATAGCCCAAAATGTCTTTCGTGCGTGTAAGTGCGATCGCTGCTTCCCCATCTGTCTTTTTGATCTTATTGTCTGCTACAGTAGCAGGTGTATAATCGGCCACTGCAGCGGCTTTGATAATAATATCCTGCTCTGCCATGCGGGAAGTAACTGCCTGAAACATGTCTTCTGCGCTTTCTACCGGAACGACATCTACAAAGAGCGGCGGTTCTAAAGAAACCGGTCCGGACACAAGTGTCACCTGCGCGCCTCGCTGCATAGCAACTCTCGCAAGCGCATATCCCATTTTACCTGTGGAACGATTAGAAATAAAACGTACCGGATCAATTGCTTCAACGGTCGGACCGGCAGTAACAAGTACTTTTTTGCCTTCCAGATCCTTTTCGAAGCGAATCTCACGTAAAATATATTCCAATAAAACTTCTTCCGATGGGAGCTTACCCGCTCCAACATCTTTACAAGCCAGATATCCAACTGCCGGAGCAATAATTTCATAACCATAATGACGAAGTTTCTCCAAATTATCTTGAACGATTGGATTTTCGTACATGTTGGTATTCATCGCCGGAGCAATGATCTTTTTACATTTGCATGCCATGACAGTTGTTGTCAACATGTCATCCGCAATGCCGCCTGCAATCTTTCCAATAACATTCGCAGACGCCGGAGCGATCAACACCACATCCGCCTGTTTTGCCAGCGCGACATGCTCTACACTATATTGAAAATTGCGGTCAAATGTATCAACCAGACATTTGGTACTTGTCAATGTCTCAAATGTGATCGGATTAATAAAATTGATCGCATTCTTCGTCATCAATACGTGTACCTGCGCATGCATCTTCACAAGCATACTTGCCAGATTTGCGATCTTATATGCTGCAATACTCCCTGTCACACCGAGTACCACCGTTTTTCCTTTAAGCATCTTTCTTTCCTCCATGCGATATCTATCTACCACATCGTTTCAAACTAATTCGTTATTCTGCCTTACTGCACCGGGCCAAGCTAATTCGTTATCCCGCCTTACTGCACCGTTTCAAGCTAATTCGTTATTCCGCCTTACTGCACCGGGCCAAACTAATTCGTTATCCCGCCCTACTGCACCGGGCCAAGCTCTCCGTGCTTCTCATAACGCGACACTTGATGAATCTTATTTTTTTCATCCACAAAGACCACCTTTGGCCGATGCGTTTTGGCTTCTTCCGGAGTCATTGATGCATAACACATAATGATCACATGGTCACCCACCTGAACCTGTCGTGCTGCTGCACCATTTAAGCAGATCATTCCACTGCCGGCTTCACCACAGATCGTATATGTCTCAAAACGATTGCCATTCTCTACATCAACAATCTGTACCATCTCATATTCTAAGATCCCAGCCGCATCCATCAGCTCCGGATCGATCGTTATACTGCCAACGTAATTCAGTTCCGCCTGCTTTACAACCGCACGGTGAATCTTTCCTTTTAGCATCGTAAGTTCCATAAGAATCCTCCATTCTTTTGCTTTGCAAAGTTTTTCTCAAAATCTCCGCATAATTTTTTTACTGTCGTATCCTGCACCTCAATGCTACTTTTCCGTAATAAAATTATCGATCAGACGTGTCTTTCCAATATATACAGCCATTGCCACAAGAACCGGCTCCTTAACCGTCTCTACCGGCTCTAATGTATTCCAGTCCACAACTTCTACATAATCAACCTTTGCAAGAGGTTCCGTTGCAATCTCATCCAAAATGATCTGACGGATCTTCGCTGCATCTGCCTCACCCGCCTTTAGTGCTTCCTTACCCTTTGCCAAAGACTTGCTGAGGATCAGCGCTGCTTCACGCTCCTGTGCACTTAAGTACGTATTGCGGGAACTCTTAGCCAATCCATCCTCTTCTCGAATGATCGGGCAGCCGACAATCTCAATACCAAAGTTCAGATCACTTACCATATGACGGATCACTGCAAGCTGCTGTGCATCCTTCTGCCCAAAATATGCTTTGTCCGGTACAACAATGTTAAACAATTTGGACACAACCGTACACACACCGCGGAAATGAATCGGTCTTGTTTTTCCACAAAGACCACCCGTCAGCGTTGTCATATCAACAAAAGAAGAAAAATCCTTGTGGTACATTTCGCTTGGATCCGGATGGAAAATAAGACTTGCACCTGCTTTTTCACAAAGTGCTGCATCACGATCCATATCACGTGGATAGCTTTCCAAATCCTCTGATGGGCCAAACTGCATTGGATTTACAAATACACTGACAACGACACGATCATTTTCTGCAACCGCACGGTCGATCAAACTCTTGTGTCCTTCATGGAGATATCCCATTGTTGGGACAAGACCCACTGTCAGTCCCTCCTTACGCCATTGTTTTACCTGCTCTCTGACTTCCGCTATTGTCTCTACTATTTTCATGATCCCATGTCCTTTCTGCTCTCAATTAATACAATTTATCTAAAACATCATCGCTGATCTGGAACGTATGCTCCTGTGCCGGATAACTTCCTGCTCTCACTTCATCGCCATACGCCTGAAATGCTTCTTTCATAACGCTTCCGACATCTGCAAAACGCTTTACGAACTTCGGCACATAATCCGAAAACATACCTAACATATCCTGATAAACCAAAATCTGTCCGTCACATCCTGCACCCGCACCAATACCGATCGTCGGGATTGTCAATTTCTTCGTAATAATAGAAGCTAATTTCGCCGGAATGCATTCCAATACAACAGCAAAAGCACCTGCTTCCTGTACAGCCAAAGCATCCTCGATCAGCTTTTTAGCTGCCTCTTCGCTCTTGCCCTGCACTTTATTACCGCCAAATGCATTAATAGACTGCGGTGTCAGTCCCAAGTGTCCCATAACCGGGATACCCGCTGCCGTAATTGCCTTTATCTGTTCTACAACAGCAGCTCCACCTTCCAGTTTTACAGCGTTTGCGCGACCCTCTTTCATTAATCTGCCGGCATTCATAACCGCATCGTAAACCGATGTCTGGTATGACATAAATGGCATGTCAACCACAACCATAGTATCTTTGGTTCCTCTTGCAACGGCTGCTCCATGATGGATCATGTCTTCCATCGTCACAGAAATCGTATCCTCATAACCAAGAATAACATTCCCTAAGGAGTCACCCACCAAAATACCGTTAATGCCTGCTTCATCCATTAATTTTGCGGTGGAATAATCATATGCGGTGAGCATCGTTAATTTCTCACCTTTTTCTTTTGCTGCCTGAAATGTACTTACTGTGTTTTTCATGTTTCGTCCTTTCCGGATATCCGCTGCTCTTCAGTCGGATTCCTATCACTTAACTCAAAAAGCTGTCGCATGGCGGTATCATCTCGTCCTTTATATTTTTGTTCTGCGATCTTAACCAATACTTTGCCAAGCACTCGGTACACTTCCCCCGCCTCGCTGTCTGCCAAGGCGTCTAAGTGTTTATGAACCGTTTCTGTATCACCACGATCAACCGGTCCTGTCAGAGCCGCTACCGGTCCCTTGTCCAACATATTGGACACATTACCCATAACAAGCGGACGAAGCAATCCAACGCTGTCCTCTCGTGCAAAACCACACTGTTCCAACAGATCCAACACAGTTTGAAACAATGCAATCATATCATTGCTCACCATCGCCGCCGCTGCATGATATTTTACCTTGTTCTCTGCCTGCAGATAAAGCACGGTATGTCCTAATTCACGAAACATCTGTGCCAGTGGTTCATATGCTGCCGGCATTCCCTCTGCCACCAAATAAGCAGTTGAAAAATTTTGATAGGAAGTAAATCGATCGCTGAACGCGTACATCGGATGAATCGAACAACCAACAGCTCCGGTCTGCTCAATTCCAGAAAATACATTAGATGACAAAGAGCCACTACAGTGGCACAAAATTTTACCTGTTAAATCGTATCCTGCAATGCAATCCCATACTTCACTGATCACGCCATCCGGCGTCGTGATCATCAGGGTGTCGCTCGCTTCTACAATATCCTGCAATGATTTATAAACCGTTGTATCGGTAAATTCTGCTGCTTGCACAGCACTCTGCGTAGTTTTACTATAGAAGCCCGTCACTTCTACACCGGCGTCACCGAGGTATTTCCCCATTGTTACGCCTACACGGCCTGCTCCAATAATACCAATTCGCATATCATCAAACCTTTCTATGCTCTACGCGCTTGTCTCTGATGCAGTTTCTCTCGAATACCGCTCATTCCTTGTGCAATTGTAATTGCCATAAAGATCACTTAACGTCTTTTCTCATTATACAACCGCACAATCAGACAAATAATAGCACAGTCTCTTTTTTTTGTAAAGAAGTTAACTGCCTCCGGTATGTTTTGCTCTGCATCCCTCTACGCTACGAGAAGTTTCCTATAAAGTAAAAAAGAGCAAAACCAGCGTTTTGCTCTGCTTCCCTCTACGTTACGAGCATTTTCCTATACTCTTAAAAAAAGTAAGAAGCAGGGCTTACGCCCTGCCTCTTACATTACATTAAATATATGCTTTCATGCAAATATAACCAGCCTCCGAGAAGAGGCCAATTCCTTTTTCTATAATTACGAAACAGTTCTAAAACAGTTCCGTTGGCCTGTATTATAGAAAAAGATCTGCACAGAAAGGAGCAAAATTATTTCTGAGGACCTGCAGCAACAAGTGCCTTACCAGCCTCATTACCCTCGTACTTGGCGAAGTTCTTCACGAATCTGCCTGCAAGATCCTGAGCCTTAGCTTCCCAATCAGCAACATCTGCATATGTGTCACGAGGATCTAAGATTCCGCTGTCAACACCCGGAAGCTCTGTAGGAACTTCGAAGTTGAAGTGTGGAATTGTCTTTGTTGGAGCCTTGTTGATGTCTCCGCTAAGGATTGCATCAATGATTCCACGAGTATCCTTGATAGAGATACGCTTACCAGTACCATTCCATCCTGTATTAACAAGATATGCCTTAGCACCACTCTTCTCCATCTTCTTAACAAGCTCTTCAGCATACTTTGTAGGATGCAGCTCTAAGAATGCCTGTCCGAAGCAAGCGGAGAATGTAGGAGTTGGCTCTGTGATTCCACGCTCTGTACCTGCAAGCTTAGCTGTAAATCCAGACAAGAAATAGTACTGTGTCTGCTCAGGTGTCAAAATAGATACCGGAGGAAGTACACCGAACGCATCTGCAGAAAGGAAGATAACGTTCTTAGCTGCTGGTGCAGAAGAAACAGGACGAACGATGTTCTGGATATGATCGATCGGATAAGATACACGAGTATTCTCTGTTACGCTCTTATCTGCGAAATCAATCTTACCATTCTCATCCAAAGTAACGTTCTCAAGAAGAGCGTCACGCTTAATTGCATTGTAAATATCCGGCTCGGACTCTTTGTCAAGGTCAATAACCTTAGCATAGCAGCCACCCTCGAAGTTGAATACACCGTTGTCATCCCAACCATGCTCATCGTCACCGATCAAGAGACGCTTAGGATCTGTAGAAAGTGTAGTCTTACCTGTTCCGGACAAACCGAAGAAGATTGCTGTGTTCTTGCCGTCCATGTCTGTATTAGCAGAGCAGTGCATAGAAGCCATACCCTTAAGTGGGAGATAGTAGTTCATCATAGAGAACATACCCTTCTTCATCTCACCGCCGTACCATGTATTAATGATAACCTGCTCACGGCTTGTGATGTTAAATGCTACTGCTGTCTCAGAGTTTAATCCAAGCTCTTTGTAGTTAGATACTTTTGCCTTAGAAGCGTTGTAAACAACGAAATCCGGCTCGAAGTTCTCAAGCTCTTCTGCAGAAGGCTTAATGAACATGTTTGTTACGAAATGAGCCTGCCAAGCAACCTCAACGATGAAACGGATAGCCATGCGAGTGTCTTTGTTAGCACCACAAAATGCATCTACTACATAAAGTTTCTTATTAGAAAGCTCTTTCTTAGCAAGATCTTTCAAAACTGCCCAATTCTCCTCAGAAAGCGGATGATTGTCATTAGCATACTCATCAGAAGTCCACCATACAGTGTCTTTAGAGTTCTCATCCATAACGATGTACTTATCTTTAGGAGAACGACCTGTATATACACCTGTCTTTACGTTAACTGCACCAAGCTCACTCTCCTGACCCTTCTCATAGCCTGTGAGATCTGCCTTAGTCTCCTCCTCGTATAACAACTCATAAGAAGGATTGTGCACAATTTCAGTTGTTCCAGTGATTCCATACTGTGTTAAATTAATTTCTGCCATCTTGAATCTAACTCCTTTTCTTATAATATAGTGTGATAACATTGCGGCTGTCATGCCTCTTTCCCGCATAGATCAAGCATTTACACGCTGTCCCTGCAGTGGACCTTTTTCAGCCATCGCAACCATTATACATGATTTGTCAAGAAAAAGCACTAAAAAAATAAATTTTATCCAAAAAAAGGCAAATTGACGAGAAACTTTATCGACAAACTGCCTTTTTTATGAATTATTTGGCAACGGTTCGATCTGTTGGATCGTAGTAGCCGCGCTTTGACTTCTTGATCTTCTTTGCCTTTGGTTTCTGAAATGGTCCTTTGGAAAATTTATCTCGAATCGTCGTTGTCGACTGATGTGCATGATCGTAAATCCATTTGGCATCCTCCACCTGCAGACGAATACAACCATGCGATGCCGCCTTGCCAAGCTTGCGGTATTCTGCCGCTTGCAAAGAATAGTGATTGCCCAAACGATCATAGGTTACTGAATGGAACATGTAAGGACCCGAATATCTGGTCGCATACTGGCCGTTCGAATTGTAACGCAGCACATGCCACCGTCCGGAACGACTCAAAGAATATGCCCCCTTACGCGTTGTGTGTCCGCTCATGCCCACCGAACAAACCATTGCTTTGACCGGAATGATAAACCCCTTTGCACCATCTTTTGCGTAGATCGTAACCATATTATCCCGCAGGCTGACTCTGATCTGATAACGCGCTTTACTGCCAAGCTTTTTGGTTGGATCAGACCGACGGCCTTTCTTATCAAAATACAACTTATATTTTTTGCCTTTGATACGTACATATTTCCAACCATTACATACAGCATAACCGCTCTTTTGGCTAAAGAAATAATAGTCTTTTTTGATCTTGCGGTAGCCCTTCAAACGGTTTCCTGCACTGTTATTATAGTATTTATAAGTTTTGCTGCCTTGCGTCTCCGTATGCCAGCCCGGTGAATTATCAGATTCCTGTTCCTCCTCGAGAATATCAAAATCCTGCTCAGCTGCGGCCGCAAGGCGAGTTAATGGATCAGCCTTCTGACTTTCTGCTGCCACACTGCCGGCACTATCGGAAATCATATAATGGTTTGTTCCTATGCAGACACCTGCTGCCAGTAAAACACCGCACAATCCCACTATAATTCGATTATTTTTAAATACTTTTTTCAAATCAGTTCTCCTTATACTTTTCTCTCATCATTGTATCAATAGTGTTTTTATCATATCATCTCTAATCTTTTCATACAACACAAATGTCATATAATTTTATCCGGTCAACCGCCAAACCTGTATTATATATTTACGATGCAGCCAGACGATCTCTTGCCACCACAAAAGGCACCTCCCCCAACGACAGGAAAAATGTGTGAAATCTCTTGTCGCTGTACTGTTTGCCCCATTTCGCCTTCGCTTGTTTCTGCAAATCAATAATCTCCAAATATCCGAGCGTATACTGCATATATCCCGCCGGTTCGGCAACAACTGCATCAAATATCGTCCGGCAGGCCGTCTTGTCATAGCCAAAATCCGTCAGATAATCTCGCACTTCCGCCTCTGTCCAGCCATTATAATTAACCTCCAGATCAACCTTTGCATAAATCGCTAACGTAAGCAGCGTATTTGTTTTCAAAAAGCTTGCCACATTTTTCGTCAAACCTGCCAGAGAATAACTGTACAATTCCGCATAAGTCCCCCATCCTTCTGTGTAACCGCCGATGTTCACGACGCTCCGCACCGGCAAAGGATTCTGCGACTGGTAAAAACAATTTTGATATAAATGTCCCGGATAGCCTTCATGTGCAATCGTTGTAAACGCTTTCGTAAGGTCATACTTTGCATTCCCGTTCAAATAAATCACATTGTCCTGATATGCATCTAATGGTGTTGTCAAATAAAATGCCGGACTAATATGTTCTTCTAACGATTTGTCAACATACTTCATTTGGCAAGACACTTCCGACGGCAGATCAGGAAATGATTTCTTGATCTGTTTCTTTAGATACTGCAACGTTTTGTCCGGCTCCTCTTCCGGGTATTTTACAGATAACGCTTTCTCATAAATAGAACCGTCCTTGACCAACAAATCGGACATTATATTTTTATTATCTTCAATCGTTTGATCCAATAATTTTAAAATATTTTTCATACTTCGACCAGTTCCCACCATCGAACGAACCAGATGCTGATAATATGCTTTTCCCTTCGGCAAATTGCAAAGACCTGCCTGATTTTTGCCGGTATCTGCCAATTCTTCCAAAGCTTTGATCAGCTTTTGATAAGCAGGAATCACGTTCTGCAGCACCGCGGAACGATTGCGTTTTGCATAATCTGCTTTCTGCTCCGCCGTAAGCGTCAGACCGCTCAGTCTCTCCGGAAAAGTCGTGATCATAAAATTCTTCTCCGGCAGTGCAACAAATTCCTTGCACTGCGTTATAATATCTTGCGCCGTGCGCTTGCTCATAAATAAACCTTCTTTGGATCTTTGTTGCTCAAATGTAATAATTTCATCAAAATAATCCGGAATTTTCTGCAACAGCTGAAGATAGGTATCAACACTCTCTTTGTCCCAAAAATGGTACTCTGTGAGTATGACCGGAAGCTGTGTCTGTGTCCCTGTTGTTGGACTCAACGGTTCCTGATATTCGTCTACATTATCCCCTGACAGATCTTGTTTCCACACCGTATGTAAAACGTCATACGCCAACTGCTGCTCTTCATTTAACTTGTCATAATCATAACGCTCTAAAACTGCCAGTTCGTTTTCTGTCAGCATCCGCGCATTTTGCATTGCCTCCTTCGTATAATGCCCTAACATAGGTTTCACATTCTTTATCCCATAATCCGTAGGATTTTTTAATGTATAATTTAATGTAATTCCATCACTGGTCACATTTTCCTGAAACACCTCTTGCAAAAACTGTTCATAATCTGCACGAACCTCCTTTTTGCTTCGCGAATCATGAACGCTCGGATGCGACAATACATTGTCATCCTCCATCGAATAAATCGATGTTTTCCATCCCTTTTGCTGCCTGCCATAACACAACAATGTGCCACATGCTACAATGACAAGAAAACAGCTTACCATAATCTTTGCCGCTGTTTTTTTTGCATAAAACCGCTGTTTGCTTCTTCCTACATATTTTGCCATCTACTGAATGCCCCCACATTTATATTGCTATTTATAAAATTCTGACACTTTCCATCTCAGGAATACTTTCACAACCACATATGGGTCTGAGAAGTTATTATTAAGCGCTCCATCTTCACACAGTAAAAACTGCCGTATGGCCACATATTGCTTATTATGACCATAATATGCCATCCATTTTGCAGCCAACAAACTAAATTGTTCTGCCATCAGGGGGCTAAGACAATTGCCGCAGAACGCAAAGTTTTTGTGTGATTTCTTATTTTGTTTAGTCTCTGATGAATACATGCCTGAAGGAATGTCTGAGATGTCCCGGTTTAGCAAG
>OJNH01001439.1_pt1 | contig 18633 bp, 13 predicted proteins | sample 1597361 | NCBI WGS metagenome assembly OJNH01 (sample SAMEA2452136, study PRJEB22498) | human gut metagenome | biome: human feces; feature: human gut; material: feces | place: Australia | collected 2012
TTATATTCATATTTTCTGGTCATATTGTTATCTTTTATTTCAGTAATATTGCTATATACACTTTATTAATTAATTTCTATTGCCATATTTACAATAAACACCACTACCTATATCAATTTTGAGTTCCCTTACCCTGGCCCAAAATCAAATATAGATAGTGATGTCTAATAAAAATTATTTTAGTACCTCTTACTCTAAATATTAATTATCATTTAATCTCCTCTTTATCAAGACTAGTTTCTTTATCAATATGCACAATTCTGTTTTCTATATCCGTTGAAACTTCAAACCCCAATTCATTAAATAAATGTTCACCACTTTTTTCGAATAAATATATATGTCCGTTTACTACTGTACAAACACCAAAATCACTCATATCATTTAAGTACACATAATTATTGTTTTTTGTATCAAATATCCTTATCACGTAATATTTACCATTGTATAGATTTTCATCATTGGATACAACTGCCATTTTATTGTAAAATACCGAGCATAAATATTTATTTCCATTGTATAAAATTTCAATATTCTTTCCAGTTTCATCGCTATTAACCTCAGCCCCTAAGTTTTCAAATATAGTTCTCAACGGAAAAAGTGTCTCTCCACCATCTTCTTTTATAATTCCTGTTTCATTTTCTTTAATAATAGTGAACAAAACAGGGTCATTATCAACATAATTTCCATTTATATATAAATCACCTCTATTTTCCTCACTAATGAATATTGATATTTTTTTTAACGGTTTTGTAATAAAACCCCCAGCAAAAATAACATTTGTAAATATGAATATAAAAATAAATACAGAAAATAAAAACTTTTTCATAATAAATACCTCCCAATAAATTTATAGCAATTATAAATCTTTCAATATATTTTGTTCCTCAGAGTTAAAGTCAGAAAACTTATTTACTATAATTAAATCCCCATTACTTATCATTTGTTGACAATGTGTAATATAATATTCCTCAAACTTACCATCAACAACACAGTACTTCAGCATATTTGTCTCTAAATCTAAAATAGATAGCACTTCAAATGTTTTTTTCTTTACATCATCATATATGTACCCCTTTATATATACCTTTTCATCTTGTTCCACATAATTAACAACACTAAATATTATCGAACAATTATATTTGACATTATATAAATCCAATCCACCTCTTTCATTTGAATATTGTTGATACTCCCCATTTCCAAAAACATTTTTAGTGTCAAACCATGTTTCATATTCCAATTTATACTTTTGAGTACACATACTAAAAATTGAAAATATAATTAATAGCAAAAAGAATAAACAAAATATTAGTGTTAGTATTTTTACCACCTTTAAATTTATTTTTATTATTGTTTTCATTTACAGACCTCCTCTTAATTTCATCCCCTAAATGTATTAATGCAGATTTGCCGATTTCACCATCCCCATATGCTACTTAATTATTTTATATTTCCTAATAAAATTATAGTTGATTAAATAACAAATTTATTTTATTTATATATTTTGTTCACTAAATTAACTTTTACAATAAAAGCTATCATATATACATAAAATAACAAAAACTTATAATCTGTTCTTTCTAATTTCATTATACACTATTTGTCATCTATTTACAACACACTTTATACAACAGCAACATATATCAATATTATTTTTAATAAATTAATGTGTTCTCGAGTACATTCTAATAAAACAAAAAGCCACAACCCCTGCTATTCACAAGGTTTGTGGCTTTTGTTATATTACACTTATTTGTTTTTTATGAATATTATTGTATCAAAAACGTATCAATTAGGAATAAAAAAACATCATTTATGCTGTATATAAGACTATTTTTTTTATTCCCACTCAACTTAAAGGCGGTAACAACATTTTGTAACCCCTTTATTTAAGCCATTTTTACACAATAGAAAACGGCAATTTTATCCAAAAATTTGATTTTGAAAAGAAAATCGTATCAAAATCGTATCACTTTTACAAAATAACATCTATCCTTTTCACAATAAATTTTTAACATATTCTGCATACGCTTTGCAATACAATTTGTATACTTCTAAAAATATATTATAATTATCCTGTGTTAATGAATAATACTTTCCAGTTATCATCTTCGGAACAAAGTCATCGTGAATATCAATCATTTCTAAATACTCTTTTTTTGACCCTATCCCTGTAGTTTTTAACATATCTATATTATTATCATTTGCATAATTATATGCTTCATCAAAAATATTTATATAATCATTGTAATAATAATCATAAAAACTATAAACTTGATTTTTCATTGTTTTATTTGGAGCTTTTATAAATCCATCTGATATAAATTCCTTTGGATTTTTATTATATTCTTCTGTAATTATATCTATAATTTTGTCTGGTATGTTGACTACTCTCGTTGTTTCAGTTCTGCCTAATATAAAGTCAACAGATATATCAAGATAATCAGCTATTTTATGTATTTTTTCAACAGAAGGCACTTGTCCTTTCTTCATCGTATCAAATAAACCTTTACCTAATTCAGCATTAATAAGAAGCTTATTTTTTGAAAGTCCTAATTTTTTAGCAATATACACTATTCTTTGTTCAATTATTTCTAAATTATACATATATTTACCCTCTATTTTTTGTTTAAAATGCCGTTTTTCTATAATTCTCGGAATTTTACTTGATTTCCTATAATTATAGGAATATAATAAAATTAACTTAAATAAATAAAACTATCAAACAGAAATAAACAACAAACAATCTTCTAACCCTACAACAAGTTAGCAATATATTTTATTATTTTTGTCTGATTAACTTTGTTTTATTTTAAGTTAAAATATTACTTTTGTCAACAACTACATTATTGAAAGGAGTTTTCTATATGAAAAACAAAACTTATTACGATGCAAAAGAAGTCGCTGAAATCGTTGGTTGCAAATTAAACACTGCTTATAAGATAATCAGAGAATTAAATACCGAATTAAAAAGTAAAGGTTTTATAGTATTTCAAGGCAAAATCAACAAAAGATATTTTCAGGAACATTATTTAATGCCTGACGATAATATAGGAGCTTAATATATAAAAAGAAATGGAGAAATGAGGTGTAAAAATGAGTTATACAAATGAATATGATATATTTACAATATGCAAAAACCGACTTGAAGATTTATTAAAAAATAATCAAGTCGGTAATAGTAGATACATATTTGTCGTTGACAGGTTTGAAATCGCTGAATTTCTTCTATCTATGAAATATGGAGTTATTTACATCGAAAACAAAGAGCATTTAAACAAAATTATTGAAATATTACAATCCAGTTACTGGACAAACAATACTATTATCATTGGTTGTTGTTATAAAAATGACAATACTGCTATTGGTAATGCTGTAGGTAGTAAATCCTATATTTCTACTGGTTGGAAAATATACAACGGTAAAAAAGAGTATTACTGCTTACACCCTGATGAACTAAACAATAACATCGAAAAATTTATTAAAAGCATAGATAGTTCATCTACTCCCTATCTAAATTACGATAGTCAATCTGGATTAATAGACGCTAAAAATACAGCATATAGAGAAATTGCAAGTTATGTAATAGAAAAATACAACATATTTCTTATCGACGATGAACTTATGATAAAAAAAATAAGGTGTATATATGAACAATACACACCTCGTATAAATGATAACATATTAATTAATGAAGTAAATACTTCAACAAAAAATTACAGAAGCGAAGTATATCAATACATCCTACACCTTGCTCCAAAGGCAGTTCTTACTAAAAACTGTATTCCTTTTGAAAATGGAGTATATGATACGAATGATAAAAAACTAATCCCTTACGAAAAGGATATGTTTTTTAACTTCTATATAAACCACAAGTACAATCCAAACGCTTTATTGGACTTAGAAAGTGGCAAAACTGCCGATACTTTTTTTAATAACATATCTTGTGACGATAACAATATTTACAATCTTCTTGTAGACATTATAGCATATTGTTTTATCGAAAACAACCCATTTCAAAAAATGTTTTTTCTTTACGGAACAGGTGGAAATGGTAAGGGTGTGTTTTTTGAATTAATTGACTACATCTTTGGTTCCGACAATGTAGCGTACAAAAATTGGGAGGAACTAAGTACGCCACAAGGTAGACTTAATATCATTGGTAAGAAAGTAGTCTTATGTGATGATATTAACGATACATATGTAAAAGAACCCCAAGCTCTTAAAACTTTAATCAGTTGTGAGCCACAAACAGTCAAAAGATTGTATCAAGACGAATTTACAGCTACATTCAGAGGAAAGATAATTAGTTCAGGAAATGCAATACCCAGAGTTAATGATACATCTAACGGTTGGCAAAGGCGATTGATATTAATACCCTTTGAAGCTGATTTTAGGTCAAAGCCTGATGTAAATATGGCAAAGAAACTAACAACAGAACCGGTTATTGAATATATTATAGCACTGGCTATTGAAAGATTACCTAAGGTTATGACTAAAGGTTTCGCAACCCCTACTAGAGTTGAAGAACTTATTGAGGACTATCGACTTGAAAACAATCCTGTGGCTCAATTTATTGAAAGTGAGGGCGATAAATTTAAAGGTATCGAAAATGGTAAGGTATTAGATACCATTTGGATTATGTACAAAAATTATTGTTTTGAAAATGGTTACAAACACAAGACTAAAATTCCATTTTCTAAAGACGCAAAAGTGGCTGGCTTGATAAAAACAAGAAAAACACCAAGTGAACCATTTATATATTATATTTAATTTAATTCAAAGAGGATTCAATGTAGTTCAAAGAGAAATTCAAAGTAAAAACAGCTTAAATACTGACTATTCAAAGTGTTCAAAGTAGTTTTTATAAAATTAAAAAAAATAACAATATATAGCCTTACATATAATATTATAAAAAGTTATGAAAATTTCCTTTGAATACTTTGAACTGTAGCTTAAACACTGACTTTCTACTTTGAATTATACTTTGAATTTCCTTTGAACTATTATTATTTTGAAAATAGTTACAGACCCAAGGCTAAAATTCCATTTTCTAAAGACGCAAAAGTAGCCGGATTAAAAATGATAAAAAGACACGGTGAAATAAGAGTATATTTTGTTTAGCGATAAAAACTGAACCGTGGATGACGCACTGAACCGCGATTGAACCGTGGATTGAACCGCGTAAAAAACTTTATAGTTACTGGTTGAACCGACTGAACCGTGGTGTTTTTCAAAATTTAAAAATTATAAAGGCATATAAACCAGATATATAAATAAAAAAGTTTTATCGAAAATACGCGGTTCAATCGGTTCAATTAATGTTTTAGCTGAATATGCACGGTTCAGACCTCGGTTCAAACCTCGGTTCATTTTTAATACAGAGCAAAAAAGCCGATAAGTTGCTTTTTAAATTTTTAAAGATAGGGATAAATGTTATGAAAATTTTAAAGTTACAAAAAAAGAATAAAACAACAAAAATATATTCTCATTTTAACAGCAAATCAACATACGCAGTGTATTGCATGGAAAAAAATATTATTTTTTACAATTTGGATTACGACAAGACAAGGTGTGGTTTTATACATTTGCTTAAAGATGACTAAACAGTTTGTCAATGGTAAGGCGGAAATTTTGCATTGTAAAATATAAATAATGTTTTATCAACAATATTTGACGAAGCGTTTACAAAATTATCAAAATTCGTAGATACCCCTACCCACCTTGCCTACGGCGTAGAGAGAAACTAGCAAGCTCTGGAATTGTGTCACAATTCCGACAAAATTAAAAATTTTGGCTTGTTAGGGGAAATCCCCTAAGACCCCTGTTTACAATTTATTCATAAATTGTAAACCTATGAATTTTAAAATTTCATTTTAAAATCCATCTCATTTCAATTTCACAAGTTCAATTTTCATTCGAGGAAGGAGCAAACAAAAAATGAAAGAAGATTTATCATCAAAAAATATTTTTATAGAAGCAAGAGTTAATCTTACAGAATATATGATAATTAAGAGAAAAATGCAACTGTTAAAAATCAAAAAAATTTCTGATTATATTCGAGAAGCTACAATATTTGGAACACTATTTGCCTTTCAAGATTTTTATGACTTAATAAATGAATTTATAAAATTCACAACTCAAATTCATAAGATTAAAACAAACATAAATCAGATTGCCCAAAGAGTAAATTCCAATCCTGTATTATCGAAACGCTATTCAGATGATTTAAGTTTTATACAGGAAGAAATTTTAAAAATAGAAATAACTCAAAAAAAATTCATAAAGAAAATTTTTACAACTTTTAAAATCAAATAGGAGGAGATTTAATGCCAGCTTATTTTAATGAAACTAATAAAAGTTGGTATGCAAAATTTGACTATACTGACTGGCAAGGTACACATAAACAAAAATTAAAAAGAGGCTTTACTCGAAAAAAAGATGCCGTAGCTTTTGAAAGAGAATTTATAAAAAAGCAAAAAGCAGATTTATCTATGAACTTTGAAACTTTTGTAAAGCTGTATCTTGATGAACTCAGTAGTCGAATTAGAGAAACAACTTTTTCAAATAAACAATATTTGATTAATTCTAAAATTATTCCATACTTTAAGAATAAGTCAATTAATGAAATAAAAACCTCAGATATTAGAAAATGGCAAAATACATTATTAAAATCAAATTATTCAGAAACATATATAAAAACTGTAAATAACCAGTTAACTGCTATATTTAATTATGCCGTTAAATATTATGACTTGTCTATAAATCCTTGTAAAAAAGCAGGTTCAATTGGCAAAAAACATTCTGATAAACAAGATTTTTGGACAGTTGATGATTTTAACAAAGTCATAAGTATTATTAATGATGATGATGTTTGTTTTAAAACCCTATTTTCTACTCTTTACTGGACAGGTATGCGTATTGGAGAAGCCCTTGCCCTAACCAAAAGCGATATAGATATAGAAAAAAGGACCATTAACATTAACAAGTCTTTTTCTAGGATAAATAAAGAGGATTTAATAACACCACCAAAAACCCCAAAGAGCAATCGAAAAATCTCTATACATAAAGAATTAGCCGACTTGCTCAATGAATATATAAACAAACTACCATACTTGGCTGATGATGAGAGATTATTTAATTTATCTAAAGTAACTGCTAGACAATCACTTTATAAGTATGCTAAAAAAGCAGGTGTAAAACAGATAAGAATTCACGATTTACGACACAGCCACGCAAGTTTATTGGTTGAACTAGGATTTTCTCCTTTACTTATTGCCCAAAGGCTAGGACATGAAAAAATTGAAACCACTTTGCAAATTTATTCCCATCTATTTCCAAACAAAGAAGAAGAATTAATTAACACCATAGAAAACTTAATAGATAGCAAAAATAATACATTTTAGATATAATAAAAAATAGCCTCTTATATTGTATAATAAGAGGTTATTTTTATTATTTATTTAATTTTTATATGAAATCGTATCAAATTCGTATCACTAAAAAGTGAAACCCCAGTATTTATGCTGTATACAAGGCTCTTTTTTCTTATTCCCACTCTTAAATTTTAAACATTTTATTGTATATTTAATGTATATATGCCCATTTTATATAGAATAATTATTCATATTTTACTATATTATTTTAAACTTTAAAAAATCTATTGTCATTTTATTGTCACTAATAACATTTCTAAGTTCTTGGAATAAGTCACTCTACTCCTAAAGCCTTATAAACTGCATCCTCTTCACTAGAATAAAAAATCAAGTTAAAGCAACCTATCACCTCTGCAGGTACTGTTGAAATATCTGCTGCCAATGTAATAGGAAGAAGAACCTTTTTCGCTCCACTATCCAAGCATACTGGCAAGCTATTTGCAAGCTCATCCACTTTTTATCAAAAATAATATATAAAATTCTCCTTGTTATTCAATAATGTTTTAACTTTAGTCGCAATACACTTTATTTGATATATCACTTTATAATCTTTAAATATCTATTTTATATATACTTTGAACTTATTTAAAGCCATTATTTTATTCTTAAATCTTTTTATATTTTTTATACAATTTATATCAAAAAATATCTAACACATTAAATTTAATAACTTATTTGGTACAATCTCTATATTGTTTACTACCACTACTTACTATAAATATATTTTCTCTATAAAAGCCATACTATTCACGCACTCATTTTTGTCTACCATTCATCTTCTGCGCATTTTCTTTCATATTTAGATTCGCATTTATAATTATCACTGATTTCAAAATATATTTCAGCAGTATAAGGATACTGTTCTTGTAATACTTCGGCATTTTCTTTATATCTTTGACACAATATTAATTCAGATTTACCAGCATCAACAATATGTATTCCTCGCTTATTCTCTTCTTCCATTACATAGGATGTCTTTAACGAATCTGTATAATATTCTTCTATAATCATACGCACAGCTTCACACGGACTATAACCATCTTCCCCAATTGGTGAATACGCCAATAAACATCCAATCAAATTTCCGAACAATTTTTCTTGTTTTTGGCTAGTTAATAAATTTCTAAACTTTTCTATCCATCTTTTTAGATTTTCATATGTGACTTTTCCATTTTTTTCTGTTGGACAAAACTTTGCTTCATTAAACCATGAATAAACTTTATCAGCTAATTTTCTTTTTGCTTCATCAACAGCTTCACACCCATCCATCTTATATATAATACTAACTAGTGAGGCATAGAATGTCGGATCATCCTTCATAATCTTTTGCATACATTTCATATTTTCCCATTCAAGCAATTCTCTGAAAAACCACTCTAATGTTGCTAATTCTGTACATTTTTTATCGTCTTCTATAAAGTATTTTTGCAAAATATCAAAAATTCCTTTAAGATAATAATCTGTCATAGAGTTGACAACATTATTTTTTATATCAGATATTTCAAGAGTCGCTTTGTATAATTCTTGAACTGAAATTTTATCTTTTATTTCATACAAAAATTCTAAATATGTATGGAATGAACCATATTTTTGACACTCTCTTATCGCCCATACAAATACTCTATGCTCAGCTTTATCTGATATTTTTAATCTTACACTTTTGCTCCAATACCTCTTCTTGATATCTTCATCTTCGCTTGCAATAAGAGCATTTTCACAATCATCTATAATTTCTAACGAAATCAAGTTGGTTAAAAGATTTTTATTTTCAGATATACTTTTAACCTGTTCTACAACTTTTCTTAAATCTATAATTCCATTTCTATATATATAACTTACATAGTCATAAACACTTTTTCCTTCCTCATCATTTTTTATTAAAGAGCACAATACTTTCTCATTAAATGATCCATTACAATAAAACTGTGCAAAAACTTCGCCAACTATTTCATATTTTTCTTGCACAGCCAATTGAATTAATCTATCTATCGAATATCCTTTTTCATTAAATTCTTTAAGTCTTGCTTTTATCTCTTTCTCTCTTAATATATAATTTTTATCATGTATATCTGTTCCTTCTTTAGAATTTGGAATAGGATTCAATAGTGGAAAATCATATTTATGTGAAAAAATATATAAAAAGTCATAGATTTTTTCATCTACAATTATTTCATTCATTCTGCATTCATATTCACATAATATTTCTTCAGACATGCTCCAATCTTCATCAACAAAATATCTATTTCTAAATATCTCGTATCTAATCTTATTTTTCACCCTTATTTTTTCCTCATCATTCATCTCCTTACATTTAATTACTAGTTCTTCAAATACCTCCTTTCTAATTGACCCCTCATACCTATTTATACATTGAAGTATTTTAATCCATCTGTCTGCGTCTGTATGTGCTTTATCAACGCACATTTTCAAATATTCTATATATGTTTTATTTATTTCATACATATATAGAATTTCTGGTTCATCTACTTTCCTATATTTAGGTAGATTCAATGTTGAACATATAGACCCTGTAGCTTTTGGTAATTTGGATGCAATAATCTCCCAAGCGTTTGAATATCGTTCAATTGCATTTCTCGCTAACTTAATTTTCCCTTCAACCGACAATGCACTCTTATTAATCCACGCACAAAAGACCACATCTAATATACCTCTAGGACTATTGCTAATATTATACTTAATATTATAAGAGTCCATCTTCCATAACCATTCCAAAGCTCTTGTAACATATTTCTTCTGTTGAATCAGCTGTTCTACAGCCCATAAAACATTAATATAATAATATCGACTTGTAACAAAATTGCTACCATCTTCTGAAAACAACTCAAGCAATCCCTGTGGTGTATCCATTTCCATCTCTAATTTTCTTAAAACACTTTTGGGAGAAGCTTCACATAACTCTACTAAATATTGTGAAATATATCCCCATGCTTCTTTACTGGTAACATTATCCAAAATTCTTGATACTATATTGTCAATTTGCCTTTGATTTTCTTCATGACCTCTATAATACGCACGCATAATAAGAGTTCTAATCATACCTTCCTTTAATGCCGGAGACCATTCTGGTTTTTTTGCATAGATACTTGCTTCAAAATGTTTTTCAAATGGATACTCAAAAATAGGCTCTGATTCTATCAAAACATCATAAAATATATTTATAAATTTATCCCAGATATCATCATTTATATAGATATCTAGCTCTTCCCATGCATCTTCTACACTAGCAAGCTGAATATTACTCCCTCCATAACTGTTATTTAATACTATGTATGGATTTTCTCTGTGTAAATATTTTTCTAATTCTTTTTTGCAATCAGCATATTTCCTTCCTGACAGTTTTTCAAAAACAGATACATCACCAGTTGCTTCAGTCCATTTACCACACAAAAGAGCAACCATAACAGTTTCCGAATGACTTTGTACCCAATCTGGTTTGTCATACATCGCACCATTAAAAAGTTTTTTCTTTAATGGCACATATAATCCATGTGTATTATCCACCATCTTATAAGCTTCATTTGTGTCTATACCAATCTCTTCCAATGAATTTATAATATTTCTTTTTGTCCTTTTTCTTAGAACCAATTTATTCTGTGCACTGCAAGGTTCATCTTCTCCATATACAAAAATATTAGTGTTATTAGGAATTGCAACAATTTTATCTGCATAAAAAAAAGGAATTAAAATATTTCCTGATAAATTTGTTTTTTGTAATTTTTTCCATTCCTTCTCCGACTTAATTATTAATGTAACTCTATTGGAATTTTTATTTTTTAATTCATTCAAAATACGATAAATCGTCTCTTCCCTAGATTTTCCCACTACATATACTCTTATGTCATTTATAACATTTTGAAAATTTGACTCAAACTGTTCGTCATCAAGCTTAAAAAAATCAATTCCCATTCTTTTGTATTTTGCTTCTCTCCTAATCTGTTCATCAATATCCGTTATTGAATAGGTAGTTATTTTTCCTTTATTCAATTCTAAAATTTTATTTAAAACCAAATCCATTTTTGATTCTAATGTAGTAAAATGGTTTTCCACCTCCTCTCTCATATTACCTAAAAACATTTCCATTGTTTTACTCGGATAATTTTCTTCTAAATATGTTATAATTACCTCCATAAATTTATGAATATATGTTTCTGCTTTATTTATTGGAATTTCATAACTCATCATCAAATCATATAATTCTTTATGAAGTATTTTGTGGAAATTATACCCATTTATATCTTTTAATTTATTTGCAATCTTACCTAGATTCTCGCTCGAAAATACTAAATATAAATCCTCTTCAAATTTTACCAAAACTTCAGGATTACTCAAAAAAAATTTTCCAGTATCAACAAATAGCTTTTGCCATTTGCAACCTTCCTTAACACTAGCTATTTTTTTCTGAATCCCCTCTAACAATAAATTGACTATAGTATCTTGTATTTTCTCTATCATATTTTAAAATCCTTTATTTCTCGATTCAACTTTTCTACATTATTTTTCTGTTTCAAATTTATAATTTCTCTGATTTTTATAGGTATTATTTATCTTATCTCCAATTATTTTGGGTAGGCAAAGTTTCTTGATTTTATTTGCACTTTTCTATAACTTACATTATTGAAATCCACCCACTTCAATTGTTCCTAGCTTGATTAATAACTGTATATATCTTCATATTGTGGTTTTATATCTATATGTCAATTTCTAACTTTCCAAATACTGACAATTTCTCATTAGCAAGCCATATAATCTATTTCGACCACTTATAAATCTTTTGTTTCATCATCAAATATATGTCTAATTTCTAATTTTTCCTTAATCATCTCCTCGTAAAGTCTTCACATTAATAAACAACTTAGTAATAAAACAACTGCTATTTTCATCTGCCTCAAATTATGAATTCAGGAAACCATTAGTATATTCAATTTTTTTCTTAAATCCAGTGTTTCTACTACTTATTAGTTTTAATTCTTTTAAGCCCTCAACTCAGTGCCTTTCTATAACTATAATTTGAAACACAAAGGCTTTTTAAATCTTTAATCATAACTAAAAGGTTATTTTCAAAAAGCCATAATCTTTTACAATTTTCATTCATAACTTAATTTTATCCATAATTCAAACTATAAAAATCAATGCAAAATCATTATTATCTGTATAAAAGACCATTATCTTTGTTTTATAAAAATTCACTTATTTTTTTATATTTTACCAATATTTTCTTAAACCTATTGCTCTATGTTATACGTATTTCAACATGCTAAATATCCCAATTAATATTTAATTTATTCACTTTGACGAAATTTCAGTAAATCTTTTATTTCCACAGATATTCCATGTACAATTCACATACATGCTATCATATTTTCAATAACCAAAACATTTCTTGCTAATTTCTCTGTTCCTTTTAACCCAAAATCATATTCATCTAACTATCTATTACATTTTTGGATTTTACATTAATTTAAAGCATAAACATATATACCTACAATATAAATTTACTTTTTCCATATCTATATCTTCATAAATTTACAGTACCATTTGCTATTTATTTTCTATACAGTTTTAAACTTCATAACCCCTATTAACTTTGCCTCTATCTTTAATTCTTCCTTTACTAACCACTCTACATTCTTTGGAAAAGAATCTACAACAAAAGCAATACTGTATTTTGCTCTTGTTGCTGCAACATAATATTTTTGTGGTGAATTCAATTTTTTTCTCTTAAAAAGGAACTCCTTAAAAGGCCCATTAGGATAAATTAACACTCTTTCAAATGTCATTCCCTTGCACTCTCCAAAATTGTAGGAGGAATATTCATCAACTGAAGTTTTATTATTATATTTTAAAACAGTAGGTTTATAATAATCATAATATATCTTTACATCTTCTTTTTTTATAAGGTAAACTCCATCATGTTCTGTCATCTCTCTCATTGAAGTCTTAATATTATTTTCATTTGGGTAGACCAAATTTGCAAAATTGCATATTTCACTATTAAATCTTCTACTTGTTAGATTCTTATTCATAACAATAATATTACTATCAATCATTTTTTGAAAGAATTCCCATATTTTTGTCCCTGACATTTTTTTATTTTTATTCGAATTATTTGTCCTAAATGTAGCTTGTTTATTATCTCCAACGCATGTGATGGAAATATTTGATTTAATTAAATTTTTGATTATTTCCAAATCATACCCTGCCATATCTTGTACTTCATCTATATAGATATGAAAATATGTTTCTTCAAGTCTTTGAATCACTTTTCCAGCAGATTTTTCATTAATAAAAAAAGCCAACTCTGCCACTACATTAGATAGAATATCATTTGCACTATTTAGGTAACGTTCCCTTGTACCATATTTTTTATAATTAATCTTTCCATATGCATCACTAAAATCAATTGAATTTACTTCATTAATGCCAAACAAAATACTTTGATATGGTTTAATCATTTCATTCAAAAGAAATTTGTACCAAGTCATAATACATATTTTAGAGCAAATTAATCCCATATTTTGTTTTTTTATTTCTGACTTTATCGAATCAATACCTCTATTAGTATAAGTTAATATAAGTATTCTTTTACTTGATCTATTATTTTCAGATTTTTTTAGTGCATCTGAACATATACTATAAGTTTTGCCTGCACCTGCTGCTGCAACATTAATTACATTGTCTAATCGCATTTTTTATATACTCCGGATAATTAATTTTTTTCTCACTATCGAATACACGCATTGCCCATTCTACCTTGTTTTTTTCCATAAAACTCAATATTTCCTGTTTATTCTTTGACATCATAGATTTTTTCTTTGAAATAACCTCTTTAAATACATCAGAAGGTATTCCATTATCACAATTTACTTCCAAAACACTAGGTTCGATCGTATTTAAATTTTCATCTTTCTCATAGATAAAATTCAAATTTTCTTTGCCTAAATAATCAGTATATTTATTTTGAATATTAGTTTTAATATCTCCGTCATTATCTGTAATAATTATTACCTTTTTATCCAATAAAATAGCTATATCACAATAATGCTTAAATGCTAATGCATCAACTACTATTACATCGATCCCATTTGCAATAGGCACAACTCCATGTTCATCAATATATGCCCTCTGAAAAATCAATTCATCAGTCGGTCCCTCTACTAATACAACTTTTTCAGCTAAAACAATACGTAATGTATCATATCCTGGCAACTTTTTAAAATACCTTTTTGTTTCTTTTGAAAGTTGATTTAATGCTTTTATTTTTCCTGTATTTAACAAAAAAATCTTTCCTAAATCAAGCTTATTTGCAACATAACTACTGTGTGTAGATATAAACACCTGTTTTCCATTACTTTCAATAACACGCTTTACTAATTTTGTCATATTCGTATATGAAAGATTATTCTCCGGTTCTTCCATCATTACAATATTTACTTGCTCGCTAGAATTTTTTATTGCAAGTTCAATTTTTATTGTGTTCTGTGTTCCAAATCCAATATTTTCAAAAGGTATTTTTTCTACTCTTATCGACATTTGATTTTTCCATTCATCTACTGTATCTTCATGCAAATCTATAGAAACTTCCTTATTATCAATCTTTACATTTTTGCTAATTGATTTATTAAGCTGCTTGACTACCACATTATTTTGAAAATCATGTCTGCTTTTTCTATAAGCCGTACTTAAATCTGTCCTCTCTTGTTGATTTAAATAGGTAGTAATATTATTTGCTACAAATTTATCTACAATATACGAATAATCTTTTCTTATAGTATCTATAAATACACCCTTTATCGGCGAAAAACGATATACAACTGGTTCAGAACTAAAATACTGATAAGATACTGTATAGAATTCCACTGGAATATCAAATATTTCTTTATCTTTTAACATATTTTTATAGATATCCGTATATGCATCATTAAACGCTAACTCTACTCTAATCCCCGGGCAATCTTCTCTCAGTTCATTATTAGTGCCCGAATATTTTTTATCTTCTATATCTAAATATGCTTCTATAATAATTTGTGGAGGCTCTATAATATCTGTATCACTTAATGAATTAATATATTTTTCCCTAACCAATTGATTAAATAAATTTACTTTAATTTGTTTTTCAAATGCCATACCATTCAGTTTTCCTGTTGTTACAATTGACACAGCCTCTAAAATTGTACTCTTTCCAGAGTCATTTTCCCCAACAAAAATATTAATATCCTCATTCAATTCTATTGTAGCACGTGCAATAGATTTATAATTCTTAATAACCAATTTCTTTATAGACATAACTACCTCCATATTTTTTATAATTAATTACATATAACTATTACTCTTCAATTTAACTAAATAACACTCATCCAATTGTGTTAATCCAATTTTGATATGTAAATTATAAGTATTATTCACACAAATTATATTTTTCAATTTTATATTCTACAACTACTGCAATGATAGTATTTACATAATAAACAGTTAGATGTATCAAGTCAAGATTTGCTAGCCAGTCTCAATTGCATATTCCTCTAACAAATCTACTGTTTGTATTCTTTCTATATTAATTCAACTAAAATTTATCTATAACAGCTACCCTAAATAAAGATTTCCTACTGCTCATTACTATATACACTTTGTTAATTAATTTCTATTGCCATATTTATAATGAACACCACTACCTATATCAATTTTGAGTTCCCTTACCCTAGCCCAAAATCAAATATAGATAGTGATGTCCAATAAAAATTATTTTACCGTCCCTTGCTCCATTTTTTAATATTCTAGTTATCCCTTAGGAATAATTTTTTTATTCACTAAATAATTATAAATATCATCACTTTCTTTAGCAAGTCTTATAAATTCGTTTACTTCTTCATCAGAATAATTATCCAAAGTACAGCCATTTTCAACAAGGAATTTTGTTATATCAAAAAAACCATTACGAACTGCTGTCATAAATTGTGATTCATATTTTGTACCATCCGGAGAAATGTACTCTATACTAAAATCAGCCCCTAATTCCTTTAAAAATTTTAAAACTTCTAAATCACCCCTATCAATGCTATTATACATAGCCTCTTGGATTTCTTCTTGACTCAATTTTTTACTATATTTATACATGTTTTTTATTGTATCTAGCTTATAATAATTAAAAGCACAGACCATATAAGAAGTATGAAGTAGTATAACCGTCTGATTAACAACAAATCCTCTATCTACAAATAGATTTACCATTTTTTCATCATCATGAAAAAATGCTTCTTCAAAAGCCTCTTTATTATTAACATTAGCACCATTATCCAACAAAAAATTTACAAAATCATAATCTTTTTCCCTAACAGCAAACAATAAGCATTTGTCTACAGCTTCTTTATATAAATGAATAAGATATTCTGCTGTTTCATAATTGCCATAGTTTACAGCATAGCTTAAAGCATTTTCATATCCCAAATTTGGTTCGTCTTTTACAGATGCACCTTTTTCAATCAAAAATTTTACATTTTCAATATTATTCGCCATAACTGCTATTCTTAATAATAAATTCAAGTCACTATTTTCATTTATATTTGCTCTTAAAATATCATTACCACAATATCCTGCAATTCCATATAATACTATATTATTTTTACACTTATTTTTTTCATTAAAAGTTCCTTTATATGCTGCACAAATATCTTTATCAATATCTTTTCCATTATAGTTGTCTATCAAATGCTTTAATACATTTACCCCAGGGATTTTATCTTCCTCATTTATCGCTCCAAACTTAATTTTCCCGATAATAGTATTTATATTTTTCTTTTGAACAGTAGCACCATTATCTATCAATAATTTTATTCTTCTAGGAAAAAAATCATAGTCTTTTGACAAAATAAACTTGTTTATTGCATTATTTTTATTTTTATCAATATAATTAAGATTTGGTCCTAAAGATAATAGTTTATAAAAGCCCTTATTATCTTCATCAATGAGTTCATAAAAAACAGTAGTCCCACTCAAGTCTACAAAATCAGGATCAAAATCATAACTTAATAACGTATCATTAAATCTATTATTATAGTTACTTTCATGTATACTCCAAATTAATGGCGAAACTGTACCATTAGAAAAATTTTCAAATTTATTTATATCTGCACCTTCCCTTACGGCTTCAATCAGAGCCTGTTCATTTTCTGTATTAATAGCTACAAATAATTTTTCCTCATTTTTTTTATCTTGCTCTTGTGCAACTTCCGGTTGTACCATTCTGTCAATACTTCCGTTTAATGAAAATATTAATAATAATATAAAACCAATAAATTTCTTAATAATACCTATCATAGAAAACCTCCCTTTAATATTCTCTAATTAACAGATTTACTGTCCGCATCCCATGTTATATTAATTGTATTCGGTTTTGAATTATCCCCAATAGACACACCCCTCTTGTCTTTTGGATTTTTACTTTCATAAGATTGTTTAAACGCTTCTGCCATTCCTTTATCTTTAAACTGAACTTCTGCATACAATTTTATCTCATATGGTAACGCTGTATTGCCAATTTGAAAGCCCGTTTTCCACCACGTATAGCTAGTATCACAAACAAATCTACCCATAGGAGTTTTTATAACAAGCTTAATATTTAAGTAAGTAGAAATATCTCCAGAAGTATAAAAAGATGTATTTCCTGTCTTGCAATAAAAGCCTACTTCACCTCCAGCAATTCCTGCTTCAACCACATAGTTTCCCTTCCAAAGTTCAAGCCTATAATCTTTTTCCCCATAATTAAAATCAAAAGTTCTATTATCTATATCCATGTGCAATACACTAGCCATATCATCATATGAATCACAGTACCCTAAATTACTTTGAAATGAATCTGGTTTCCACCACACAACAAATTGTTTAAAATCCACACCGGCTGAAAGTTTAACATTGTTTATATTAAAGTTATCTGCAATTCCTTTACACATATCATAAATATTTTTGCCCTTTGATTCTGTAGTTCTTTTTGTAAAATTATAGGCAGACAATATTGATTTAATTTCCAAAGCTATTTCACGTTGAAGCCTAGGAGCAAGCCCATCGTTATCACTATAATTAACCGGATTACCAATACAATATCCATACCAGTTATTACCGTCTTTTACTGGGTCTTCTGTTATAAATGAACCTGTACTTGGGTCATAATATCTATTTCTTAGGT
>OJNH01001440.1_pt1 | contig 18628 bp, 13 predicted proteins | sample 1597361 | NCBI WGS metagenome assembly OJNH01 (sample SAMEA2452136, study PRJEB22498) | human gut metagenome | biome: human feces; feature: human gut; material: feces | place: Australia | collected 2012
AGTCGGTAAATAGAATTTAGTTTTTCTAAATAGAAATTACTTTTTCAATTGACCAAAGTTATAAACCTTTTACGGCACAATTAAAGAAAGTATATGGAGCACCAAGTTTAAAGGCAGCAGAAGCCGAATTTGAGAAATTTAAACAGACATGGAATGAATATCCAGGTGCAGTTGATGTTTGGACAAGAAACTGGAAACATGTTGAGCAATTATTTAATTATGGAAGTGCAGTAAGAAAAGTAATGTATACAACAAATGCAATAGAAAGTGTAAATTCAAGCTTTAGAAAAGTTACTAAAAGAGGATCATTTCCTAATGAAAATGCATTGTTTAAATTACTATATTTGAGAGTAACAGAGCTTTATAAAAAGTGGAAAAACAGACCAGTTGGAAATTGGGCAATGGTTAGAAATCAGCTTTCTATAAATCCTGAAATGCAATCTAGAGTAGCATTATATGAACATTTATAAATAGAAAACATGGAACACATATAATATTATGTCAAGTTAGTGTGGTGACTAACTTTTATTAAAAGTGCTTAATAGCATATATATATTACTAGAAAAACGATGGCTTACCTATTAAGTCATCGTTTTTCTAAAATTAAAGTTTTCAAAAAAAATTACACACTTTACTTGACAAAGTCATTTTTTTAATCACAAAAAGCAGAGAGCATTTGCTCTCCACTTAATAATTAATATTTTTTGTAACAAGCACTTATATCTACATTTACTTTTCCATTTTCAACAGGTTCATAAATTCCTGGTACTGAACCTGAACTAGTGTATTGCCACATATTATATCTATATCTATAATCTGTTGGCTTATTTACATCTTCAGTATAATGAGCTACCCATATATCGCAATTATTTAATTGGTTTGCATCTAATTTATCATAAAACCAGTTTCTACTTGCATATACAGCTGGTGTATATCCCGCATTTTTTATTGTATCACAAAATGCTCTACATACTGCTGTTCTTGTTGCAACATCTAATTGGTCTGCTCTTCCTTCATAATCAAGTTTCCCATTTGTTTTAGATGTAGAATATTCCGTATCTATTACAATTGGATATTTTACATTGACATTATATTTTCTAACTAAATTCAAAACATAATTTGCTTCTTCTATAGCTTCTTGTTCATTAATAGCTTGTGTAAAGAAATATAGACCAATGTCTATTCCATTTTTGGTTGCTTCTTTTACATTTCTTTCGAATTTGCTATCTGTTACTATTTTGCCTGTCACAAAGCCTCTATATCCTGCTCTTATTATGGCATAATCTACTTTTCCAGATTTTCTAACTTCAGACCAATTGATATTTCCATTATATGTACTAACATCAATTCCGTATTTTATACTTAATTCCTTAAATTTAAATTGTTGAGCATTTGACGTGTTCCCTATATATACTTGCACATTAGTTCCATTAGCTATTCCATTTCCTGCAACATCTAAATATAAATTTGTTGATTTTGATTTTATTTTGTAATATCCATCTCCAGCAATTTCACAACTCCATAGTTGTTCATCAGCTCCAGTATATTCGGTTTGTATAACATTATTCGTTTCTACAGCCAATACTTTATCAGAGTGTCTTGCTGTTATTTTGCAATATGTATCATCAATATATTCTATTTTAAATATCTGTTGATTTACACTATTAAAGTCCCAAATCTGTACATTTGCGCCATCTTCTTTCATACCTCCATCTACATCAAGTACTTTATTTTCATTATGTTTAATTGCTATATTATATGAGTCTGAATCTATTATTTGGGTCTTTTCAAATTTGAATTTCTGAGAATTTGTTTCATTTCCTTCATATATTTGAACATTAGTGCCATTGTTAGTACTTCCACATGCTATATCTAAATACAAATATGAATTAACTGCTACTATATAATAATATCCATTTCCAGCACTTTGTAAAATCCATTTTTGTGCATCTGTATTATTGATTTCATATTGATCCACATTAGTTCCGTCATTTTTTTCATTTCCTTTAACATCTAACACTTTTCCAGAATTTACAGATTTTATTTCATAATAATTTTGTTGTTTATTATATGTTAATTGGAATTTTTGTTGTTGAACATTTGTATTATCCCATATGTGCACATTCGCACCATTTGCATAAGAACCATCAGCTACATCTATACATTTGTTATTATTTAAAGCTGATTCTATTTTATATATTCCATTTTCTAATACTTGTTCTCCTACCAATTGCTCTTCTGCTTTTATAAATTTGAATTTTTGTGCATCTGTTTCATTTCCATCATACATCTGTATTACGGGGTTTCCTCCTACATCTCCACCTGGGATATCAATAAATAATCCATTACATCTTGCAATTATATGAAAATATCCACCTCCCGCATCTTTTATAATCCATTGTTGTATTGTTGACTCATTATTTTCTGAATTTTGCACTATCGAGGTTCCATTAGAGTGTTTTCCTTCATTTACTTCTAATGCTTTTTGTGATTTATATTGTTTTATTTCATAATATCCATTACTTAAATAATTAATTTCAAATGCTTGAGCTTTATTTATTACACTTAATTTATTTTCAAATTTTGCCTTTACATTATTTGATAACGATTTATTTTCTATTTGTATTGCTTTGTTCTCATTTAATTTTGATACTATATTATATATTCCATTTTCTATTGTCTGAGTGCTTTCATTTTTTTCTGTTTTCATAAATTTAAACTTCTGTGCTTTTGTTCCATTGTCTTCATACACTTGGATGTTTGCCCCATTATCTGAGCTTCCACATGCAATATCTAAATTTAAGTAGTTACTTCTTGATATTATATTGTAATATCCTTCTTCTACTTCTTTCAATATCCACTGTTCTGTATTTCCTTTATGTGTTTGATATTGTGCAACATTTGAGCAATTATCTTGTCCACCATATGATACATCTAATGATTTATCAGAGTGTACCGCTGTAATTATATATGAGTCAGCCTCTTTATTATATTTTATTTCAAACTTTTGATATTCTTTTTTTTCGTTTTCCCATATACATGCATTAGAAAAATTATCATATTTCCCATCATTTATACTAATAACTTTATTTCGTTCTAACGCTGACGCAATATAATATGTTCCATCTTCAATTTTATCTGTTTTTAATTTTTCAACTTTTGTGAAACTAAATTTTTGTGCATCTGTTTCATTCCCCTCATACATTTGGCCTATTGGATTATCTTCCACATTTCCTGCTGGAATATCAATAAATAGTCCATTACATCTTGCAATTATATAAAAATACCCTTCTCCTGCATCTTTTATAATCCACTGTTGAATTGTTGACTCACTGTTTTCTGAATTTTGTACTATTGAAGTTCCATTAAAGTGTTCTCCATTATTTACTTCTAATACTCTTTGTGATTTATATTGTTTAATTTCATAATATCCATTACTCAAATATTTAATTTCAAACATTTGACTTTTATTTAATGTGTTTGGTTTTCTACCGAATTTTGCCATTTCATTATTTGATATGCCATTATTTTCAATTTGCAATACTTTGTCTTCATTTAATTTAGTTCCAATCGCATATATACCATCTTCAATTATTTTAGTACTTTTATTTTTTTCCGCTTTTATAAACTTAAATTTCTGTGCTTTTGTACCATTATCTTCATACATTTGAACATTAGCACCATTACTTGAACTTCCACATGAAATATCCAAGTTCAAGTAATTACACCTTGATATTATATTATAATATCCCTCTTCTACCTCTTTCAATATCCATTGTTCTGTATCTCCTTTATGTGTTTGATATTGTGCAACATTTGAACAATTATCTTGACTACCATATGATACATCTAATGATTTATTAGAATGTACTGCTGTAATTATATATGAATCAACATCTTTATTATATTCTATATCAAACTTTTGATATTCCTTTTTATCATTTTCCCATATGTATGTATTAGCAAAATCATTATATTTTCCATCACTTATACTAACTACCTTATCTTCTGCCAAAGCAGAGGCAATATAATATGTTCCATCTTCAATTTTATCAGATTTTATTTTCTCTACTTTTGTGAAACTAAATTTTTGAGCATCAGTATTATTCCCTTCATATAATTGAATTTCATTTTTATCTGTTACAATTCCTCCTGGAATGTCTAAATATAAACCATTACATCTTGATATTATAGAATAATATCCATCTTCTGTTTCTCTTATAATCCATTGTTGTGCCATTGTATTATTACTTGTATATTGTTGTAATTTTACACCACTCATAGTACTAGCTCCTGGAACATCTAGTACTTTTGCTGAATGCTCAAATGTTAGTGTATAATATTCATTTCCTATGCTTGTAACTTTTACTTCTTGACTCTTATTTATTCCCCTTGCTTTTTGTGCTAGTTGAATTTTAATTTCATTTTCCATTGCTTTATCAGGAACTTCTATTACCATACTTTCATTTATTTTTGAAGAAATTTTATATACACCATCTTCAAGTTGTTTATTATCTTGATTTGCTATTCCTGTTCCTTTTAAATTCGCATTACTTTGTTCTTTAATAACATTGTCTTCATTTTCTGTTCCTTCTATATCTGATTTAGTCACTGTTTTCTCTTCTTTTTTTACTTCTTCTCTTGTACTTTCCTCATTATTTGCATTTTCATCTTTATTTGCACTTTCTTTTATGTTTTCTTCCTTTTTATCATCAACATTTTCTTCTGTCAATTTCTCTGTTTTTTCATCTTCTACATTTTCATTTGTTGTATACTCTTCTATATCATTTATATTTGAATATGCATAATTAATAGTTGGAAAAGCAACTGTAAATACAATTGTGAACATTATAAAAATACATAATACTTTGATTAATCTTTTTTTCATATTTTTTATCATTCCTTTCTTCTAAATTTTTCTATTTACATTATATATTTTTATTTATTAAAAAGCAATATTAGAGTCAAAAAAAAATTTGACAGTTTTTGCCAAATTTTTATCATTTTTTATAAAATTTCTTTACATTTTTCTAATGCTGCTTTTATTACTTTATCCATATCATAATATTTGTAATTTCCAAGTCTACCCCCAAATATTACATTAGCTTCTTTTTGAGCTAATTTTTGATACTTTTCAAATAATTGATTATTTTTATCATCATTAACTGGATAATATGCTTCATCACCAAGTTTCCAATTCATTGGATATTCTTTAGTTATAACTGTTCCTTTACATTTATTAAATTCAAAATGTTTATGTTCAATTATTCTTGTATATTTTTGATCATGGCTTGTATAATTTACAACTGCATTTCCTTGATAATTATCCACATCTTTTAATATTTCATTTTCAAATTTTAATGAACGCCATTCTAAATTTCCATATTTGTAATCAAAATATTCATCCATCATTCCTGTATATAATATTTTATCAGCAATTTCATTATATTTATCTTTATTCTTTAAATAGTCTACACCAAGTTCAATATCAGCATTAGCAAGCATTTTTTCGATTATTATATTATATCCACCAACAGGAATTCCTTGATATCTATCATTAAAATAGTTATTATCATATGTGAATCTTACTGGTAATCTTTTTATAATAAATGCTGGTAACTCTTTGCAATCTCTTCCCCATTGTTTTTCTGTATATTCTTTTATTAATTTAACATATATGTCTTTTCCTATTAATGATATAGCTTGTTCTTCTAAATTTCTAGGTTCTGTTATGTTGTATTCTGCTTTTTGTTCTTCTATTTTTTCTTTTGCTTCTTTTGGTGTTACAACTCCCCATAATTTAGAAAATGTATTCATATTAAAAGGTAAATTATAAATTTCTCCTTTGTAATTTGCTATTGGAGAATTTACATAGTTGTTAAATTCTACAAATTGATTTACATAGTCCCATATTTCTTTATCACTTGTATGGAATATGTGTGCACCATATTTATGTACATTTATTCCGTTTATATTTTCACAATATATATTTCCACCAATATGATTTCTTCTATCTATTACTAGACATTTTTTTCCTTTTTTACTTGCTTCATATGCAAATGTTGCACCATATAGACCTGCACCAACTATCAAATAATCATATTTTTTCATATCAATACCTCTTTTACCATTTTATATCTATTTTTAATTTGTTTATCATAAAATTATACATTGCTAAAAACATTCTAAATAATCCTGATTTATATATTTTTCTCATTATTACAACTTTTGTATTTGATTTATGCTTCATACAATATGATAATTTTAAATATTCTGATTTTCTCCAACTTGAAAAATTAGAATCTAGATATTCTTTGTTTTTCTTTAATTCTTCTTTAAAGTTACTTGTTTTGTCTGCAGAAATTCTAAACATTAATGATATACCAAAATGCAAAAATGCCATTGCATCTAAAACAGGTAATAGCCTTCTTCCTGCTTCTTCACTTTCATATATTTTTTTTACATCCAACATTGCCTTTTCTGTTGACTCTAACTGTTCTTTTTTTATTGTTGCCATTATAGAATCTGATCTTACCATATAATAATATAAGCTTTCCCCTATAAAAGATATTTTATTTGTATTTAAATATGCCATTAATAAGAACATCATATCATCAAAGATTCTTGGTGGATTTGGCAAATTGTGCATATTTTTTAACACTTCAGCTTTATATAACTTATTCCACAATGCCGTATTTATAGATAATATATCTTCTGGATTTTTCTTCATGTCTATTACTTTTCCTGCAAATTGAGTCATTTCTGTAGAATATACATGGCCTGTGTCAACATCCACTCTATCAAATCCACATACTGATATATCAGCATCTGATTCTTTGGCAGCATTATATAATTTTTCAGCATAGTCTGTTGATATATAATCATCTGAATCAGTAAATCCTATGTATTCTCCTCTAGCTATTGCAATTCCATCAAAACGTCCTTTCCAAACTCCTTCATTTTTTTTGTTAATTATAACAATATTTTTATCTGGATACTTTTCTTTATATTCTTTTAATATACTTAAACAATTATCTGGTGAACCGTCATTTATACATATAATTTCAACACCATCTAATGTTTGATTAACTAATGAATCCATACTTCTGTTTAAATATTTTTCTACTTTATAAACTGGTACAATTATACTTACTTTTATCTTTTCTTCCATAACTAGTTCTCCTTTTTATCTTCATATTCTTTTAATGCTATATAGTGATCTAAATTTTTTACTTTTTCATTTAACATTGCTATTTTTAAATTGCTCATAAAGTTTTCTATTAATAAAAAACCTATTATTATTAAAAACACAAAGTTTACAGGTGCCATAAATCCTAATTTTATTGAAATCCATTCCACTGCATTAGAAAATATACTCATTAATATTAGCAAAAAACTACCAATAATCCATATTATTGAATCTGCAACTCTCATTTTACACTGCTTTACTTTCTTGATGCATAGTATGAAAGAAAGTAATGAACAAATAATCAATCCTACTCTTATTATAATTGACATCTTATTTTCCTCCTTTTTTTGTAAAAGCTCTTATAAATACAATTGAAAACATCATACTTAACATGTACTCTATTGATTTAAATGCATTTAAATAGCTTTCTCCAAATTCTCTTTCTTTCATTTCAACTTGAACTTCTTGAACCTCAAGTCCTTTTTTTATCATATAAACTATTGTATCTGGCTCAGGAGTTAAACTTGTATTTGTTATGAACTCTTTTATTGCTTTTTTATCATATGCTCTCATTCCGGAAGTTGGATCTGTTATTCTTTTTCTTGTTACCAATTTTATCGCAAATTGAATTATGTTGCTTCCTAGCATTCTCATTGAATGTGGCTTTTTTTCTTTTTCAAATCTTGATCCTATTGCTATATTGCATTTATCTTTCTCTATTTTTTCTACTAATTTGTTTATATATTTTGCTTGATGTTGTCCATCTCCATCAAATTGTATAGCTATGTCATAATCATTTTCATAAGCATATTTCATTCCTATTTGTATTCCACTTGTTAGTCCATAATTTACTGGTAAAGAAATCATATTAAATTTATTTTTTTCACATACTTTTTTCGTATTGTCTTTTGAACAATCATTTATTACAACATAATCATAATCAGTATTATTTTTTACGTCATTTACTGTTTTTACAATATTTAGTTCTTCATTATATGCTGGTATTACTATTAATACTTTCACTTTTAATTCTCCTTATTTTTTAAATTTTCTATTTGAGAATATCTTAATAATTCTAACTCATATTTTTCTCTATTTTGTTTTACTACTGTATCTAATATCACTCCACATTGTGCTATTATAAGTGCAAATGTCATTATTCCTGTGGCTAAAATAGCTGATGGAACTTTTGTTATAAAGCCTGTCCTAAAAAATTCTGTAATTACTGGTATTCCAACACATAGTCCTATTACTACAAATATTAGCGATATTATCCAGAAAAATTGACGTGGTTTAAAGTCTTTAAACATTTTTATAATAGTTTTTAATACTTTTATTCCGTCGCTTACTGTATTTAATTTTGAGGAACTTCCTTCTGGTCTATCTCTATATACTATTGGAATTTCTTTTATTATAAATTTTTTATCAAGTGCATGTAAAGACATTTCTGTTTCTATTTCAAACTTAGGACTCATTACAGGCATTGTTTTTACAAATAATTTATTAAATACTCTATATCCTGTCATTATATCTCTTAAGTCTGTTTTAAATGCAACATTTATTGATTTTTTTACTAGATTATTTCCAAATTCATGAAAATGTCTTTTATTTTCTTTTTGATATGTACCATTTGTTAATCTATCACCTATTACCATATCAGCTTCTCCATCAACAACTGGTTTTATTAATTTATGTACTTCTTCTGCTGGATATGTATCATCACCATCTACCATTACATAAATATCTGCTTCTATATCTCTAAACATGCTTCTTACAACATTACCTTTTCCCTGTCTATATTCATGTCTTACAATTGCTCCATTTCTTTTTGCAATTTCTGCTGTTTTATCTTTTGAGTTATTATCATATACGTAAATATCCGCATCTGGTAATTCTTTTTTAAAATCTTTTATAACTTTTTCTATTGTAATTTCTTCATTATAACATGGTATTAATACTGCTGTTTTCATTTTATTTTTCCTCCTTTATTTTCTTTATAAATTTTCCTATTTGATTTTCATCAATAGTATAAAACATTGCACTTAAAATTGCAAATATACTCATCGCCTGAATCTTATATGTAAACCAACAATGTATTGATGAATGCCCTGCAAATGCTATATACCAAATATATGGAACTATTGATATACATAGTAATGGTATTACTACTTTAAAATCTTTGATTTTCTTTCTATATAAAGCAAACATTATAACCCAAATTACTGTAATTCCTATTACTATATATTTAGCTATTGGATTATAAAATATTTCAAAGTTTTTCTTTATTACTTCTAATCTCTTTACTGGATATTGTTCATTTCCGTTCACTCTAAATAGTAATTGTTCTATTGCTAATGTAATTGCATCTTTTTTTAATATTATTGATGCAATTACCCATTTTGTAAAAAATATTAGTCCATATCCAATTGCCCATAAAACACCTAATTTTATTATATAAGTTATTAAATGAACAATTTTATTTTTTTCTTTATATAATTTATCCTCTAATAATACTGCTAATATTAACGGTAATCCTAATGTAACTAATGGGTATGTTAATAAATCAAAATATGTTGCAAATGCTCCAATTATAAAAAATGTAATTGGCATATATTTTTGCTTTTCTTTTTTATACATTAACATTATTGTTATCATTGAAATTAAAGTTATTATAAATATACTACTATATTGAATAGACATAGGAATTATTGCGATATACATTAAACACATAGTTGTAGCTAATACTATTACATATTTCATTCCTAATTGTTTTCCAATCATTGCAAATGTAATTCCTAATAAAACAATTAATATAAACATTAAAATATATCTTATTTCTAAATAATTAAAATGCATTAATAATGGTCTTAATATAACTTGAATTCCATGCCAATATCTTGAATACTCATGGTTATTTAACTGGTCTGTTTCTATATTTGCCTTTAATGCGGTTAATGCGGTATCATTATTTTCGTAAAATGAATTTTCAAATGCTTTTTCCAGTGTTCTCTGATTATTATATGTACCTTTGTTATAAGCAATATTTAACATTAATGTGTCTGTATGCATATCTAATGAAGCCCCTACTCCAGCAAATAATGGTTTATTATCCCACTCGTTTTCTATTTGTTTTTCAGATTCTGCAATATGTCCTCTAATATTATAATCTGGTAATAAATAACTTGCTACTATTGCTGTTGAAAACAATATTGTAATTCCAATGTATATTAATAGGTATGAACATAGTTTCTTTAAACACTTCTTTAACTTATTTTTCATTTGATCATCTTTTCCTCTTCTTCTTTATTTTTCATTATAGGTACAAATATTGTTAAAGGTACCATCAATACAAGGATATATACATATCTTAAAGTAAATGCAATTGGTGTTGCTATCATTAGTGTACCCCAGTTTAATAATGCTGGTACTAATATTAATAGATTTTTATATCTTTTATTTTTTATAGTTATTACAAAACTTAATAAAGATAACCATGCCCATAATGCTGCACTAATAAGTCTTATATTAGTTAATTGAGGTACTATTGATTTTCCTGTTAATTCCTCTATAAAGTTTCTTTGTGTTACTCCTGCAAATGGTTGTTCATTATTCCAATTCAAATATTGTATATATGAATTAGATGTTATTTTATTTATATCCCAATATCCTAAAGTATTTAGCAAATACTCTGCTACATAATATTTAGGATTTTGAATTAAAATTTGAAACCAAATTTTTATAAATTCTTTTTTATGTGTACTTAAAAATTCCTCATTAAAATTTTCATTCCATTTTATTGAATCCACTATATATGGTGAAAAATTGCTCTTTATTACATCAATTGGACATATTTGATTCATAAATTCTTTTTGTTTATCATTTATTTTTCCATCTTTAGTAATAACATAGCAAATTTGTTGTAATGGTATTCCTAAGCTCTCTGATGATTCAGTACTTACTCCAATTTTCTTATATATCGGACCTTGTATACAGTAAAAAACTAGTATACTGACTAAAGATGCTATTGTAAATTTTTTCAAATTGTCTTTTATTTGTTTTCTATATATTATTAAAATTAATATAGTAGTTCCAAATATTATATATATACCATTATTTCTTAAAAATGCTACAAAAAACATACTTATTATATATTTTAATATTTCTACATTTTTGTTTAGATTTTTTGCATCTTGATAGATAATTTCCATTATTGATATTACATATGCTAAAAGTGCAGCTGAAAATATTGAATCTTTCCAATTTGACATTACATATAATGGTACTAATTTAAAAAACATAAAAAATGCCATTGTTATTATTAGTATTATTGGCTTAGCATTTCTTTTGTATAACCAATATATTAAATATGAAAACACTCCTGCCATAGCAATAATTTGTATTATTGATATTAGCCCCATCCCCCTTGTTATATCTCCATCAAACAAATCTATACTTGCTTTTATTGACAATGTATATAATAGAGGATGATGATTATCTATTTTATCAAGTCCTATTGATTGATTTATTGACACTCCTGTGTCACCATATATTCCTCCTGGGAATGCAGATAAAATATATGGTGACCATGCTAATATCAACATTACAAATATTATAAAATATATTCCAATATTTGTTTTTCTATTATTTTTTTCTTCTGTTTCTTTTTTATTAATTTTGTTATATATGATTTCTATAATAGTTAAAATAACATATGCTAAAATTACAATTCCCAAAAAATATATAAAATCTTTAACTGTAATCTTATTAAAGTATACCTCACTTATTTTTGCGTAAATGTTTGGGTTAAAAACTAATTTTTTATCCAATAATAGCATAAATGAAAATGCTATTACAAATAATATTTTACATATTCTATATATCCATGTACTATTTTTATAATTTTCAATTATATCCTCTTTCATTTTTCCTCCTAGCATTATACTAATATACTTTGCATAATTCCTAACATTACAAAGATTCCACTCACAATTGTTATATTAAAATTTCTATTTTCTTTATTTTTTACAATTATATTATTACTTGACAAGCAGAATAATAATAATGGTAATATTGGAATAATATACCTAGTCTGGTATCCTCCAATATTTAGTGAACCTACTGGTGAAAAAGATAAATATAAAACTAAACTTGTCATTCCATATACAAATAAAAATGTTACTATCATTACCACTTTATTTGAAATTTTAAAATTATAATCATCTTCTGTTATTGCTACATATAACATAAATAGCATTAATGGAATTAAAACCACTTGACAATTTTCTGTAAAGAATTTGTCATCATGCAACATCTTATACCAATTCATATTTAAAAATGTATTTTTTATATGATTTGCTGCTACTTTTATATCTAATACAGGATTATGTAATATACTGTTTATTTGACCTGATACACTTATATTTCCGGCTGCTCTTGCATCTTCTTTTATATGTGTATTTTTTACAGTTATAACTCCTAATATTAATATTATTACTGATATTATTGATACTATTGTTATAATTGGTAAATATTTTTTGTTTTTCTTTAATGTTGCTTTAATAGGTAACATTAAAGCAATACAACCTACTAATATGTATGCCATTGATTTGGCTGTTAACATTAATAAAAATAATCCTATTAATATGCCAAAATCTTTAATATTAATTGTTTCTTTTTCATGTTTCAATTTTAAACAATATGCAATAAATATTGCAACTGTTCCTATGCAATATCCATCATTTGAATATGTCGCTGCTAATATCAAAGCCATTGGCATTAAAAATATAACTGCAAATATATTCTTTTTATATGGTATTAATTTAAGTGCTATTGTTATTAAAAATGTGTAAAATACTAAATTAAATATTCTCCCCATTATATATATATCAATTATACTTCCTCCTAATGTTTTACCTATAAATATTCCTAATGCTGCTGGTAAATATCCTAAGCAATTATATTCTGCTGGAGTTGAAGGAATATCTTCTTTATTAACTTCATTTGTAATATTAGGTTCATATTTTTTTTCTAAAAACTGGTTTATTGTTGAAAATTTTGATATTTGTGGTAATTGTTCTATTCCAGAATCAGTTATTGGATTTTCCGCATAATCAAAATTTCCAAATGCTATATTAAAAGCTGTCATAAAATGTTTTTTTTCATCAATAGCATGATTAAAGTTTGTTGAAATAGAAAAGATCATCCCTAAATTTAGTGTTATTATTATTACATTTTTTAAGATATTATTTGATATATATATTGCAACAATGGCTCCCATTAAAACAGCTATCATTCCAATAGACATTCCTCTAGATAATAAAGGAAATTTAGCAACAATTATACTTGCTACAATTATTGTTAATGCTCCAAAAAACAAATATAAATATGTAAATATTTTTTTATACTTATTTTTTTCTAATGTTTCAATAGCATCATTAACAAATCTTTTTCTAAAAGTACCCACTAAAATTAGTATGACAATATACATTATTAATCTACACAATGAAAAATTATATGTAATCTCGTTAAAATTTCTATTTACTATATTCACCATATTACTTGCATTGCAATATCCAATTTCAAATATCAGCATTGTAATTATATATATAGCAAATGTCAAAAAACTTAGTATTCTTTCAGAAAAATTAGGTAATATAATCCTTCTTTTTTGTATTGCGTTTTGCTCATCCATATTTTTCTCCTCTAATTTATTTTATTATAATTAATCTTAGGTAAATCTGTATCTAATCTATAATTTTTATTATAGTATGGGTCACCTTTAGCAATTACCTTAGACCATCTTTTTACAAATAATTCATATTCTTTTGCAAATCTTTTTTGTTTTTCAGAATTTTCTGTATCTTCTCCTCTTGATTTTGATTCATAATGATATGCTTCAACAAATGGATTATATACTATTAAATACTTAGCAGTTCTAACTTTTAAACAAAAATCAACATCATTAAATGCTACTGCTAATTTTTCATCAAACCCTAGCATATCTATATATAATTGTTTTCTTACCATAAAACATGCAGCTGTTACAGCACTTAAATCTTGAACTATATTTATATAATCATCTCTATAAAAGTCCTTTTCTGAAATTTCTCTGCTTCTATGTCCAGCTAATCCTCTTGTTCCAATTGTTACTCCTGCATGTTGTATTGTTCTGTCTGGAAAATACAGTTTTGCGCCACATATTCCAACATCTGGTCTTTGAGCATACATAAGCATTTGCTCCATCCAGTCTGTAGTTATAAATTCTATGTCATTATTTAGCATTACTATGTATTCACCTTTTGAACATTCTACTCCATAATTTACAATTGCAGAATAATTAAAATAGTTTATTTCGAATTTGACTACTTTTATTCTTTTGTCTTCATTTGATATTTTTTCATAATATTCAAATGTTTCTTTATTTTTACTATTATTTTCTACAATTACTACTTCATAATTTGAATATGTAGATTTTTTTAAAGAATTTAATAATTTTTCTAAATCCTCTATATGGTCCATATTAGGTATTACCAATGAGATTAGTGGATTTCCTTTTATTTTATAATTAATCTTATATTGTCCTTTAAATTTTCCATCTTGTATACTATCATATTCTAAATTCATTCTTTTCAAATGTTTTTCTATTATTTTTTTCTCATCTTCAATATCTACATTTATCTGTTCTGTAGTTTTATGATATAATATTTTTTGTATATGTTCTATTTTTCTTGTTTTTTCACTTATTTGTAAAACTATATCATATATTATATTTCTATTTAAATTTTCTAGAATTTCATTATGAACTTTTAAAAATGTGGTTTTTACAGCAATAAATCCATCTATATAGTTTTGAGAAATAATTGTATCTCTAGCAAAACCTGGTTTAAAATGTGGTTCTATTCTTTTATCATTTATTAATTTATCATTGTCTGAATATATTAATATACTATCTCTATATTCTATTGATTTTACAAGTTCATATAATGTAAATGGCATTAATTCAATGTCTTGTCCAATAAATATAATATAATCACTCTTAGAATTAGCTACTATATTCTGAACATTATCTTTTTCTAAAACTGAAATTTGATAATTACTATATGTTTGCTTTTCTATACTGTTTATAAGTTTTTGATTATCATTACATATTATTTCAAATTTTAAATTTTGACATGATTTATATTCTTTTTGTTTTTCTAATTCTACTTCATTTGGTTCATTATTTGCAATCCAAGTTGCATATTCATCTAAAATCACTTTTCCAAATCTTATTTTATTAATACAAGTTGAATATAACCCTTTAAATCCATTATTTTTTATATATCTTAATGTAGATTTTATATTTGTTATATTAATTGCTTTTAAAACCTTTTTTATTTTTCTTACTAGAGATTTCATTCTTTCTCCTCTTTCTTTTTTTACTTCTTTATCCCTATTTTTACTAATATGTCTTTTAGCTTTCTTTTTCCTCTTCTTAAGAATCTATATGTTTTACCATGATTATCTACATATACAGGTTGTACTGTAGCTAACTCTTTTGAAACCCTCATTGCTTCATCACTTGCTAAAAATGCATCTTTTTTATATAACTTTTCTATTTCTGGCAAATTATTATAATCTGTTTCTAACATGTCTTTTACAGCTTTTAAGAAATATTCATATCCTTCTTCTAATGGATAGTCTTTCATAAATTCTTTTCCAAAATCAGACATATTTTTAGCAATTTCTGGGTTATCTATTATATATGCCATTGCACTTGCTATAGCTTCTGGTGTTGGTTGTGCTAGTAGTACTCCATCATCTGGTAAATCATAAATATTATTTTCTTTATATAATTCTACTACTGGTAATCCTGCAGCCATCATTTCAAATGGTATTCTTGAAGGGTTTGAAGCACTCATACATAAGCCAACTTTACATTTGTTATATAATTCATTACATTTTTTTATTGGAATTATATTTAAGTTTTCACATTCAAATTCAAATGATGCTGGTATATTAGAACCATATAAATATATTTTTATGTCTGGCTTCATAGCTTTTAATATTTTCAAAGCTTTTAGTCCTATATAATCACATCTTCTTGGTTTTTCTGGTTGATATAATTGCTGACAGAAGGGTATAGCAGCACGGACAGACCCACGAAAAAGATAAAAATCAAAAAAATGGTACTTGCATGTTTTTTCATACGTCACTCCCTGCTGTTATTCCCGGACGGTCCTTTGGACCGCCCGGGGCTATTTTTTTACTTATTGTTCATACGTTTTTTCGTAATGAGAAGAACTGCTGCAGCTGCCATCAGCATACCGCCGATCACATAAAATACGGTAGTACCGATGCCACCGGTCTCCGGTAAGGTGGAACCGGATTTATTTACGATAGTTGCACTTACTGCTCCTGTTGTCACATCGCCTGTGAAAACATCTCCGCCAGATAACGTTTTCAATTCCGGCTTATCTGCTGTAGTGTCGTGCTCTGCCGTGATCTTAAACTCAATCGGATCAATGGTATTGTAACCGGACGGCGTTTTTGTCTCTACGATTTTGTAATCGCCATCGTCAAGACCTTTCCATTCGAATACGTTTTGATCATCGCCTGTTCCGGCAAGTTTTCCTTTGCTGATCCAGCTTCCGTCTTTCGCTTTCTTAAACAGCTCAAACTCTGCCCCTTCCAGCGGTTGCTGATTTTCCTTTACCTTGTTTGCTGTCACCTTGTAGGTAAATACAATATTTTTATCTTCCGGTGTTTTTCCGGTTTCCTCCGGTTTTGTTGTTCCATTCCCTGTGTTGTTTGGATTGTTGCTGTACTCCAGATCTGCTGTGTTTGGATTTCCCGTCGAGCCAAGTACGGCATCTGCATCCAGAGTTGCGTTGTATGTTACGGTGACTTTTGTTCCGTTTGTTGCTCCATGGGCTTTTACATCCATAATCGCAACATCCATGGTTTTACTATCAGCATCCCATGTTACGGTATACTGATCTTTTGCTAACGTTTTTTCTCCTACCTTGACCTCTACACTTCCCTCTACCAGAGTAAGATGTGTCATGGTATCATGGAAATTCAGATAGTAATGGTCATAATTTGACAGATCCCCCATCGTGGCCGTCAGTTTGTATGGGATCTTATCTCCGATATCATAGTCTGCAGAATCCTGCCAGCCTGTCTCCTCTCCCGTAGAATCGTTGATATCCTTTACTTTTTTCTCCAGGGTTGGTTTGTCTGTCTTTTTCGTTGGCGTTACTTCACCTGCTCCATTTACTTTCAGGAGAGAGAGATTTTTTGCGTCATACGTTCCGGTTGTAGCTGTCGTGTCGACGATCAGATAGTAGCCGGCAGCCGGAAGATTCACCTTTCCTGTTCCTGTGGTCTTCATGTCTGTTACATGTGCTGCAACTGTTTTTGCAAAGGCATTTGCTTTTGTATTATCCGTATTATATGTTTCCAGAACCTTGGCAACATCTGCTGCGCTCGCACACGTTGCAAACGCTGCTTGCTTTTTCAATTCTGTTAAGAGTTTCTCCCCCTGAACGCCATCCCCCCAGGTTACGTTTGACAGTTTGTTTCCTTCTGTAAGATCTCCCTTAAAAATCTGATATGCGGCAAACGTATGCTGCGTGAGCTCAACATCTGCAGCAACTCCTGTCACACAAAACGCCAGTACCATCACCATGCTAACCAGCATAGCCAGTACCTTTTTCATTGTTTTCATTTGTTTTTCCTCCATTTTTGCTCATTATGATTTATATCTTCTTTCGCGGCGCAGTGGATTTCGCCGCCACAGCAGGGGTACAGGATTACTTTTCCCCCCTTTCCCGTCTGCGCCCAAGAGAAGAAATTCCATACAGCACAGCAATGCCCATCAGGGCAATGCCGCTGACTGTAAACAAGGTGGTTCCGGATCCGCCGGATTCCGGAAGTTCATAGACCGGAGTTTCATTTTTCTCATTTTCTATGTAAATAATCTGAGATGTTTTTGTCAGATCAAATGCCTGCTTTGGCAGTTCTTTCGGAAGGGTATTGGCCGTATTGCCATCTTCACTAAAGTAGAAATAAACTGCATTTTCTTCCGGGTTCTCCGGCAGCAGATAGTCCTTCGGGGCATTCGTCTCCACCAGACGGTACAGGACATTTTTCTCATAGGAAAGATCCGCATCCTCCTTCTGCCACTGGATGATGATTTTTCCGTCTGTGTCCGTGGTATAGCTGATACCAGTGTTTACATACCCCGTTCCGTCATATTTCTGAAGCTGGAACACTGCCCCGGCGAGCGTAGTTCCGTAATCGCCCTTGCTTACTTTATAAAGGGTACAGCGTTTTTCGGTACTTACCTGGCCGGTATGGGTTTGTTCTTTCCAAATCACATCATTTTGATATTCATCGTCCTTATATGCGGTTCCATCCAGCTGTGCGCTGTTAAACACCATCACAGCATAGTCTCCA
>OJNH01001441.1_pt1 | contig 18625 bp, 15 predicted proteins | sample 1597361 | NCBI WGS metagenome assembly OJNH01 (sample SAMEA2452136, study PRJEB22498) | human gut metagenome | biome: human feces; feature: human gut; material: feces | place: Australia | collected 2012
AGAACCACATTCTGCCATCATTTGGCGATTGTGAGGCTCTGAGTGAGAAACTTGTGCAGGAGTTCGTTTTGCAGAAACTGAATGGCGGTATAAGCATTAAGACGGTGAAGGATATCCTTATTGTCTTGAAGATGGTGATGAAGTTCGGAGTAAAGAACGAGTGGATGAGCTATTGCGAGTGGGACATCAAATATCCTACGACAGAGAGCAACAAGGAAATTGAGGTGCTGACTGTGGCACACCATAAAAAGATTCTCAATTTCATCAAACAGAACTTCACATTCCGCAACCTCGGTATCTATATTAGTCTGACCACAGGATTGCGTATCGGAGAGATTTGTGGCTTGAAATGGTCGGACATCAACACCGACAACGGCACAATAACCGTGAACCGTACCATTGAGCGCATCTACGTTGTGGAGGGCGAACACAAGCGTACAGAGTTGGTCATCAACACACCAAAGACCAAGAACTCATGCCGTGAGATACCGATGAACAAGGAACTGTTGGCGATGGTGAAACCACTGAAAAAGGTGGTAAACACAGACTTCTATGTACTGACCAACGAGGAGAAGCCGACAGAGCCACGCACCTACCGCAACTACTATCATAGACTTATGAAGCGTCTCAACATTCCTCGGCTGAAATACCACGGACTACGCCATAGCTTTGCCACACGCTGCATAGAAAGCAACTGCGACTACAAGACCGTAAGCGTATTGCTCGGTCATGCCAATATCACAACAACCCTCAACCTCTATGTTCACCCGAACATGGAACAGAAGAAAAAGTGCATCACCAAGATGTTCAAGTCTCTTGGAAAATAGAGGAAATAAAAAACATTGGCAACAAATGGCAAAAGGATGAGGTGACTTCACCCCAAATCGGTCATTAGGTCGTAAATGACTGATTTGGGGTTGCACATAACAAGGGCGGTACCCCCCTCTATCTCCGTGGGAGGTATGTCAAAACGCCTCAACTTTCAAACCAATCGAAAGGCTCAAGACGTCTCGTAAAGATAGGTAGCTGTTTGTGACGTATGATGCAATGGCGAGATCGTAGGTTGATAGTTCATAGCAGAAAAAAATGGCCTTGACGTACTTGCGCTTTGACTCTGGGATTTCCCACCTAATACGCTGCCCAAGGAAGATGTGGGCACGCACTGCAGTAGGGAAGCCGTAATACTTTCGAGGATATTTTGACGGTTCACGCACCCAGAATTCCTCACCAGTGATAGTGTTTATCATCAAACCTGTCGCAATGGGTTCGAACTTGAAGTTCCATACCAACGGAAAACGAAATGGTATATAGCTCTGGCGCAAGGTGAACGTCATGTGGTTGTGGGGAGTGTTGTGCTTCAGCAACAGTCCGAACATGAAATCGGTTTCCCACAAACGTCGCTCCTTGCCACCATAATGCCAACCAAGTCCGAGATTGAACATTCCCACATTGCCAGCATACTGAAACCGAGATTGGTTGGGAATAAGGCTGCGCCAGAAGCGTTGGTATGACTCCACTTTGTACTCATAGTACTCGGGAGTACCTTTTTGTGGCTTACGAGGCTTTGCATCGGTGACGCTGTCTACTACAAGCAACGAACAAATTTCGTCTGTATCCTGCGACAGAACTACAGGGTCTTGGGCCTCGGCAACTGATGAAAACCCAAACAGCAGCCCAGAAGCAACTGCCAATACAACCTCACGCATGCCTGATTTCATAGGTGTATGACTCTTTTGTTACGGTATAAATGATATAGGTCTTATGATCTGCCGCCCCACATTCATAATATATTGGCCCACTGTCACCAAAGGGTCTGTATTCTTTCTGTTTGTGTTCATGTCCACAGATGCAAAACAGAAGACCAGAATATTGCATGGTGCGATAGTTGAAATAGTCCGCCACATTGTCGTTGAACTGATACATGAATGGTCCGACGTGCATTGCCACTATGGTGTTAGTGATGCTGTCAGGCAGGGTCTCTAAATCGTTCTTTATGTATGCAAAGTTGGGGATATCATTAGAATAGTCATACTCATAGGCATTGGTGTTAAGCATCACAAAGTGGAGGAACGATGCGTTAAAACTGAAATTGTCGGGACCATACATGACCTTGTAGGACGATTCGCCCGACCCGATGCAGTCATGATTGCCTATCACACAGACATAGGGTACTTTCAATCGGCTAAACAACGAACGCATCCATTCATATTCCTTTGGCAGCCCGAAGTCCGCCTGGTCACCAGTGTGGATTACAAAGTCAAGCTTCTCTATTTTGTTTATTGACTTTATCATATCCTCCGTCTCATCATACCAGCGTTGGGTATCGCTGATTTGCGCAAACCGTATGGTGTCCTTGCCTGCACACTGCTTTTCTATCAATGCAATATGTTTTTGGGTCAGCCCAGTCTCACCGCTTATTCTCACATCGTAGGGATGATAGTCCATCATGTCGCACCCCGCCAACAGCACCGCCAACATAAGGCAAAGTGTCGAGAGTGTTTTAGTTGATATGCCATTCAGCCAAGCCATGCCTTTACAACAATCTGATGCCATCATCGGTAATATCGATAAGCCTTTCCTTGTAGAGGGCTCCCACTGCACGTTTGAACGTCTTCTTGCTTACGCCAAACATGTCATAGATATCTTGAGGGTCAGACTTGTCGGTGAGGGCAACAAAGTGATTGGCCTTGTCGGTGAGGTTTCGTAACAGCACCACGCTGAAGTCCTCCACATGCCGTCTGCCACTCTCCTGCAACACGAGGTCTACTTTGCCGTCCGGCCTGATGTTCTTGACAAAGGCTTTGACCTCATCACCGATGGCAAGGGGTTGAAACAACTCGTTGCTGTATATCATGCCCTCACAGTCAGGCCCAGGAATAACAGCCTTGTAGCCCAGTTGCGTACGCTTAAATATAAGTGCATCAACTTGCTGGTGCAGCATAAGGCGACCGCTAACATCTTGCAAATGTCTGGAAATGCGCGATGACCCTACAATTCTGCCCGTCAACTCGTCGATGTAGATATAGACCACATAGCTCTTGCCTATCTGCATCTTCACGCGCTGCTCGCGAAAAGGCACAAAAAGATCTTTAAGCAACCCCCAATCAAGGAATGCTCCGTATTCATTAAGCCAATTCACTCTCAAACAGGCAAAATCACCGACCTTGGCAAAAGGTGTCTCTGTCGTTGCTACGGGCTTGTTGGACTGGTCAAGATAAACAAACACTTCGACCTCATCGCCCACATGCATCGCGGGGGTGGTATAGTTCCTCGGCATCAGTATTTCGAAACCTTCTCCCCCATCAAGGTAAGCACCGCTCTCCACGAAGCGCGTTATCGTCAGCTTATTGTAATCTCCTAATTTTACCATGTCGTAATCTGCTCTTTTAATTCGTCCTGCATTTCACCACTGTCCGCAACAACCAGTCCGTCTCTGAGATGAATGGTTCTGTCGGTAAGTGTAGCGAGATGCTCATCGTGGGTCACAATCACAAACGTCTGGCCAAGCTTGTCTCTCAAGTCGAAGAACAACTTGTGCAACTCTTCCTTGTTTTTTGAATCGAGACTGCCAGAGGGTTCGTCTGCCAATATTATGCGTGGATTGTTAATCAAGGCACGAGCCACTGCCACACGTTGGTTTTCACCTCCCGACATTTGTTTTGGTCTATGGTCACGGCGTTCCGCCAGCCCCATCATTTCCAAGAGAGAGTCTGCACGGAGTCCTGCCTCCTTAAAACTCTTGCCAGCAATAAGCGCAGGCATCATGACATTTTCACGGGCAGAGAACTCAGGCAACAACTGGTGGAACTGAAAAACAAACCCTATCTCGGTGTTGCGTATCTTTGCCATTTCCTTTTGCTTCAGACGGGTGACATCTCTGCCACACAACGTCACTGCACCCGACGTGGCAGTGTCGAGCATACCCACAATCTGAAGCAACGTGGTCTTTCCTGCACCACTGGGGCCGACAATGCTCACAACTTCACCCTGTTTAATGTCAAGGTCAATGCCTTTCAATACCATCAGTTCGCCAAACCGCTTGATAAGGCCCCTGACGCTGACTATTGTGTTATCTGCCATTATTTCTCTGCTATTTAGTTTTTATTATTTCAAACCCGTATTGAATGCTGTCAGACGCTTTTCAATGCCATACTGGTCTGGGTAGATTATCATAACGCTGTTGTCGGTGAAGTGTCGTCCAACGATTGAAGGAAGATTCATCATCGTGGGATGGTATGACGGTGCCCCACTTCGTGATGCAATGAACACCACCAAATGACTTTCATCGATAGTATGTTTTAGTGCCACCATTTCAGAATAGGCGGCAAACTGCTGATGCCTAACCTTCACCTTGCCGTAATGCTGAGACCACCGTTTATGGATGCGTACCCACGACTCCTCATCACAATAGAACACAATCAGACAATCCAATTGCCGCCCAAGCCTGAGAACATGATTCAACCATCTGACGAAGCCCTCTTCCTTGTTGGCCTTGAGGGGCACCATAACATGTATGCGTCTAATAGTGTTTAGAGGGCGCATGGCATGCAGAATTATTATCTGACGCGATATGGTAGAAAGCATTTCCGAAATGACACTGCCAAACCCAGTTGCAGCCTTGCCGCCTGTGAGATGATACCCCATCAATATTTCAGAAGCTTCAAAGTCTTTCATCAAGTGAGACAACCCCGTAACAGGATTGATGCTTGACCTGACCACTTTCTTGAGGTTAACACCTGCCGATGCCGCCACCATAGCCGCTTCGTTGACCATCTGCCGTGCGGCATTAAGCTCCCGTTCATTGCCAACAGCGTCAAGCACCAGTCTCACTCCCACCAACGGAGTATTGCTGTGGTGTGGACGCATCAGAATGGCCGAAGTAATGAGATTGCGCATTGACTCGCTGCGCGACAAAGCCACAAGCATCTTGTCTTCCACGCCCATCTGTTCGTCATCACTCACTTCGTTGAGGCTTATGCGCCTTGATGCTACAGATGTCACGAAAGCACTAAACACACAACTGAACAAGATTAGCATCACCACAGCGTTGAGCAAGGTGTCGTCAACCAATGGATCGCCCGAGGGGAGCAACAGCCTGCGTCCGACCATCACTATGGCAAGGCCGCCCGCAGCGTGGGCAGAAGTAAGGCCCATCATCATCAGACGGCTGTTGTGGTCGAGCTTGAAAATATTTGCCGTCAGCCATGCACCAAGGCACTTCGACACTAAAGCCACCACAACAACAACGGCAGTGACAACCAGAACTTCTTCGCTTGCCACAAGCAATCTGACATCAATGAGCATGCCCACACCTATCAGAAAATACGGTATAAACAGGGCGTTGCCCACAAAGTCTATGTGGTTCATCAGCGGAACTGACTCCGGAATGTAGCGATTGAACACCAACCCTGCCAAAAAGGCACCAAGCACACCCTCCAGTCCGAGGCTGGCACTTATGGCTGCGCTGAACAACATCATGCACATCACAAAGATATACTGCAAAACATCGTCAGAGAGTTTGCGGAACACAAATCGTATTACTCTGGGGTAGACAAATATCACCGCCGCCGTATACACGGCACATTTCAATACTATAAACAACCATGCAAACATACTGCTGTCATCACCGAAAGTCGATGACATGGCTGCCAGTATAAACAACGACAGAACCAATGAAATCATCGTGGCGACAACAGAAAGAGTTACTCCCTTGTGATGAGCCAAACCATAACGCGAAGCAATGCTGAACGACACCATTGTATGGCTGGCTAAGATACAGGCCACCAGAATTGAAGCCGCCTCACTCATGCCCAACAGCCAGAATGTTGACGCATAACCCATTGCAAACGGCACACCAAAACTCATAAGGCCGAACGTAACCACCTGCACACGATGGGTTTTCAACGCCGACATGTCCATTGACAACCCTGCGGTAAACATGATATAATACAAACCGACCTGACCAAATATCTCAAAGCTGTCGCCACCCTGCAAGATGCCAAAGCCGTGAGGCCCCACCAACATTCCCGCCAACACCATGCCGACAAGCGGAGGTATCCTCAGACGCTCGAAAAGCACCGGAGCACCAAGTATCAGCAACAACACACAACACATTATCCATGTGGGGTCGGTGATAGGGAATATTTCAGGCAAGGCAATCATCCTGACTCAATTAAAGACATATTGTAAGAATGTCAGACTCCAATGAGGGGCAAACCACCGCAAAAGAAAGGCACTAACCCCACTCATACGGCCTGACCGTTAAAAATGCAAAATTAACTCTTTTCAAACAAACCGACCACGTTTTTCTGCCAAATTGGACACACTCAACCTGTAATAATGTTATATGTTGCTAAAATTCGCATCATCAAACTTTATTATTACACGTTCTTTTATTACTTTTGCACTTTAATTGTACAGGAGGAGGAATGCCCCAAGGCTCCCCTGCTTGTCAAGAAAAAGAACGTACAAAATCAGAACTAACACCTTTTACACTAATGAATGTAGCAATCGTTGGTGCCAGCGGCGCCGTAGGACAAGAGTTTATGCGCATACTTGCAGAGCGCAATTTCCCTATTGACGAACTTACCCTGTTCGGCTCAAGCCGTTCGGCAGGCAAGCAATACACCTTTAAAGGCAAAACTTGTACTGTGAAGGAACTCAAACACGGTGACGACTTCAAAGGCATTAATATTGTATTCACATCTGCCGGAGCCGGAGTGTCAAAAGAATACTTGGAAGACATCACCCGATTTGGTGCAGTGATGATTGACAACTCAAGTGCATTCCGCATGGACAAAGACGTACCCCTTGTGGTGCCCGAATGCAACGCAGCAGATGCCCTTGTTCGTCCGCGTGGCGTCATCGCCAACCCTAACTGCACCACCATCATGATGGTAGTGGTTATGCAGCCCATAGAACAACTCTCACACATCAAGCGCATACACGTCTCATCTTATCAGAGTGCATCAGGCGCAGGAGCGGCCGCCATGGACGAACTTCAGCAACAATATAAGGAAATCATCGAAACAGGCGAAGCCAAAACAATCAAGAAGTTTCCCCACCAGTTGGCATACAATGTCATTCCGCAAATTGATGTCATGACAGAGACCGACTACACTAAGGAGGAAATGAAAATGTATAACGAAACACGTAAGATTATGCATTCAGATGTGCGCACGTCTGCTACTTGTGTCAGGGTTTCATCGCTCCGTTCGCATTCAGAGGCAGTGTGGGTAGAAGCCGAACAGCCACTAAGCATAGATGCAGTGCGCAAGGCCATAGCATCTGCCCCTGGCTGCACTCTCGTTGACGACCCCCAGAACTACGTCTACCCCATGCCGCTAGAGTCTGCTGGCAAAGACGATGTATATGTAGGCCGCATTCGCAAAGACCTTGCCAACGACAACGGCATCACTCTATGGCTTACAGGTGACCAGATACGCAAGGGTGCGGCACTGAACGCTGTGCAGATAGCCGAATATCTCATCAAAGTCGGCAACATAAAATAAACTACAAACTACAGGCAAGCCCAGCCCGTGCAATGCGGAGTGCGCCATGAAATCGACATGTTTCATGGCGCACTTTGCATTATACCGATTCGGTCGTCAGGACTTATTGTATTTTGATTTTTTAAAGCCAAGCATCAGGTGCCTGTCAAGGATTATGCCTCACCCTACCGTTACCCATGCGCAGCAACAGATAGCAACTTGTATTCTTGGCTATTGTTACGCAGATAGAGACCAATTGTTTACACGCCAATCGGCAACAACTGGAAAAAGAAAAGCGGCGTCCCCGAATTTCAGAAAAATCCGAAGATGCCACCCATTATAACTTCAGCTTGTCAGCGACAAGCTTTCATAGCCTATCAGTCCTTTAGTTTTGCAGAAACAAACTCACGGTTGAGACGTGCAATATTAGCAATGGTCTCGTTTTTCGGGCATACTGCCTCGCAAGCGCGAGTATTGGTGCAGTTACCAAAGCCCAGTTCGTCCATACGCGCAACCATAGCCTTAGCACGCTTAGCGGCCTCTGGACGACCTTGCGGCAGAAGAGCGAGCTGGCTGACCTTGGAGCTAACAAAAAGCATGGCAGAACCGTTCTTACAAGCAGCTACACATGCACCGCAGCCAATGCAAGTGGCACAGTCCATAGCTTCGTCTGCATTTTGCTTTGGTATAAGAATTGCGTTGGCATCCTGTGGCTGACCAGTACGTACAGAGGTATAGCCACCAGCCTGAATAATCTTGTCGAATGCCGAGCGGTCAACCATGCAGTCCTTGATTACAGGGAATGCAGCCGAACGCCAAGGCTCAACAACAATCACGTCACCATCATTGAAACGACGCATATAGAGCTGGCATGTGGTTGCACCAGCAGCTGTCTTGCCGTGCGGAGTGCCGTTGATATAAAGCGAACACATTCCACAAATGCCTTCACGACAATCGTGGTCAAACACGAAAGGTTCCTTTCCCTCCTCGATGAGTTCTTCGTTGAGAATGTCGAGCATCTCAAGGAAAGAAGTATCATCAGGAATGTTTTTCATCTCGTGTGTATCAAAATGACCCTTATCCTTAGGACCATTCTGCTTCCAATACTTAAGTGTAAAAGAAATGTTTTTTGCCATTGTGTTTTAAGGTTTTAAGGGTTAGTTTTTGTAGTTTCGTGTCTGAACCTTGATGATTTCATATTCAAGTGGTTCTTTATTGAGAACTGGGGCGGTATCATCATTTCCCTGATACTCCCAGCATCCCACATAGAAGAAGTTCTCGTCATCGCGCTTAGCCTCGCCCTCTTCTGTCTGGTGCTCCTCACGGAAGTGACCACCACATGATTCTTCACGGTGAAGAGCGTCAGTAGCGATAAGCTCACCCATAAGGATAAAGTCACGGAGGTGGATAGCCTTGTCGAGCTCTACGTTGAGACCTTCCTTGGAGCCTGGTACAAATACATTTTCGTCAAACTCTTTACGTATGTTCTTGAGAAGTTTCAAGCCTTCTTCAAGACCTTCCTTGGTACGGCCCATACCTACGTGCTCCCACATGATGTGACCCAGTTCCTTATGTATTGAGTCAACAGAGCGTTTACCCTGTATGTTCATTATGCGGTCAATCTCTGCTTGTACACCAGCCTCAGCCTTATCAAATTCAGGACTATCAACGGGCAGGTGTGGCCAGATGGCCTGGTCTGCAAGATAGTTCTGAATAGTATAGGGAAGCACAAAGTAACCATCGGCCAAGCCCTGCATGAGAGCAGACGCACCAAGACGGTTGGCACCGTGATCAGAGAAGTTACACTCGCCGATAGCAAACAGACCAGGAATGGTGGTCTGGAGTTCATAGTCAACCCAGATGCCACCCATAGTGTAATGTATGGCGGGGAAGATCATCATAGGGTTGTAGTATTCTACACCGTCGACAGTCTTAGCCAGTTCACCAGGATTAACATCAGTGATTTCCTCATACATGTCAAAGAGGTTGCCATAGCGTTGGCGTATCTCGTCAATGCCGAGACGCTGGATAGACTCTGAGAAATCAAGGAATACAGCAAGACCTGTATTGTTTACACCAAAGCCCTTGTCACATCTCTCTTTTGCAGCACGACTTGCCACGTCACGTGGTACAAGGTTGCCAAAGGCCGGGTAACGACGCTCCAAATAGTAGTCACGCTTGTCTTCAGGTATGTCACTACCCTTTATTTCGCCTGCCTGCAACTTTTTGGCATCTTCAATGTCCTTAGGCACCCAGATGCGGCCATCGTTGCGAAGAGATTCTGACATAAGAGTCAACTTTGACTGCTTGTCACCGTGTACAGGGATACATGTAGGGTGAATCTGAACATATGATGGATTGGCAAACATTGCTCCCTTACGGTAGCACTGAATGGCCGCTGTACAGTTGCAGCCCATTGCATTGGTAGAAAGGAAATAAGCGTTACCGTAGCCACCGGTGGCAATTACAACGGCATTGGCTGAAAAGCGTTCAAGCTTACCAGTAACAAGATTCTTGGCAATGATGCCACGAGCACGGCCGTCAACCACAACAACGTCCTCCATCTCGTAACGGGTATAGAGTTTTACCTTGCCAGCCTCAACCATACGGCTGAGGGCACTGTAGGCTCCAAGCAGAAGTTGTTGACCTGTCTGACCTTTGGCATAGAATGTACGGCTAACCTGCGCACCACCAAACGAACGGTTGGCGAGCATACCACCATACTCACGTGCAAAAGGGACTCCCTGAGCTACGCACTGGTCAATGATGTTGTTGCTGACCTCTGCCAGACGATACACATTAGCCTCACGAGCACGATAGTCACCACCCTTCACTGTATCATAGAAAAGGCGGTAAACGGAGTCGCCGTCATTCTGATAGTTTTTGGCGGCATTAATACCACCCTGCGCTGCAATGGAATGAGCGCGACGTGGTGAATCCTGAATGCAGAAGTTATATACATTAAAGCCCATTTCACCGAGAGAGGCTGCCGCACTGGCACCAGCCAGACCTGTGCCTACCACGATGATGTCAAGCTTGAGTTTGTTCTTAGGGTTAACCAATCTTTGGTGTGCCTTGTAATTGGTCCATTTCTCTGCTACTGGACCCTCTGGTATTCTTGAATTAATTGTTGTCATTGTCTTTTCGTTTTTTTAGATTATACCGATGATCACTGATTACCTCACACAAGCAGGGCAAAGAGCAAACCAAACTACAACGGCAATGAACATCAGAGTTACAATAGTAACCCACACATTGCCGATTGTTTTCCAGCGGTTAAACCATATCTTGCCATTGACTCCCAAAGTTTGGAATGCACTCCAGAAGCCGTGACTCAGATGGAACCACAGTGCAACGAGCCAGATGATATAAATAATGGAATAAACAGGGCAGGCAAAGGTCTGCTTGATATGATATATTCCATCGGCAGCATAGAGAGCGCTTAATTCGTCACCAACAAGCTCTGCAAACATCATGTTGTACCAGAAGTTATAGAGGTGAAGCTGCAGTCCAAGCGCAACGATTATACCAAGAACAAGCATGTTTTGTGAAGCCCACTCCACCTTGGCTGGTTTGTCTGTCACTGCATACCTGCTACTGCCACGAGCCTTGCGATTCTGAAGTGTAAGGATAATAGCGTAAACAAAGTGTATAACTACCAATGCCGCAAGTACTGCCGTTGCCGCAACCGCATACCAGTTTGCGCCCAGAAATTCGCAGATAGCATTATACCCTTCTTCGCTAATCAAAGCTACTACATTCATGCATGCATGAAATGTAAGGAAAAGAATCAATGCGATACCCGTAACGGACATCAGCACTTTCTTACCGATTGAAGAATTTGTTAACCACATAAAAATTTAAGATTGTTATAGATAATAGTTAGTAATTTTCATTTTTTGGAACCATAAAGGTTAGCTCTGCAAAATTAGCTGTTTTTTGCAAACAACACAAAAAAAACGTCAACAAATGCTAACTGCAATATTTGCTTTTGGCGCTTTGCACCGCAAAGTTTTTCCAAAGAGCTGAAAGCTACATCAACACTGCCCCACCTCGCTCAATGTCGTGCATAGTCTTGGGAGGGCGTTTCACTACTTTCATCTTCAGATTTTCAGAAGCACATTTTTTCTGAATTATCCTTTGTCGTTCCATAAAAGGTGAGTCAAATCCAAAGAAGTCGTCAAAGGGAGAGTAGTTTCTGTTACGCAGGCCTACTGCAAGCTCCACATTGTATCTGCGAACCGGAAAAACAACATTGCCTACCTCGTGAAATGCCACGACAAATTGCTCGGCAACAACCGAGTAATAGCGTTTGCCATTATATGTGGTTATATTTTGTGTTAGACGTCGCTCTGGCGCATAGGCTCTGACTCGAGCATCTTTCATCTTTGGCAAAGCCTTGTCGAGATTCTCTATCTTGTTGAAAGAGCAATTGGAATAAAGGGTCAGAGTCACCAAAACGCTGTCACCCTCAATATGGTCGGCCTCCAAGTCTGGCACCGTTGCCACCGCAAAAAGCTTAACACCATCATTGTTTGTCTTGTCTTCTGCAGCAAACGTTATGTTTACGGCAAGAGCCGTCATAATCAGAAAACTAACAATCTTTTTCATATATCACTTATCTTCAACAGTTTCATAGTTATTGTCGTTGTCCAACTCCGCCAACCAACTTTCCGAACTGGCATCACTCGGCATACGCCAGTCTCCTCTTGGCGATAGCGAGCATGAGCCTACCTTGGGGCCGTCAGGCAGACAGCTGCGTTTGAACTGCTGTTGGAAGAACCGTCTTATGAACACAGTCAACCACCTTTGCACAGTTCCCTCGTCATACACATCTCTGAAAGCTATTGTCGCCAAATACTGTATCTTCTTCGCAGAAAAGCCGTAACGTAGAAAATAATACAGAAAAAAATCATGAAGTTCATATGGCCCCACCAGGTCTTCCGTCTTCTGCGTAATATTGTCATCGGCATCAGCGGGCAGCAGTTCGGGACTAATCGGGGTGTCGGCAATGTCTTGCAATATCATGGCACTGGCGGGTTCGGTGACGTTGTTGGCAGTCCAGACAACGAGATGACGCACCAGTGTCTTCGGCACCGAAACGTTCACTCCATACATCGACATATGGTCGCCATTATACGTAGCCCAGCCCAGCGCCAATTCGCTCAGGTCACCGGTGCCTACCACAATGCCGTTCATCTGATTGGCAGCGTCCATAAGTATCTGAGTACGCTCACGTGCTTGCGAATTTTCGTATGTTACATCTCGGAGCGCAGGGTCATAGCCCAAATCGAGGAAGTGCTGTTTGCACGCATCGGCAATGCTTATTTCACGAATGGTGATGTCGAGTGCCTTCATCAGGTTGGTAGCGTTGGTGTACGTGCGGCCAGTCGTGCCGAAGCCTGGCATAGTGATGCCCACTATACTCTTACGCGAACGCTTCAATCTGTCACAAGCCTTCACACACACGAGCAGTGCCAACGTCGAGTCGAGACCGCCACTGACACCCAGCACCAACGTCTGACAGTTGACGTGTTGCATGCGTTTGACCAACCCCTCTACCTGTATATTGAATATCTCCTCACAGCGGGCGTCAAGTTCACCGCCTTGCGGAACAAACGGCCAAGGGTCTATGCTGCGAGTCAACACTTCGTTGAAATTGGCCAATGCTGTCTGCTGAATATTAAAGATGCTGTAACCGCCCAAATCCACCTGTGTCGCCGAACTGGTATATGTTGTATTCTTGCGACGCTCCGAACGAAGGCATTCAACATCTATCTCACTGACAACTATCTGGGGGGCAAGGTCAAACCGTTTGCCTTCAGCCAGCAACCGGCCATTCTCATATATCATGGCATTGCCACTGAACACCAAATCCTGTGAACTCTCGCCATAACCACAACCCGAATAGACATAACCGCTAAGGCAACGTGCACTCTGTTGGGCTATAAGATTTTTCAGATACTCGTGCTTTCCTATGCTCTCGTTTGATGCACTGAGATTAAAGATAATGTCAGCACCAGCCAACGTGTGCCTGCAACTTGGCGGTATCGGAGCCCAGACGTCTTCACACAACTCTATGCCAAAACGATACGACCTCGTTTCAAAAATGGCATCCGTACTGATTACTACATTCTGGCCCGACAAGTGTACAGTTTCATTATTTACACCTCCACCCGACACAAACCAACGCATTTCATAGAATTCGTTATAGTTTGGCAGATATGTCTTAGGAACCAGCCCAATGATTTTTCCTTGATGCAAGACTGCCGCACAGTTAAGCAGCAAACCCCGATAACTGACTGGCAGGCCCACTATTACTACAACATTGAGCGGGCGGGTATAGTCGGCCAACTGCATGAGCGAAATCTCTGCCTTATCCAGCAGCAGTTGCGAGGCAAACAAATCCTGACAAGTGTAAGAAGTGATGCACAATTCTGGAAAACAGATGACTTCCACTCCTATGGTCTCGGCCTCCGAGATAAGTTCCATTATCTTCCCGGTATTATACTCGCAGTCTGCCACCCTGACGGAAGGAACTGCCGATGCAACTTTTACAAAACCGTAATTCATTCTTCCTAACTCTTTTCTTGAGGTTCAATACTTAAAACTGCTGCCACCCAGAAATTCTCGAAGCAAAGATATGGGCGGCAAGCCCTTGGTGTTTATCGGGTTTATATATTTCAAAAACTTCTGCAGACGATACGCCTCGCAATATTCCGGGCAATTCTCTGGCACTTGCTCAAGTATCGGCAAAGCCTGTGTGCGCAGCCCCGCAAGTTCAAACAACAAGGCGGAATTAAACATTATATCTGCCTCTTCCTGATAGGGGAAAATCCATTTCTGTTCACCCTGCCTTACGCTCGGCCAACGCCTGATGGTGTCAACCGCCGAATAGCCTCTATACTTATAGTCGCGAACGATACGACGCAGCAGTCTGTTGTCGGTAGTTGAAATATAGTTTTGGTCATCAAGCTGTATGGAGGTCAATGCAGATACGTAGATTTTAAATTTCAGAGACGGGGCAATAGCTTCCGTTAGCTTGGGATTCAGCGCATGTATGCCCTCCATTATCAACACATCGTTGGGAGCAAGTTTCAGTTTCTTGCCACTGTTGACACTCTTGCCTGTCTGGAAATCATAGTGAGGCAACTCTACCTCACTGCCAGCAAACAGTTTTGCGAGGTGTTCTGACAACAACGGCAGATTCAAGGCATATATCGATTCAAAATCATAGTTTCCATCTGCATCGCGTGGTGTTTCCTCACGTGGCAAGAAATACTCGTCCATCGAAATTGGGCATGGTCTCAAACCACACACCATCAACTGCACGCTCAGACGTTTGCTGAACGTCGTCTTGCCACTTGACGATGGCCCTGAAATAAGCACCAGCCTTACCGTGCCTTTCGTCTTTATTGTTTCTGCAATGCGGCAAATCTTGTTTTCCTGCAATGCCTCCGAAATATTTATCACGTCGTTAGTATGGCCATTGGCGCAGGCCTCATTCAATTCGCCTACCGTACGCAGACAGCCAAGATCCTGCCAGCGGTGATTGTCGTTGAACACCTCCAGCATCTTGTCTTGCTTGATGACCGGTTTAAGTTCTCCGGCATTGGAGGGGTCTGGCAATCTTAACAACAGACCGCTGTGGTATGCCTCCAGTCCATAAAGAGCAAGATATTTGGTCGAGGGACACATGTCACCAAAATAATAACCAGGATAACCGTCTAACGTGAAATAGGTGGCATACAGGCTGTTGATTGTACTGAGCAGCTTGACCTTGCTGGCCATCTCGGCCTCTTTAAAGGTTTTGATTGCCTCTTCTCGCGGACACACCACTTTCTTTATCGAAATATCAGCAGCAATTATGCTATCCATACGCCTGCGAATGTCCGCAATGCTTATTTTGGTGTCACCAACATGGCGCAAACTGATATAATATCCATTAGACACAGGAGCCTCCACCCCTATATGGACACCCTCGTATAGGTCTTCCACGGCCTTAGCCAGCACAAAAAGCAAAGTGCGGGTATAGGTACGCATTCCCGAGTCGCTGGTGATATCAAGGAACTCAACATCTGAATTGCTGAACAAGCGAGTGTTCAGCCCATGCGACACATTGTTGACAAGTGCCGAAATGGCTGGAAACTTCAATGACGGTGAAGCCTGACCATAAAAATCAAGCAGACAACAGCCTTCTGGAACTTCATAAGTCTTGCCATCGTTGACACAGCGGATTTTAAGCATAGCATTCATAGCAGATACCTATTGATTAATATCTAATTTATTATATCACCCAAGGCAGCCCCTGTATGTAAACAAGGTATCAAAATATCTTTGTCGGCCAATCTGTCTGAAATGCGTCCAATCAGTTTGCCTTGTATCTCTTGTTGAGCCCTGCTATCACGTCCTTCGTAATATCACACTTAGGATCTGCCAAGAGAATGTTGTCGTTTGAGCGGGCAAGGATAAAGGTATAGCCGGCAGTCTTGTTATATGATTTAAGGAAGTTGTCTACAGAATCATGCAGAGCTTCATTGTATTTAGCCTGTTCTTTCTGGAACTCTTCCGTAAGGTTTTGCTGCAAGGTCTGAATCTGAGCCTGCTTGTTCTGCAGTGAAGTCTGGATTTTCACAGCCTGTTCTTCAGTAATGCTTTTTTTCTGGATTTTATCCTGAAATTCGGCCATCTCCTTCTGTAGGGCTATACCATTATTATTCAATGTGGCATTGATGCTGGCACTTTTCTTCTCAAGCAACTGGCTGCAGTCAAGGTAATACTGGTAATGAGCCATCAGCGAGTCAAGGTCTACAAATGCTATAGTCACTCCTTTTGCAGTCTGAGCCCCAGTCGCAGATTCTGCAGCCTTTTTGTCGTTTGAGCTGCCATTACATGATGTGGCAACAATAGAGAGAGCCACTAAAATGGCCACAAGAAAATCAATCTTCTTCATTATTACACATTAATATTGTTTGTTATCATAGTTTATTTGTTCCGCACGTCTGAGTGTTCCTTTATCTTCAGACCGCCATTGATGCGTGCCTGACGATCCTGACTCTTCACACAGCCAATGCCACGCCGCTCCATTTCAGGATTGCCCTCCACATGGGTGTGAACAAAACCCTTGCCTGCCAAGAGAAGCCTTATGCCAAGCAGCAAAACGGCAATAGCAATAATTAACAGTACGAAAACAATTTCTTTTAGCATTTCTTTGTAAATTTGCCTTTGGTTGTGTTTTCAAAAATTTCTCTGCTCATTAATACTGCAAAGATAACTTTTTATTGATTTGCAACCTCAGGTTTCTTGTGTTATTTAATCTTAAAATAATGATTTAAATCCACCTCCAATACAAACTGCTTCACAAAGAGCAACATATCTAACACATTTATAACTATGTCAGAACTCAAATTACAACCCAAAGCAGTGTTTGACTGCTTCGCTGAAATCAACAAAATCCCACGCCCCTCACACAAAGAACAGAAAATGGGAGCGTTTCTCGTAGACTTCGGCAAAAAACATGGACTTGAAACTCTCCAAGACTCCACAGGCAACGTACTGATACGCAAACCCGCCACCAAAGGTATGGAAAACCTCAAGACGACTGTGCTGCAAAGTCACATGGACATGGTATGTGAAAAAGAAGCAGGTCTCAACTTTGACTTTGAAAAAGATGCCATACAGACATATATTGACGGCGACTGGCTCAAAGCCAAAGGCACAACACTTGGCGCCGACGACGGAATAGGTGTAGCCATGCAATTGGCGATATTGGCAGACGACACCATACAACACGGCCCATTGGAATGCCTGTTCACCGTATGTGAAGAAGAAGGACTCAACGGAGCCATGGGCCTTGAAGCTGGTTTTATGAAAGCCGACTACCTCATCAATCTCGACTCTGAGGACGAGGGCCTGATTTTTGTCAGTTGCGCAGGCGGAGCAAACACAAAGGCTACATTCAATGTTGACCTCGAAGACACACCTGCCAACCAATTCTTTTTTAAGATACAGATAAGCGGACTCACCGGTGGGCATTCTGGCGACGATATCGAAAAGAAGAGGGCCAACGCCAACAAACTGCTTGCCAGACTGTTAGAAGCATTCAAAAAATACGACATACGCATAGCAGACATTCAGTCAGGCGGACTTCATAACGCCATACCACGCGATGGCTATGCCGTAGCATGTGTTCCGACACAGTTTAAAGAAAACCTCAGGGTTGACTTCAATGTAATGACCGCAGAGTTTGAGGAGGAGTTCTCCGCCACAGAACAAAACATGAGGTTCAAACTCGAAAGCACACAACCCACAGCCAAGGTTATTGACAAGACATCTGGCAACAACCTTATCACGGCTCTTGTCAGTGTTCCCAACGGCGTACTTGCCATGGACCAGAACATACCTGACTTCGTAGAAACATCATCAAACCTTGCAAGCATTCATCTCAACAAAGACAAAGTTAACATCGTAACCAGTCAACGCTCCAACATCATGAGCGCACGCAAAAACGCATCTGCAATGGTGCGGGGCGTATTTTCACTTGCAGGAGCTGACGCCGAAACAGGTGAAGGCTACCCTGGATGGAAACTTGACCCAAACAGCCCGCTCCTCAGCATCACCGTAGAAGCCTACAAGCGACTCTTTGCCAAAGACCCTGAAATCAGAGCTATCCACGCTGGACTGGAATGTGGTCTGTTCAGCCTCAAATATCCACATGTAGACATGGTGTCGTTCGGACCTACTCTCCGAGGGGTACACTCACCAGAAGAACGACTTCTCATTCCAACAGTACAAAAAGTATGGGAACATCTCCTTGAAACTCTTAAAAACATTCCGGCAAAATAAAGCCCTCTTAGCTTCATACATTCTTGGCCGTTAGTGCCATAGTCTGACCAATAATACCAAATCGGTCGTTAGGATTCAACTCGTATCATTATGCCATGGTACCTGTCTCCAGCCTAACGACCGGTTTGAGTTTTCCCCAATTCGGTCGTTAGGGCTTATTGGGATTAATTGCAACATGCAACTCACAATATCGACCTCCTCGACAGCTGTCAACTTAGCTTAGCCACAAATTTATTATCAAGGCAATGTATTTTTCTCTTGTTATTTCTGGGGGAGGCTGTCCGAAAACC
>OJNH01001444.1_pt1 | contig 18596 bp, 18 predicted proteins | sample 1597361 | NCBI WGS metagenome assembly OJNH01 (sample SAMEA2452136, study PRJEB22498) | human gut metagenome | biome: human feces; feature: human gut; material: feces | place: Australia | collected 2012
TCTATCTCATTCCTCATGCTGGAAATTGCGCATGTGAAAGGAAATCATTCCACTTTGATTATACTGCATAGGTGCACGCTTTGCAAGGGGGTACAGGGGGGTTGGCGACTTTTATGCACGGATGTGACAAAAATAAGGCGGCTGATGATTGCAACGAAAAAAGCTCCGGCGCGGAATCTCTGATGGGCAGGGGCGCGCCGAAGCCTTTGCTTTCGGATGATATTTCAGCTTATGTGGATAGCGCGATTACTTCATTGGCAGACGTGCAGCCTTCCTCTTTTTCTTCAGAATAGCTGGTTTTTGATTTTTCCATTTTATCCCGAATATCTTGCATTGCGGCATTATAGAACATCTTTTGATTGTCTTCTTTTAAATCCGTGCCCGTTATACACTGAATGTTGTAGGCTTTCATCATGTAGATTTTTTGCGTGTCGTTTGATTTAAACTCATAAAAATAGATTTTCGTATCGGGAAAATTCCGCTTCTTGCAGCAAGCCAGATACCACAAATCGGATTCGCACAAATACATGCCAAAGCCCAAGATATACACATCACTTGTCAGAAATATGTCAATCCAGTTGTTTGCTTGAAAAGTGCTATCTTCTGTTACTATATATTTGCCCCTTGATTTATGGCAGCCAGCCATAGGCATGGGACATCTCGTTGCCTAAACTGTTAGAATAGAGAGGTAATGGTCTGACCTTCATCTCCAAGGGCTTTTACGTCCGCATGAAAGTCAGTCAGCCATCCTCCTATTCGCAGTGTTCGATTTGTGCAGGTAGAGCCATTGCGTTCGTGTCATCAAACAGATAGAACCGGCAACAGGAAAGATGGTCTTTGTCCATTACAAGTTCAGTACAGGAGTGATTCTATGAACGCAGTAGGTATTGATGTTTCCAGCAGGAAAAGCACAGTTGCGGTGCTTCGTCCTCTGGGGGAAGTTGTTTGCTTGCCTTTTGATGTGACTCACGATATAGCAGGGCTTGCTTCACTGGTCGAGAAGTTGAAGGCTCTTGACGGTGAAACCCGCGTCGTGATGGAACACACAGGGCGTTACTATGAAGCGGTTGAAAAAGCGCTGCACGAAGCAGGACTTTTTGTCTGCGCTGTTAATCCGCTTCTCATCAAGGAGTACGGTGCTAATTCTCTGCGCCGCGTAAAAACTGATAAGGCTGATGCCGTAAAAATTGCTCGTTACGCGCTTGATAATTGGGCTGATTTGCGCGATTTCACCCCCATGGATGCAATTCGCTACGATCTCAAAACCCTCAACCGCCAGTTTCAGCTTGCCTCTAAGCAGCGGACGGCCTCTGCTAATAATCTGATTGCACTTCTGGAGCAATCCTTTCCTGGCATCCGAAAGTGCTTTGACAGCCCGGTGCGCAGTGATGGAACGCAGAAATGGGTTGACTTTGCGCATTCTTTCTGGCATGTAGACTGTGTGCGCAAGCAGCCCTTCCCTGCCTTTTGTGAGCGTTACCGAAAATGGTGCAAGCGCCACGCCTATCTCTTTAAGCTGAGCAACGCTGAAGAAGTATATGCCCTTGCGAAACGCGCTGTTGTCCTGACCCCAAAGTCAAAGGTCGTGAAAGTGCTTGTGCAGGAAGCTGCAAATCAGCTCATCAGTATTTCGCGCTCAGTGGAAGTCTATCGCGCGGAAATGGATCGGCTTGCTGCTATGCTGCCTGAATACCCCGTTGTCATGGCGATGTACGGCGTTGGAAAGTCCTACGGGCCGCAGCTTATGGCGGAAATCGGCGATGTTCGCCGCTTTGAACGGAAGCAGGCTCTCGTTGCCTTTGCTGGTATTGATCCCATGCCTAACCAGTCCGGAGACAAAAACGTCAGAAGCAACAAATCTTCTAAACGAGGCTCTCCCTACCTCCGCAAAACCCTTTTTAATGTCATTAGAACTTACCTGCAATGTGCTCCCCAAGATGAACCTGTGTTTCAGTTCCTTAACCGGAAACGGGCGGAAGGCAAGCCCTTCTATGTTTATATGCTTGCAGCAGCCAACAAGTTTCTGCGACGCTACTATGCTAAGCTGCGAGATTATTTTGCCTCGCTGGACACTCTCCAGCCAGTAGCTTCCATTCCCACCATCCTGAAAGCAGCCCTCTGACATCACTTCCTTTTTTCTCTTTTTAAGCCGGCACTTTGTGGTGGCTTATTTGTGCTGCACTTCTTTCTCCCCACCTTCTGCCAAATTTCCTTGCAGCAAGTCCCATTTGGGGCTTGACTTTTTATTTGCAGGCTTTCGTGGTGGACGTTGAGTGGTGTTGGTATCTTCATTCTACCACCATAGAGAGGAAATGTCTCTATCCTTTTGGTTCCCTTTTGGAATTTGCTCGTTTATAGCAGTAGTAGTTGTTATAGGTTCCATTGCGCTTGCTATTGGAATCAATCTCAGGAATCGGTCTACTTCTAAAGCAGATTCTTTCCAATCAGAAACACATCAGTCGCCGCAAACTGAGCAAACGCAACAATCAGATAACCATGAGTCAGAGGAAACAGAACCTACTGTTCCAGAAGGCTCAACATTTGAAATTCATTTTTTTGATGTTGGTGAAGCCGATTCTGCCCTCATTGAGTGTGATGGCCATTATATGCTGATTGATGGTGGAAACCCTGGTAGCTCAAGTTTCCTGTATTCTTACCTACAAAAGCATGGAATAGACTACTTGGACCACCCTCCCAAGCACAGGACAATTGGCTGATCATGGATTATCGCCAGTATGCGGCATGGAGAGAAACGGATGAAGGCAAGAATCGGGAAATCGTCTTTGGAAAGTTTGAGGCTTGTAGTGAAGACGACTCTATCATTTTCATGGAGTGCAATGAAAAAGTCAGCAAAGAGTTGAAAAAGGATTGCCATCGCAAGCAGTACATCCGAAGCCGAGTCGCCGAAACACCGTTCCAAGTCATGTCTTACAGCACCATGACCTTTCAAGAGTCTGAAATTTACGGAGAAGATGTTCTCGAAGATACAGAGTGCAATGTAGAGGAGTCGGTCATGCAGCGTATGGATATTGAGCGGGTCAGAACTGCACTGAAAATGTTGGCCCCGGAAGAGCGGGCCATCATTCAGGATTTTTTCTTCACAGAATCCCCAATACCGGTTAAGGAGCTTGTGGAAAAATACGCAATGCCCAAGACGAGCATCTATAGAAAAAGGGATGATGCACTGAAGAAGATGAAGAAAATTTTAGGAAATGCGTAGGTCAAATTGAGATGACACGAGTGGTTTGACATAGAAAATGCACCTGCCGAAGCAGGTGCAGGAATGAAATTACATCATGGGATTTTCCAGCAGGTCTTCCACATTGCAGCCGAGAACACGGGACAACTTGTAGAGGATGTTTGCCTGCGCCTTGTCAATGCCATTGACCCGCTGTTCGTACATCTGAATGTTGCGCAGATTCACGCCGGACTGCTCTGCAAGCTCTGCCTGAGATAAGCCCCGGTTTTCACGGATGCGCTTCAGGTTGGAATCGCCTTCCGCTGCTTTATAGAGTTCCTCCATGGTATCGATGAAACTTGTAATGTCCATCTCGTGGTAAACGGAATACATCCCAATGATCTTGGAAAGTGGAATGCGCTCAAAGATATCCTTGAAACGACGGCCAGTAAACCATTGGTACTCTGCAACTGCCCAACCGGCCCAATATTCAGGGGAGCAGTCCTCTGCGTTGGTTGGTGCTGGCAGCTCCTTTGGACCGTATGCCTTTGTGATGACCGCACGGGCCAGCTCAACACCGGACATCCCTGCAACATAGGCGGGGTTGCCTCGTTCAAACTGTTCGGCGTAGCCGGTATTGATGAAGAGTGCTGTGATCCAATCCGGTTTTAATTTGCAGTCGTTGATTGCATAGTCGAAGAAAGAGGAAAGACGATCCTTGGCATTATTCAAATAAGATTCGCTGTATGCGTGGGTCATCGTTGCTCATCTCCTCCCTCAAGATATCCAGCACGAAGATGTCGTCCCGGTAAGACTTGCTTTTCTTGATCTCTTTACGGTAAGTATCCCTCGCTTTGGTATCTCTATCCAAGAACTTGGGGTAATAGACGCTCTTGCTGACCGGATAAGCATTCACGAAGTGCAGCCGATCAAAGCCTTTTTGAGAAATGACAACCGTCTGCTCACCGAGCTTGCCCAGCTTTAGAGCCTTGTTCAGACTTCTGAGCGGTAAGGTGTTGGACACAAAGGACTCTGCATACTGGAAATAGGAATCGTCTGCCCGATAGCCGATCACAACATCGTAGCCGGTTAAATCAATTGAATAGTGACCAATAAGATAGTCCCTTGCATCAACGGCAACTTCGGAGTCCAGCTTGAAGGTGCGGAACTGAAGCAGAAGAGCCATCCAGTTCAGGACCGTATGCGTTCCGTCCAACAGATTCAGCACCTTCAGCCCTTCCGTGTCAAAGTCGTAGCTGTTGACAAAACCGTCTGTGTTCTTTTTGCAGGCCCACTCACGAGCCATTTCATCGACGCGGGTACAGTAGAAACCCATGCCATAGTCGTTGTGCGGATTACCGATATGAATATCCGGAACCTCGATGATGTGGTCGGTTCCATGAAGCAGTTGAATGACGCTCATAATATGAAGCCTCCATTATCATTGTAATGATACAGCCACATTATATCATCCTGATGATAGTTTTGTCAATAGCGCATGAGAATTCATTCCAAAGAATATGACTTCTCCCTCCTAATTCTCCCTGTTCCGAAAAATAATTTGGAAACGAGCAAAAAACTGTGGGAATCTCGCAAAAAAATTCGGCAAAGAGAAAGTGAGAGGGCAATCTCATAAAACCCGGTAGGAGTGATTTACATGAACAACAAAATAAACATCAACCCCAGCTCGACAAAGTGGCTCGAAAAAGATGATCGGGTCGTCGCTGATTACTTTTGTGACTTGGGCTTCCGTTCCCTAAAGCAGATCCTTGATATGCGTGTTTTCGATCTGATGAATATGCAGGGTCTGAACGCTGTCCGAGTCGAGGAAGTGATTATCTGCCTATACAAGTGGCTGAATCCCAACACAGCTATCGATGAGGCTATCTATAACGGTATGATGTCACAGCCCTTCCTCTATACTCCATGGAGAAAAGAACACAAAGACCTTGCTGCAATCAAAGTCGGCGACTTGGTGCTGACCCCCGGTATCAACATGAAAGCTATCCAGCATTTCTATGATGCGATCCGTAAGGCGTTTTTCAAATCGGAGGAATACAACTGGAGATGGTACAAGTTCCGAAACAGAAGTGAATATGTGACCTATCTCCGGAAACACGAGGAGGCGGAATAAATGACGCGAACAGAAAAAGAAAATCTCGTTCCTGTTTGGGAGCGCATTACCATTAGTCTGGAAGAAGCTGCCGCATATAGTGGTATCGGCGTGAGGAAGCTGCGGGATATGACCGATAAGCCCGAATGCAACTATGTTATCTGGGTCGGAAACCGAAGAATGATCAAGCGGAAAAAGTTCGATGAATACCTTGAGTCGGCCTATTCTGTATGAGTCAAGTATGCGATTTGCTTGATATGGGCTGATTCGCAACATTGGAAAACGAGATGTCTCTATGTATCCTTAATGGTGCCAAGAGAAAAGCGAAAGCAAAGGAGTGAAGACTATGCAGTTTCAAAAGAAGGAAAAGCGGCAGACAACCGTTCGCTTTGATAGCCACCATGTCAGGCTACGCACCGGAGAGGTACAGAGAAAAACCGGCAGCTATATGTACCGCTGGACAGACAAGCTCGGAAAACGTAATACCATATACGCTGCAACATTGGAAGATCTCCGGGAGCAGGAGGAACAGATTCTTGTTGATCAGCATGACGGCATCAAAACCAATATCAAAAATGTCACGGTGAATGATGTATATGAGCTTTGGTGCCAACTGAAAAGAGGCATCAAGGACAGCACCATGAAAAACTACATTTATATGTATGAGCTGTTTGTGAAGCCAACTTTCGGAAAGAAGAAGCTGGTACAGGTGAAAAAATCGGATGTGCGCCGATTCTATAACCAGCTCATCGACGATAAGGTTCTGAAGCCGTCTACGGTAGATGTCATCCATAATATCGTCCACCAAGTATTTCAGATAGCCGTCGATGACGATATGATTCGCAGCAACCCTGCGGCCAATATGCTTCGAGAAATCAAAATGGCGCACGGTTCGGAAATCGAGAAAAGAAAGGCTTTGACCCTTGAGCAGGAAGAACTGTTTCTTGGCTATCTGGCCAGAACTTCAAAATACCAGCACTGGTATCCTGTCTTTTATATTATGGCGAACACCGGAATGCGTGTGGGGGAAATCACTGGTCTGCGCTGGTGCGATGTGGATATGGAAAACGGCATCATCAGCGTGAACCATACGCTGGTGTACTACAACCACAGAGATGAGAAGGGCTGCTACTTCTCCATCAATACACCTAAGACAAAAGCCGGTATTCGGGAAATTCCCATGACCGAAGGTGTGAAGCAGGCATTTCTAATGGAAAAGGAGTTCCAAGAGGAGTGCGGAATGAAAAGTGTCAGCCACATTGAGGGGTATTCAGACTTTGTGTTTGTTAATCGGAACGGCGAGGTGCAGCATCAAGGCACACTGAATAAGGCTCTGCAACGGATCATGCGCGATTGTAACAGCGAGGTCCTTGAGAAAAAGGGCGTAGACTCCGATCCGGTTCTTCTGCCTAAGTTCTCGTGCCATGTGCTACGGCATACATTCGCTACAAGAATGTGCGAGAGCGGTCTGAATGTAAAGGTCGTGCAGTCTGTGCTTGGTCACGCCGATGTAACGACCACGCTCGATATTTATGTGACGGTCACGAACGACCTGAAGAAACGAGAAATCACAGCCTTTGAAACATATTTGAAAACCGGAGCCAAGCAAATGGCAAATGTATAATATGGCTCTCTCCCCCTTGCGGTCGCAAAATCTGCGATTGCAGGGGGTTTTCTCTTTTTGCACATTTCTCTTATTCTGAGGTTTTTCTTATACTGTTAGCAGTACGCAGGAAGGGCGGCAACAGTATGGAAAACAGTTTGGCAAATAAGAAACCTTGGCTTGTAGCTGAATGGTCAGAAAGAAACGGCAGCATCTCACCGGATGATGTACCCTATGGTTCTAAAAAACTATATTGGTGGCATGGCAGTTGTGGCCATGAGTGGCAGGCCAGCGCAAAGGCAAGATCAAGCGGCGAGAATTGCCCGATTTGCAGTAACGCCAGAATCGTTGCGGGTATCAATGACCTTGCGAGTTTGAAACCGGAACTACTGAAAGAATGGTCGCCGAATAATACCATCCAACCAACAGAGATCGGTGTTGGCTCTCATAAGAAAGTGCTTTGGATAGGAGCTTGCGGACATGAGTGGAGCGCAGAAATCCGAAATCGAGTTAGGGGAGCTGGTTGCCACTACTGTTCGCACAACGCAGTCCTTCAAGGATTTAACGACCTTGCAACTGTACTGCCGCAGGTTGCAAAGGAGTGGGCACCTCGAAACGCATCACTCAAGCCAACGCAGGTAACACCTTATGCCAATCGGAAAGTTTGGTGGAAATGCGAACAGGGCCATGAGTGGTTTACGCTCATATCTACACGGGCTTATGGAAGCAAATGCCCTTATTGCAGCGGAATAAAATTGCTGAAGGGATTCAATGATTTAGCTTCGCTCCATCCGCAGCTCGCATTGGAATGGTCACAAAAAAACGGCACATTATTGCCGGAGGATGTCAACGAGCGCTCCACCAAAAATGTCTGGTGGAAGTGCAGTACCTGCGGACATGAGTATAGGGCGGTAATCAAATCCAAAGTTCATGGGTTAAAATGCCCAGTATGCACGAGAAACGCTGTGTTGCCTGGTTATAGCGATTTAGCAACTACAGACCCGGAGCTGGCACAGGAATGGAATGCGGCAAAAAACACAAGAAAGCCCACAGAGATATCAAGACTGTCACAGTACCCGGTTTGGTGGAAAGGCATTTGCGGGCATGAATGGAAGGATAAAGTGTTTCACCGTGCAGTTGAAGGGGCTGGCTGCATCTACTGCGAGAAAGCATTTCTTAAGGAGCTGCCATATCTGCTTGTAACGATGTATGCAAAGCAATATGGGCTTGCGGCACGCACAGACGACGAAAAACTGATTGGGGCACGGATCGATGCGGTTATCCCGGAACTGCGGCTTGCGTTTGCCTTTTCTCAAAAAGGCACTGATAGAGAAGCCAAAGTTGCGGAGGTTCTTCACTTCCTGTGCAAAGCGAAAAGGATACAGTTATTTGTGATACGGCAGAAAGACCCGATTGCGCTTGCCACAGAAATCAAGCAAGCCTTCACTAAGGCAAACCTATTTATAAATTCGGATAGTCAAAGGGATTTTGCCCATCTTCGGAAGCGATACTTTGCTCAAAAGAACAATGGAAACTAAAAAGAGGAACTGCGACTTGCAGTTCCTCTTAGTTCTTTTGATTCGTTATTGGAAATGGAGGTGACGATGATGTCCGAAACAACGAATGAGGATAGAATGTACCCAATCGAAATGACGCTGCAAGGCGCTCGCTGCTGTATCAGTATCGGCAAGGGCGTTATAAAAGCCTTGGGAAAGCCGAGCCATGTCTCAATTAAAATTTCAGACAGCCATGATTCTTTGAGCGTTTTCCCTTGTGATGAGGATGATGTGATGGCTTTCCGAGTTCCGCTGAAACTGTTCACCGATCACAGATGCGTCATGAGGATCAACAGCAAGCAATTTGTTCATGGAATCATGCGGACAAACCGGATGGACACTTCAAAGACATATGTTTTATCCGGCGAGTTTCTGGAAGAGAAGAATACAGCAGTATTCTCGTTAGTTGAGGGCGTCAGTCTTCGTACACAAAAAGGGGTGGCGCAGTCATGAACGATTTCGTCAGAGAGTTTTTTGAGGATCAGCCTGAATTACTCAGGCGATATGAACGCAACGAGGCACGATATATCTTGCAGCTTCCGAAGAACTACGATACAATTAGCATTGACTTTGGAATTGATAAGAATGAGATGAAGCGGCTGGTGATTGCCCTTGCCGAGCTTGATCTGACCATTGATGAATGGCTCTGCTTTAAGATGAAAGAGCTGATTCTGGCCGACAGACTATCCAAGGAAAACAGAGGCGAAGAATAAGGGATTATGTGCTACTATGTTATCTCCGATGTTCACGGATACTATACGCAGATGAAGTCTGCTTTGGAAAAGGCAGGCTTCTTTTCCGATACAACTCCTCATAAGTTAATCATGCTCGGAGATTTATTTGATCGAGGGCATGAGGCGAAACAGCTTCAGCAGTTCATATTGGAGCAGATGGAGCAAGACAAGATAATTCTCATTCGTGGAAACCATGAGGACCTATTTGTGGAGCTTGTGACCACGGATGCAGGGATGCCGTATAGCTATCACAAATCAAACGGAACTTATGATACTACACTCCAGTTGACGGGCTTTGATCCAATGATGGCATCTATACGCCATTATGATTTTGCCGATGCAGCGAAAGACACACCGTTTTACAAAGAGATTATCCCAGCGATGCTTGATTACTTTGAGACGGAACACTATGTTTTCACGCATGGCTGGATACCAAGCATTCCGAACAGGGATAAAAGCTACAGCTATATTTCTTCTTGGAGAGAAGCAGACCGTGAGCAATGGAATCAAGCAAGATGGTTCAATGGCATGGATGCAGCACAGACCGCAGATGAGAATAAGACCATTGTTTGCGGACACTGGCATACTTCGTATGGCCATAGCAAATACGAACACAAGGGGACCGAGTTTGGAGAAGATGCGGACTTCTCTCCCTATTATGGTCCCGGAATTATTGCCATAGATGCCTGTACAGCGTTCAGTGGAAAGGTTAATTGCCTTGTGATAGAGGATTAACGGCGTGGCGTAGTACGGGATTGAACTTTGCATATCCGTTTATAACCACGCTTTAGACAGGCACAATATAAAGAGTGATTGTAAGCAGAGTATTGAAGTTTTTTCTGGATTCCTTACGGGACGACCAGAAACCCATTGAAATTCTGAGATTCTACTGTTATAATATTAACTACAATCTTTCGGAGGTGCGAAAGGTTGGAGTTGCACCACATACACCACTTGGAGCACCACTATGGTCCCTGCTTTCAGCAGGGAAATGTACAGAGTTATCACACACGGGAAAATGTGACCTGTAAGCAAAGCACAGTATTAACAGGGCTTCTACACAGCTATTCCATGTGAGGAATCTTATCCCCACAATGAAGCCGTTGGACTCTGACAAGAAGGTTTCCAAGGAAGTTTCGGCTCCTGCGGAGGCTGCTCAGGCGGCTCCTGAAGTCCCCGAAAAAATTGATTTTTCCAATGTTCAGATCGAGCCACTGTTCCAGGATCAGGTCGATTTTGACACCTTCTCCAAGAGCGATTTCCGTGCCGTAAAGGTCAAGGAATGCGAAGCCGTGAAGAAGTCCAAAAAGCTCTTAAAGTTCGTTTTGGACGACGGAACCGGCACAGATCGGGTGATTTTGAGCGGTATTCACGAGTATTATGAGCCGGAAGAACTGGTCGGTAAGACCTGCATTGCAATCACCAATCTGCCTCCGAGAGCGATGATGGGTATCGATTCCTGTGGTATGCTCATCTCTGCCGTGCATCACGAAAACGGTGAAGAAAAGTTGCATTTGCTGATGGTCGATCCTCACATTCCGGCAGGCGCAAAGCTCTATTGATTGCCCCTAAATTGTCGGTGCTTACGCCACAACTTACGCCAATTTACTCCGAGCTTACGCCAAAAATGCGTTTGAAATTCTGCGATTTCAGACAAGTTCCGATAGCATACGATAAGTTCATATGATTTAAGCCCGCTGATTTCGGTCAGCGGGCTTTTTCTATTTCTGCCCCTATTACATCCTCGTGATGTGATAGGGGCTTTTTTTGTCCCTGAAAGGCGGTCAGAAAAATTTTTTTGAAAAAATCCAAATTTGGTTCGTTCAAATCGAAAAAAATTTCCCAGTTGGTTAGTGAGGGCGAAAACCTCACGAACCTTGAAAATCGAATACACATTCAATAGGTACATTCCTGATCGGGGGTGAAAGCCCCAGCCGGATGAAGGTGCGCCACGAACTTCCTGCCCACAAGGGTTATCACGGAAAGCAAGGTTGGTAGCGATTCCGAACCATTCTGAAATATCCGCTTGCTACGGATAAGGCGATGAAACGATTCAGGGACAATGATACTTCCCTATGGGGCTGGCGGAGTACCCGGCAGAGGTGAGATTCCTATGAGTTCGGTCAGCAGCCGAACGCCTGTTGATTTCCTTTTACGCATTTGGGGGATGAGATCGAGTTAAATGCGACCACCAAAGCACAGGACTCCGCTTCCTGTGTTTTGGTGGATCAAGCGATCCAAATCTAACAAGAAGGAGGAAAAGCGAAATGCCAAACTGTAAAACCATTGCTATCTGCAATCAGAAAGGCGGCACAGGCAAAACGACCACAACGGTCAATTTGGGTGTCGGTCTTGCACGACTCGGTAAGAAGGTACTCCTTGTAGATGCCGACCCGCAGGGCGATCTCACGACTTGCCTTGGATGGCGAGATAATGACAGCCTTACGACGACCATTACCGATAAGCTATCCGGGGTTATCCGTGAGGATCATTCAGACCCGCAAAGCGGTATTCTGCGTCACGAGGAAAATGTCGATCTGCTCCCTGCCAACATCGAGCTGTCCGCTATGGAAATGATGCTTGTCACCGCAATGAGCCGTGAAACCATTCTGAGAAGCTATCTGAGCAAGGTCAAAGACAATTATGACTATGTACTGATTGATTGTATGCCTTCGCTCGGTATGGTAACTTTGAATGCTTTGGCGGCGGCAGATAGCGTAATCATTCCCGTGCAGGCGCAATATCTTCCGGCAAAGGGAATGACCCAACTGATGCAGACCATTGGAAAGGTCAGGCAGTACATCAATCCGAGCCTGCGAATCGACGGTATCCTATTGAACATCGTAGATAACCGCACCAACCTCGCCAAAAGCACTGCCGACGCACTGCGAAAGAACTTTGGGAGCGTTATTAAGATATACCGTTCCTCCATTCCTATGGCAGTGAAAGCCGCAGAGGTTGCTTCCAAGGGCGTAAGCATCTACAAGTATGAGCCGAGCAGTCCTGTTGCAAAGGCTTATGCTGAGTTCGCAAAGGAGGTGTCTGCCGATGGCAGGAAGAAAGAGCGACTTCACTCTGCCGACGCTCGATGACCTGTTTTCTACACAGGAGCTTCGGGACGATGCTAAGCTCAGTAAAATCCGAGATATTCCCCTTGAGCTGATCGACGATTTTCCAGACCACCCATTTAAGGTGCGGGACGACGAGGATATGATACAGCTTGTGGAGAGTGTCAAGGAGCGAGGAGTCATTACTCCGGCTACCGTCCGTCAAAAAGAGGACGGCAGATACGAGCTGATTTCCGGTCACAGGCGAAAACGGGCTTGTGAACTTGCCGGATTTGAAGCACTTCGCTGCGAGGTCGTAGACCTTGACCGTGACGCCGCCACCGTCCTTATGGTGGAAAGCAATTACCAGCGGTCGCAGATACTTCCCTCAGAAAAGGCATTTGCCTATAAAATGCGGTTGGAAGCGATGAAGCGGCAAGGACAGCGTTCAGATTTAACTTCGTCCCCAGTGGGGACAAAGTTTGATAGAAGTTCTGAAGCCATAACAGAAGAAACCGGCGATAGCAGAAATCAAATTCATCGCTATATCCGTCTGACAAACCTTGTGCCTGAACTGCTCGACCTTGTGGACGAAGGCAAAATTAAAATGCGTCCTGCGGTGGAGCTTTCCTATTTGGACGAGGACAGCCAGCGGGCGGTGGTTGATGAAATCGACCTGAACCAATGCACCCCGTCCCACGATCAGACCATTCGTATGCGGAAGTTCTTCATGGAAAGCTCACGCCGGAGGTGGTGTCCGCCATTATGGGCGAGGAAAAGCCAAACCAGCGTGAGAAGATCGTCCTGCGTGGGGACAAGGTGCGAAGCCTGATCCCGAAAAATATCCCCGTAAGCCAAACGGAGGATTATGTGGTCAAAGCACTGGAGCATTACAGTCGCTTTCTTCGTCAGCGGGCAGAGCGTGACAGCCGATAGGTACACGGAGTATGTTTCCTGCTGTCCCCTTCCTCACACTCCAACCCCTGAGAACTACCAGACTAACCGAAATAAACTATCTCCTGATTTATCTCTATCTCTCTAAGCTAAATCAATCTAAGAGCAAACGGAGTTCGCACAATTCGGAAAACTGCGTTTTGGCGGTATGATGAAAAGTTACGATTCAAAACGCACCTTTGTCGGAGCAGTTCTCATCGGGTAGAATGTTGTCGAAGGGAGTGAAGCGTATGAAACCAAAAATCGCAGTTCTTTTACTCGCTGTGCTTCTGTGTCTGACCACGGGATGCAACAATGCCTCGCATATTGCAGAAACGCCTGACCCCATTTCTTCTTCGGACAGTAACATCGTCCCCAGCGAATCAGAAACGGCTCAGGCAGAAAAGAAAACGGAGGTTGACCGTCCCCAAAGCACAGAATCGCAAACGGATAGCCGTGCCGCAGAGTTCCCGGCAAGCGTATCGGAAAGTGCCACCCAACCAACAGAGGTTCCCGATCAGGCTGACCACAGCACGGCAGTGCTACCACAGCCAAGCGAACCTGAAAAGAAAACAGACGAGTCCGAACGCCGACCGGAAACCGCTGCCCCGACTGAAAAAGAACAGCCCACACCTCCGGCAACTGAGGAATCGACGCCACCGGAACCACCGAAAGAAGAACCTACTGAGCCGGTCTTTGACATTGACTACTGGATCAGCTTTGCCAAGAGCTACGCTGAGAGCATCGGACTTGCGCTTGACAGAGGAGCCGTGTATTGCTGGGATAACCCCATCGCAGCAGGTGAAAAATGCAAATACACCGAACGGGATATTCGTGGCTATCTCGACCGATATGCCAAGGACGACGAAATCACCGATGTGTGGATTTGGTATGAGCAGACCGGAAGTGGCTCTTATGAAATCTATATCGGCTACGCATAACAACAAAACACATTTCACCCGAAACGCATCGTCATTGCACGGTGCGTTTTTTATTTCCAAGGAGGTAACAAACAAAATGAAAAAGAACTTTTTCAAGCGAGGGATGGCGGGACTGCTTTCCCTCGTGATGTGCCTGACAGCCCTTGTGGGGATCGGCACAACTACTGCCTATGCCGCAGGAGAGAGAGCAGAGGTCTACCTTGTTTCTTTTCCGAGAAGCGGCGATGCTAATATTGATTACAGCGGTACTTGGGGGCATCCCAATCTCCGGTATATGAACGGCTGGCATTCCGGTGAGTCCAAGTACACTACCATTCGAGCAATGCACTCGTATGACGGTAACATCTGTTACTGCATTGAGCCGGGAGTACAGCAGGATACCGGCGACACTTATACCAGTAAGGACGAAACCTTTTGGGACAACCTGCCCTCAGACATCAACAGCACCATTTCTCCCTACGATATAAAGCTATTCATCGGGCGTATTATGCAATACGGTTACACGGGACCCATCAGCACCTCGTGGCGTTCACAGAACCCTGCTGATGCCGCAACGCTGGCGGAAGCTATGGCAACACAGGTTCTCATTTGGGAAACCGTTGTCGGTGAGCGTGACGAGGACTTCGATTATGTAAGCCCCGGTAGCTACGATGCTGTTAAGGGCGTTATCAGCACTGCCCATCCGCTGTATGACCTGTTTTGCGATTACTATGACAGTATTGAAGCAAGCGTTCAGCGTCACTCTGCCATCCCCAGCTTTATGTCAAAAAACCCGAACAGAGCGCAGAGCGTGGAGTTGGAATGGGACGGTAGCAGTTACACCGCTACCCTGACAGACCACAACCGAGTGCTTTCCGATTACAGCTTTTCCGCTAATGAGGATGGCATTTCTTTCAGCGTCAACGGAAACCAGCTCATTATCACAGCAACGGATGCTCCTTCTGACAGCGTAAGAATTACCGCCAATAAGGTCGGTTCAACCCGCCGAGGTATCATTACTTGGACGGATGGGAGATACGCTCCCGGAGGCGGTATTCAGGATGTTGTCAGCTATGCTCAAGAGGTTAATGACCCGGTGCAGGCATTCCTCAATCTGAAGGTGTCCTACGGCGCTGCTAAGATCGTCAAGACTTCGGAGGACGGCAAGGTGGATAACCTCACCTTTACCGTCACCGGTAACGGCATCAATCAGACAGTCAAGACCAACTCCAGTGGCGAAATTCAGATCGACAACCTAATGCCCGGCGTTTACACCGTGACCGAGATGGATTACGACAAGTATGAGCCGCAGGAGTCTCGCCGTGTGACGGTGGTTTCCGGTCAGGTTTCTACCGTAAACTTCAACAACAAGCTCAAGCGTGGAGATTTGCAGATCGTGAAGTCTTCGGAGGACAATCTCAACGAGGGTGTGACCTTCCACCTTTACGGAACTTCACTCTCCGGCATTGCCGTGGACGAGTATGCCGTAACCGATGCAAACGGCGTGGCGACCTTTGAAGATGTCCTCATTTCCGGTTCCATCCCCTATACCGTGGAGGAAGTGGACACTGCCGTTCGCTATGTTGTTCCCGAAGCGCAGTCTGCGCCTATCAACTGGAACGAGGTCACGAACCGCAGCTTCCTCAATATTTTGAAGAAGTTTTCCGTGACCGTTACCAAGAGCGACGCTGAAACCGGCACAGCGCAGGGTGATGCTTCTCTTGCCGGTGCTGTTTACGGTATCTATAAGGGCGAAATCCTTGTGGATACCTACACCACCGACAAAAACGGGCAGTTCGTTACCAAGGAGTATATCTGCGATAACGACTGGACGGTGCGAGAAATCACACCCTCCGAGGGTTATCTGCTTGATACCACCGTTCATAAGGTCGGTGCAGAGCCGCAGCTTTATACCGTGGAGCATAATCAGACGGCAAATGATGTGACCGAGCAGGTCGTAAAGGGCAATATCGCCATCATCAAGCACACCGATAACGGCGAAACGCAGATCGAAACACCCGAAAGCGGTGCAGAGTTTGCTGTGTACCTGAAAGCCGCAGGCAGCTACGAGGTTGCCGAGGACACCGAGCGTGATTATCTTACCTGTGATGAAATCGGCTTTGCTCAGACAAAGGATATGCCTTACGGCATCTACACCGTCCATCAGGTATCCGGCTGGGAGGGCAGCGAACTGATGCCCGACTTTGATGTGTTCATTTCTCAGAATGGGGCGACTTATCGCTACCTTATCAACAATGCACCTTTTAACAGCTTCATCAAGATCGTGAAGCAGGACGCAGAAACCGGCAAGACCATCCCTTACGCCGGTGCAGGCTTCAAGATTTATGACCCGGACGGCAACCCCGTAACAATGACCTTCACCTACCCGACGCCCACCACCATTGATGTGTTCTACACCAATGCAGAAGGTTCTCTTGTTACGCCGGAAAAGCTGCCCTTTGGAAAGGGGTACTCTATTGTCGAGGTACAGGCTCCCTACGGCTATGTCCTCGACGAAACGCCCGTGTACTTCGATGTCACGGAGGATAATTCCACAGAAGAAAGCGGGGTTACGGTAGTAAAAGTGGATAAGCCCAATATGGCACAGAAAGGCACCATCACCGTGGAAAAAACCGGCGAGGTGTTCTTCGGCGTTTCCGTCATCGGCGGCGTAGATGAAAGCGGAAACGAACTGCCCGCCATCTATCAGCCGCAGTATGAAAAGCGTGGACTCCCCGGTGCGGTCTATGAGATCATCGCCGCAGAGGATATTATCACGCAGGACGGCACTGTCCGAAATCAGAAGGGCAATGTTGTAGACACCGTTACAACCGATGGAAACGGTACAGCCGTGAGCCGTGAACTCTATCTCGGTAAATACGAGGTGCGTGAGATTACTGCACCCCACGGGATGGTGCTAAACCCGGAACCCCACTGTGTCGAGCTTGTTTACGCCGGTCAGAATGTTGCCGTAACGGAAACGGCAACTTCGTTCGAGAACGAGCGTCAGAAGGTGGAAATCAGCCTTGTAAAGTCCATCGAGCAGAATGAGCGCTTCGGCATTGGCACAAACGGTGAAATGAAGAATATCTCCTTTGGACTGTTCGCCGCCGAGGAAATCGTATCTGCAAGCGGCACTTCCATTCCCGCAAATGGTCTTGTTGAGATCATCTCTCTGGATGAGGACGGAACGGCGAAAATCAAGACTGACCTTCCTTTTGGAAGCTACTATGTGCAGGAACTTGCTACCGACAGCCACTACAAGCTCTCCGATACCAAGTATCCCGTAACTTTTGGGTATGCCAGTCAGGATACAGCGGTGGTGAAAATCGCTGTCAATGGTGGGAATGCTGTTGAAAACAAGCTGATCTACGGTTCTGTTTCCGGTAAGAAGATCGATGAAAACGGCGATTCCCTCGGCGGTGCGCTGATCGGACTGTTCCGCACGGATGACGGCGAGTTTACAAAGGAAAACGCTCTGATGACTGCCACTTCTGCTGAAGATGGTAGTTTTTCTTTTGAGAGCATCCCTTACGGCACTTGGTATGTCCGTGAGATCGAACAGCCCGCCGGCTTCGTGCTGGATGACACCATCTATCCCGTGACCATCGGCGCAGACGGGCAGGTCGTGGAGATCGAAATCGTCAACAGGTATGTCCGTGGAAACATCCATCTGACCAAGGTGGATTCCGAATATCCTGACAATAAACTGACCGGAGCGACCTTTGAGGTCTATAAGGACAGTAACGCAACCGGCAATCTGGACGACGGTGATGAACTGCTCGGCACACTGACCGAAAAGGAAATCGGAGAATACAGTATGAACGACTTGTTCTACGGTCGCTACTTCGTCAAGGAAACCAAAGCACCGGAGGGGTTTGTCCTTGATACCGGCGTGTATGAAGTGATGATCGACACCAACGGCAAGACCTACAAGGTGGAGAACAAGGCAGGCGTCGGCTTCGTCAATGATGCAATGCGTGGCAACCTGAAAATTATCAAGACCTCCTCTGACGGGAAGGTCAAGGGCTTCGCTTTCCGAATTACCGGAGCAAATGGCTATGACATTATCCTTGAAACCAACGACAAGGGTGAGATCTTCATTGACGGGCTTCGCATCGGGGACTACACCATTTCTGAGGTAAACAACTCGGCTTCTTCGATGTATGTCATCCCGGCTGATAAGAAGGCAACGGTCAAGCTCGGCTCCACCACCATTGTGGAGATGCACAATGTTCTGCGTGATACGCCTAAGACCGGCGATACCACCAATCTGCCGCTGCTCTATGCCCTTGCAGGACTGTCCGCAGTGGGCATTGCTGTGTGCGGCGTTATCGGATTCAAGAAAAAGAAAAAGGAGGATCGTAACTAATGGAACCTAAAACCATCGTGGCTATCGTGCTGGTAGCCTTTATCATCGGCGGCTTTATCTTCTTGCAGATTAGATCGAAAAACAAGAAGTGAGCTGATTATCCAAGGGGCGGAGCAAAAACTCCGCCCCTTTTCTATATC
>OJNH01001454.1_pt1 | contig 18495 bp, 29 predicted proteins | sample 1597361 | NCBI WGS metagenome assembly OJNH01 (sample SAMEA2452136, study PRJEB22498) | human gut metagenome | biome: human feces; feature: human gut; material: feces | place: Australia | collected 2012
ACATTGTATACAGCCTTTGTTCCAACATTAGTGTATATGCCTTGGCCCATTATAAAGCCGTATAAATCCTCAAAGGCTTCTGTTGCATTTTTATAAGCTATATTCATACGTTATTCTCTTCTTTATAATCTAATATAAGTGCAACTCCATAATCATGCCAAAGAAGCTCATCAAGTTCTTTTTCAGTTTTGCAATTATATTTACATAATTCAGCTTCTAAATCCATTGGGCTTTCAATGTGAACTTCATCTTCTATATACTTTGCCATATCATTTAACTATTTTATTGGTGCTGCTGTTATAAACTCTAAACAACAATTCTTCAGCTTCCTCATTCATGGCATTGCAAATACTTATTGCTTCTTCCATAGATAAGCCTGTAAGTTCTTCGTCATCATCATTTACTGCAATTTCGCCAGTTATAACTCTAACATCAAATAAGTTTGCAGAAGCAAAAGCCTTAGCAGCATCAAGAGCTTGTATACAAATATAATGTACAGCATCCCAGTATATATAAGACAATGTGCTTGTATCTTTTAATATATCGACATAAAGCTCTCTCAACTTTTCTGGCTTAAACCATCCATGCTCATCCATTCGTCTATATTCAGCAAGCCATCTGCCATATCCATTTGTGGCCTTAAACCTGTTGGCATAAACAGCCACAAATCTAAGAAATTGGTCTGTATAAATAACTCGTGGAATTTCAACTGTTTTCTTCTTGAGCTGTTTCATGTGCTTAAAGTTTATATATTCTCGCGCGTTCTAGAGCGCACCTATTATTCCATTATTATTCAATCATTCATGTACTTAAAGCGCGATATTGCGCGCGAGAATAATGTGAAAATCAATCCTTAGTATGACCCAGTAGACCCGAGTGCTCCATCACCACGCTCAGATGAACGGCTGAAAAGCTCTGACTCAGAAACTTCTTCAAGGCCTTCATACGATACAGGCACAAGAATAAATTGTGCTATTTTCATACCTGGCTTAATGTGGACCTTGGCTTTGCCGACATTAACAACATGTATATGAATTTCACCCTGGTAATCTTCATCTACAATCTTGGCTCCGAGGATAACGATGCTTTCAAATGCTTCTGCTTTCGGTGTTCTACCAGCTCCAAGGCAAGCCCATTTAGAAGTTACAACTCCTGATTTATCGGCTGCCATAAGCATATATCCTTCTGGAATTTCCATCTTAATACCTGATGGTATCAAAACATCAGTTCCTGGATTTACGATAAAGCCTTTATTACTGCCAAAGTTAGGAACGAAAAAATCAATTCCTGCTGCTTTACCAGTTCCACGAACAGGAGACTTTACATTTCTTATTTTTGCAAACTTCATAACTACACTATTTTAACAAGTTCCTTAGCTGCTGTTTCTACGGTTCTAGCAAGTCTATGTTCAACTTCTGGACTTATAAGGCTGTAAACTCCTTCTTTTTCAAAAGCGTCAGCCATGATAGCTCCAATTTTTGAAAGCTTAGGATTAGAAGTGTTAATGCCATGCTTATCCATAAGTTCTTTGTTGTACTCATACTTAATACCTCTGCCATTTTCTACAGGAACGAGCTTAGCTATTTCTGCATGAGTATTTGACTTTCTGCTCGGAGCAGTGATAATAATCTCCTGATTGGTTGTCATGCACATATCTGTGCACATTTCCATTACTTCATTGAAGTTGCGCTTAAACTCTCTTGGAGTTACTGAAATTAAACTTTTCATAATGACGCCAAATTAGCAATTAAGTTCAACATATATGTTTTGTCTTTATCTCTTCTGAGCTTCATCTTATCTTTTAAGGCGAGAGCTACTAGCTGAACACCTATAAGATGATGTTTTGCATGAGACTCGTCAATTATATCCAATACTACCTCTTTGGATATAATCTCATCATAACTTTCGGTCTTGTCAATGATAGCATTTATCTTGATTCCACCAATTACAAATGAGTAACACTTGCTTTCTTCATAGTTTTCATTCTCAAGGCCAGACAGGAATTGAAGTTCTTTTAACTTTGCTTCCTGCTCTTCTTTCAGATGAAACACCTTTATATCTATATCCTGTGGATTAGACGGAACTCCGAGCATAGCCAGAGCAGTTGTACCTGTTACCATATACTCAATTCTATTTGCATTGCAAAAGTCATTGAGTTTGAATAAAGCTTCTTTTATCTTCATATCTGTTACATTAAATCGTTATCGAATAAACTTGGTTGCTCAGTGGCTTTAGGAGCAACTTTTACATCTCCCGGCTTACGCTTTAATACCCAAAGAGTATTACGTGAAGCATCCGGGAACATAGGAGCCATGATATTGGCAATGAGGTTTGAATCATAATACTCTTTAAGAGCATCAAACATTTTCTGCTGCCAATCATTCATCAGTGGCTTATAGTCTTTAGCCGAAGCAAATGTACCGAACTTCTTTACTATGTTGAAATGTTTCAGCAATATGCCTTCGAGTTCCCAATGGTCAAACTCTTGCACATCAACTCCGCGACCATCACCTGAGTCATAAGTATGATTACCAGCTGCTCCTACAGATGGGTCATAGTTTGGAGTTGAAAGGTAATAAGTAGCGTTATTATTGCCACAAGCCTTAAAGTTCTCCAAAAATGCATCTGCATTCTGTTTACCAACATGCTCGAGCACTTCAAAAGCGCAGACTTTGTCAGCATTAAACTTGCTGAAATCCATGTAGTTTTTAACAAGGTCAGCAACATAGAAATGAGCCCAAGGTACATTGGCATACTTCTCAGCTGCTTCTTGAATTGTTTTTTCGCGAATATCGATGCCGATATATTCTTTCTGCTTAAACTTGTTTCTGTATAATACCTCAAGCAAGTTAGCAGCTCCACAGCCAAAATCAACAATGGACTCGCCAATCTTAGCTTCTTTCAAGATATGAGTCCATCGTAGATAATGTGCAAATTGGTCTCTGTGGAATACGTGGCGCTCAAAGGCCTGGTCTGGTCTGAGGTCTGTTGTGTTATAAACTTTTGCCATAATTAAAAATTGTTTATTTGTTGAAAATATCTTTATGCTCTTCCAGATAGTCATTCATAGAACCCATGTAAGCTACTGCGTCAAGAAGATTATCCTCTTTGTGCGCATAAGCCTCACGTGATAACTTAAGAGCTATCATAGCTCTATACATACCAGCAGTTGTTATTTGCTTGTCTTTAGGCGACATCAAATTATAGAGAGCTGCTGCTCTTTCCATTGATGCCTGAAACGGCCCGTATTGACGCTCTTTTTCCTCTGAGCGCTCATTTACGATTTTGTTCGCTTGTTCTAAGATGTTAGCCATTGTTTATTAAAGTTTTAAGTTCTTCTTTTAATCTTCTTGCATCTGCTCCTCTAAATGTTTGAGCATTGGCTAAGAAGTATCTTGTAATATCTCCAGCCGTCTCAATTCCATATAGAGCTTCTGGGTCTGTTGTATCAAGTGTTAATAATGCCTCAAGATAAGGCACTGCCCCAAAGTATACATTCATCCAAGTTGACTTTATATCTCTGGCTATTTGCTGAAATGTTCTTTTCTTGTCCATTTTTCTATTCTTATTTTAGATATGCGAATATACTAATTTTCTCCGAGAATAGAAAATTTTCCTCATAAAAATTACATATTTAACACTTCTTAACTTGACCCCGTGTTATACATTTTCTGGATATTCCAACTGCAGCAGCTCCTTACAGTATTGAATAACCTGAACATAATTATTATATACTGCTTGAGTTATTATTCTTCGTTGAAGTATAGTGAGTTTGTTTTTGATAACGTACTTATTTATGCTCATTGATAAAACCTTGTCATTACATCTTCTTTTGTCATCCAGTTCAATCGCTAGTTGAGCATAGTGGATGCATTTCTTTATATCCTGAGCGCCATTTTTACTCTTATATCTACTGATATATTTTATTATACAACCTTGGATAAAAGAACATCTAATAGCAGCTATTAACTCTATTGGCTGAAAAGCCATATCTTTGTAATGGCTTCCACCTACTTGACTTTCTATTGCTTTCATGCCTTTACTCTATTTAATGCTGTTGCAAAATCTCGTTTCTCAGGAATAAGTCCTTTATATATTCTCAGCTCATCCATCAACATTACAGAATTGTAATAGTCTGGAAAGGCTTTTTTAATTCTATAGGTTGTCTCTTTACTGAGTACATCTTTTTCACCTTCAATAGCTATTTCTACGTATCCAAGCTTTATAAACTTGTATAAATATGCTGTTGCTGAGTTTCTACCTGGCTCATTGCCTAATAGCATTTCTTTTGAGCTGATAACACTTCCTACGTTATCGTTTACCAGTTTAATCATTCTAGAAAAAACCGGAATTGCTTTACCATTTCTTCCCATGTTTTATACTTTTTTATATGTTCCTTTTTCCATTTTTACTATAATTCCTAAAGATACTAACTCTCTTAAGCAAGTATCAACTGTAGAATCTATAGTTCTAAAGAATTTAGAGTTATTATCTATACTTTTTCTACTGGCATTTATTAACTCTTTTCTAGTAATTACTGATTTTTCTTTAAGCTTTTCAGCTATAACTTTTTTGAATTCTTGCTTTGTAAACATATTACATGAATTTTTTATATTTATTAATTTTTGCTTTAATACTATCCATTAAGGCATTTTGCTTTTTATCTTTTGCTTTAAGTGCTCTGATTACATCTTCATCATGAGTACCTTGCAATATCAAATGATTTATAACAACATGATTTTGCTGTCCTTGTCGATATAATCGAGCATTAAACTGCTGATATAATTCAAGACTCCATGTTTGCCCAAACCAAACTATTATACTGCCTCCTGCCTGAAGATTAAGTCCATGGCCTGCTGATGCTGGATGCGCTAACATAACTTGTATTTTACCAGCATTCCAGTCTTCAATATCTTTATTGTTTTTAAGCTCTCTTGGCTTATATTTTTTAAGGTACTCAACAATTCTATCTCTATCAAACTGATAGGTCCATGCCACAAGTACAGATTGGCCATTTGCATCTTCGATTATTTCCTTAAGAGCTTCAAGCTTAATATCATGAATTGGAAACACATTTCTTTCTTCATCATATATAGCTCCATTAGCAAATTGAAGTAATTTATTTGAAAGGGCAGCGGCATTGACTACGTTTACTTCCACAGGCTTTTCAACAAATACTGAATTGCCATTTTCGTCTTCTTGCTCAACAGTTTCAGTAGCGCTTATTAAGTCAAGCACTTTATTCTTTTCAAAGTCATCATATTGCTTCTTTAGAGCTTCAGGCATTCTAAGCTTTATATAGTTATCTGTCCTAAATGGCATTTCAAGATAATCATCGGCTTTCATGCTTATGCAAATATCCTCTATTTTCTTATGTATTAGATATTCTGAGTCACTCATCAAATCGTATGAATATACGACATGGCCATTCGTTTGACCTGGCCGAAAATATTTCTCTCTGTATCTGGATATTGTCTTTTCAAGGCGTTCGCCTCTATCCATAAGATATATTTGAGGCCATAAGTCAATAAGACCATTAGGAGCAGGCGTGCCTGTTAATCCTACTAACCTTTTAAGATAAGGCCTTGCACCACGTAATGCCTTAAAACGCTCTGATTTATAAGACTTAAAACTGCTAAGCTCATCAACTACTACCATATCAAAAGGTAATTTGCCTCCGCCATACAAAGCACAAAGCCATGCGACATTATCTCTTGATATAATATAAATATCAGCTTTTGTTTCCATAACAGCTGCTATTCGCTGTTTAGCAGTACCTATAATCTTAGAAAAGCGCAAATGCTTTAAGTGGTCCCATTTCTCTGCTTCTTCTTGCCAAACTGACTCAGCTACTCGCTTTGGTGCTATGACTAACACCGAGTTAATCTCAAGATAGTCAAATATCAAATAGTTTACAGCCGTCAGTGTTGATACCGTCTTACCCAAGCCGAGGTCAAGAAATACTCCACAATAAGGATGCGTAAGTATAAATTCTACCGTAGCTCTTTGGTAACCATGTAAATTATTCTCTGTTAGCATCTTTCTGTTTTAGTATTTTATCCAACCATTCAGACTCTACTTCTGCTATAGTAATGTCTCTCGTATTATAGTAATTACATAGACTAGCTAATGGATTGGCCACGTGTGCCGGAGGATTTTTCCACAGTGCTCTACAAATTGACTTTTCTGGCTGGTTCGCTTGATAAAATGGGCATCCGCCTTCAAAGCATATATGCTTAGTATCAGGCGCTTTTTCTGATAATATAATTACAAGCTTTTTCATTTTTATCCATTATTATTTATATTTTATTTAATACAATATCATCTACAAAGTTTATTACGCTTTCTACTGTATCTATTACTTCAACTCTAAAGCCCAAAGCTCTAAGTTTATTATGCATATATGCCTGTATGCGCTTAGGCTTTCGTCCAGTTGTTTTTAATTCCACAAAAACTATTTTATGGCCCGGAAATAAGCACATTCTATCTGGTAAGCCTATAAGTTGGTCACACAGCAGTTTTATGCACATACCACCATTTATTTTAACAAGCTCAACCAATTTGCGCTCTACAACTTTTTCACTGTCTACCGTCTCTTTCTTCATAAGTTAAATTTATTGAACTTACAGTTATTCCGAGTATTTGCAATGACCGGTTAAGCTTATCTTTAAGATTTTTCTTGAATTGAGCTACATCATTGCAAGCATTCTCTTCTGTTACATGGCTTTCATCATATTTTATTGTTCTTAAAGAACCATCGGAGAATTTGCATACAGCTCTTAGTATTACATATTTCATAACCTGACCATATAAATGTTATACTCACAATTATCCAAATCAAATTCCAGTTTGTCAACGCAAAACTTTTGGCCATTATATATAACAACCGTTTTGACAGATGGAATATGTTCTATATTTCTTGTTACAAGAAGCACAGAATTACGGTAATTTCCGTATTGCATTTTATAAAAATTTGCTATCATAATAAACTATCTTTACGCTTATAGTATTTTTGTTTGCCATATAATGAAAAATTCTTAGTAGATGCTATAGCTTCCCATTCAAGCATTGACCTAAGAATTTCATTAATCTCTCTTGTATTATATCTAGACATATCATTCTTTTCTTTACCAAGGCACTCACACCATATTTCAGCGATGCATACAAAGTCTTTTTGTACTGTACCGTTTTTAGACAACGGGTCTTCAAGCCAACGTCTTCTGTCATACAGGTCCATTTTGTTCCAATCATCTGGAAATTTAGTATTAAGATATTCTTCAATAATACCTTTTCGCTCATCTGCTTCTGAGTGTTTATGTTGCTCAATCTTAGCAATTATATCTTCATCGCCAACAAGATATAAAGGCTCTTTTGCTAAATATAGCTGATATGCTTCAGCCCATATTTGATTTACTTCATCTTGCGTAAGGTCATCGCTTACAGATTTTGTGGCATATTCTGGCCTTACATCTATAGGCATAAATCGCCTATTTCCTGTCGGGTCACGTAAGAAGTCTTTGTTATTAGTGGTACCAAAAAATACACATTGACGCTTATATGTTTCTACTGTCCTACCATACGCCGGCCTGAACATATCTTCTCTTTTTGATATGTAGTGCTTGATTGACTCTACTTCTGCTTTCTTAAGACCTGAAAGCTCTGCCATTTCAATCAGCCACGCTCCTTGTATCTGCTCAAATGACTCCTTGCCCTGCACAGTCGTGAATGTATCTGAGAACCATTCCATGCCGAGCTTTTTAACGAAAGTACTTTTATATGTTCCTTGTTCTCCGACAAGTATAAGTGCTGTGTCGAACTTAATACCTGGCTCAAAAACTCTGGCAACTGCAGCACAGAGCGTTTTTCTAATGGCAGCTCTAGTATAGGCATTATCTTCTGCTCCAAAATAATCGATTAGCAATGTATTAACTCTCGGTATACCATCCCACTTTTGAGCACATATATACTCTCTTATCGGATGGAACTTTTTCTTTTCAAATTCAAGCGCAAGCGCGTCGTCCACTTTTTGACTTGACACAATGCCATAAACACACTCAATGTAATTACGAACACCAGAATAGTCAACATCACGAAGAGGCTCCACAGTATCGACTTTACGCCATGGTAACGAACGTGTAACATATCTTTTATTATCAAAAATGTTTAGCTTAAATACATCTTTTAAGAATTGGTCATGCTGAATTATTATATTCAAGTTATTGGCAGAATTATCATATTCGCCTTTTGTATTAGCATCAAGCTCTTCTGTCCATGAAGTATCATATTCTTCAGGAACTTCTGCTTTTGCTTCTTCTGCAAACTCGAATTTAGCTTCAGCAAACTTTTCTTCGGCAATATGCTTTTTTGTTGTAGAGTCTTTAGAGGCAAATTCTTCCATTACCTTAAAGCTCTTTTTATCTTTGTCTTCTTTTTCTTTGCCTGTATCTAAATGGCCAAATTTATGTATGCGAACTAAGTCAAATGCATTACATAATCTACCTCCAGCAGGGTCTGTTCCATGGTGAGAATATGCAAATTTATCATCATAGACTATTAAGCCCGCAGCCGTAGAGCCATTTATATACGTATATCGCCCTTCTCCAGCTGGTGTATATACATCTGAAAGAAAAGTCTCAATAGCTTCTTGTATAGTATAAGTACGGCAGAAAACACCAATTATGCCTTTTTTATCTTCTGGGTCCTCTTGCTTTTTGATAGCTTGCATTATTACATCTGTGCTATCTGTAGCAGTTGGCCATTCACTCGTATCATGCCAATCATTGTATAGCCCAAGAATATAATCAGCTTCAAGGAAAGGTCCGTCTTGAAATTCAAAGTAGTACTCCATGTCTAATGATACAGACGGCCAGAACATAAGTCTATTTACATCAAAAGTCGACTGGTCAAACAAATCAATGTTTAGGTCTCCAGCGACTTTTCGGGCAATAGCTTGATATTCTTCTTGCGATACTTCTCTATCAAGTGGAATTATCAATCTGTGTCGTGGCTTTTCAGGACATGACTTATGAGTTGAATGAATAACCGCAGCACAATCAAATAGCATCGTAAAGTCCCACCAAAAGTTCTCATGAGAAAAGTCAATATCCAATGTAATTAACTGGCGGTAAAGTACATTTGTTTTATCACGCCTACCATTTGTAAGAAATCCGCCTACAAATCCGCCTACATCTTTTATCTTACTTTGCTCTTCTTTTGTGGCATTTATAAACCGCTCATATGTCTCAGCGGTTACTACCGGAGTGGCTAGCTTTTGAACTAAATTGCTCCAAGTTATTTTAGTATTTTTCCATACTTTACTTGAAACATTTAGTCCAATTGCTATGCTTAAATTTCCATCGTATTCTAATTTACCTATTTGCATAATCATTACTTTTGATAAAAGTCCATAACACCACCATCAGCATTAAGTGGCAAATCATAAGCCCATGAAGGAGGGGTGGACATTATCTTAACTAAATTATCATACCATTCTTGCGCGTCAATCTCAGGAACTTCTGTTATTACTTCATCGTGTATTGAGCCAACGATTCCATAACCGGCTTTTTCCATTCTAAGCATAGCATCAGCTAATAAATCTCTTGATACTGCCTGCACAATATTTTCTGTTAATTTACCACCATACGTATCTATACTTATCCACTGTTTCGTTGTCTGGTCAATACCTCTATAGCATAGACTACGAATAGGCACAGATGAACGACCTATTTTTTTATCCTTAAATTCTGGCTTATAATAAAATAGTTTTCTACCAACTGGCAATTCTATTGTCATAAATTCTCCATCACAGTCAAATATCACATTTTTGCTTGTGCATTTTACTGCTCTATGATACCTAACTGCTTCTTTAGAGGCTTCATCTATTTCTTTCCACATGTCTACGATAGCAGGATTTGCCATTCGCCATTTACGCACAAGGCTTATCATTTCAGTATCTGAAAGCCCCATTTTGTCTCCTCCCATGCGCTTCAATGCGCCAAGACCGCCTTCATAGCCAAGCGCAAGTTCTGAAATTTTTGATTTGTCGCGAAGTACTGAGCCTTTTTTAATTTCAGATTTTGGTACTCCAAACATTTTTTCTCCTGTTGCCTCATATATTTTACCATCGCCGTGAAATACATCTAATCGCCATTTTTCATCAGCAAGCCAAGATATAACACGCGCTTCAATAGCAGAAAAATCTGCTACAGCATATTTCATATTTTTTGGTGGTATAAGAGCTGTTCTTACTAACTGAGACAAAATATCTGCAACATCATCATACATCATCTCAACTGACTCCCAATCACGGGCTCTAATCATTTCACGTGGTACTTCTATATGTGATATATGATTTTTTGATAAGTTCTGCAATTGCAATAGCCTACCTGCCCATCGTCCAGTTCTATTTGCACCATAGAATTGAAATGTACCACGGACTCTATGGTCTTTCATGGCACAATTAAGCATAGCATAATACTTCTTAATAGACGTTTTTGAGAGCTTTTTGCGTATATTAAGCAACTCAATAACATCTGGATAATCTGCAAACTCTTTCATTAAATCAGGCATTGTTTCCTTTGAAAGTGACATAACAACACATCCTGTTGTCTTTTCAATCCATTGCCTAATTTGAACAGGCGAGTTTGGATTTTCAAGCCCTGTTAGCTGTTGAGCATGTTGCGTTAAGATAGAAGTATATGTGTTATCTACTGCGATAGCAGACTCTGCTAATTCCATATCAACCAAAATACCTCTATCGTTTATATTCTGGTCAAGCACATACATCTTGCGCTCAATATCAGGAATGATATGTGCCTCTAATCTCTTAAATATCTCACGCTCTGCAAGTACGTCATACTTGTTATATTCCTTATACATTTCCCACTTTTCAGGAGCATGCTCAGGATAATTCCGAGTACGCATGCCATTAACTCGAGTTGCTTTGCATGGGCATGAGAAGTATTTAATAAGCGCTTTACCAGTATCTAGCTTTTTATCTGTAAGATTAAGAGCCTTTGATACTCCGTCCAAAGAAAGTGGTAAACCACAATACGCAGCTTTTACAGAGGTACAATACCACTGCTCTGCTGGAACATTATATCCTATACGCTTAAAGCTCAAGCGCTCAAATACTGCATTATGTGCCACTTTTACACAATCCGGGTCAAGCAAAGCTTCTTCAAACTCTTCAGGCATTTCTTCACCTTGAGCCAAATCTACTATCTTTACCGGGCCATCATCTAAAGCATATCCTATTATAAGAATTTCAAAGTCTGGTGACTCAATATACTTATAAGCTCCAGACTCTTTAATATCTACAGATGAATATGTTTCAACATCTATAAAAAGATTTTTTGCCATTATTTCTTTATTTGATATTATAGAATTGTGGAATAGGCAGGACTCGAACCTACATCTTGCTCTCGTTGTTTTTAAGTGGTACCACGCTGCTCTTCCATTAAGCTACTATCCCAATAGGAGTATAGGCGGGACTCGAACCCACATTTACTTGGTTTCCACAGACGGTTTCCGAAGTAAGTTTTACCATTAAACTACTATACTCATTGATGCAGAAAGGAAATTACATCATATCATCATCCTGAATAACATTATCTCCACCGAAATCTTCTTCAGCTGTTGAGCCACCAGCCAACATCTCTCCATCTTCGAGCTTTTGAAGGTTGTTCAATCCAGCAGCAATGCCTTTGGATGAAACATTGAAAGCATAGAAGTTGATTGAAGCGCGACCATAACAACCTGAATAGAACTCGTCTCTGCTCATGATTGGATTGAGTGAGCGGTCCACAATGCTCGGCTGGCGCATCGAGTTTGCATTGATGAAATAGTGGTCCTCGAATGCTGGGTCATCCGGACGCTCTTCATCGCCATCGCGTAGAGGCAATTTGAGGTTTGCTGGGATACGGCCATTCTTATCTGCGAGTTTTGCCTTACCTGCTTCCTTTGCAGCTTCTATGGCTTTCTTGATTTTGTCAATAGTAGCCGTATCGCTCTTAGGAATAAGAACGCAGATATTGTACTTAGGAGTATCGCCCTCATTCATAGCTGTGGGCTCGAACACGTTTACATAGCAAAATCTTACTTTGCCAGTTACAACCTTGGTTGAATTTACTTGATTACTCATTGTCTTTTAATTTAAGTTGTTATTATTCTTTGAAATCTAGTTGTGCTTGAGCATATCCCATTGCTGGCCTCTTGTCTTCAAGCGGTACAAGAGTAGGTTTGCCTTGTGGTTTGATAACCACATCTGAGAGTATTTCCTCAAAACGCTTTTTGCCTACTAACTTCTCAATAGAAGTAATCGGTTTAAGCTTCATATTGAAAATCTCATCTTCTGAAAGTTCAGGGCAACGCGCAAAAATTGCATTAGAAGCTTGGTCTTCGTCAACCCATTTGCGTCGACTAATTCCTTCAACTAATTTAAGCCCCGGCCATTGTTTATTCTCGTTAATCGCTTTAGTTTGTGCATATTCTGTTATTGAATTAGCCCATTCTATAAGCTTAGGCACACGCTTAACTATATCAGCAATCTCATCATCGGTTAGCAACTCTGGGTCTGCAAATTCATGTTGTGCAATTTCGAGCTGTTGCTCATAAAGCTTACGACATTGATTACGCACAGCACAAAATCTGCACCAATCTCCAGCATTGAGTTCTCCTTTACCTTCAAAAGCAAGTTCAGCTCTTGGCCTAAGCTCCTCTTCTGCCCATTTGCGGAGTTCTTCAACAGATATTTGCCAACTTGATATATTGTTAATGCGAGGCTGTATAATAGTCAATCGCACTTCCGTTATATCATACATTGTATCATATTTCTGTAAAGCTCCAAGTCCATAAAGCATAAGTTGCTTATTCCATTCAGCATATACTGGAACACCTTTTCCATATTTTAAGTCAATAACTTCCATAAGATTGTCATTGATAACAACACAGTCAGCTGTTCCAAAGCTTTCAGGCACATATTCTGTCAAATCGAGTTTCTGCTCAATTTCCATGACGGCTAACGGATTTTCAGTTTTTGCTTCAGCTAATTGTTCTGAGCAATAATCCGTATAGATAGGTACAACTTCAAGCATTTCCTCGCTGAACAGGTCATTTGCCATTATCTCTTCGAGCCTTTGGTCAAAGTCTTGTTCACTAATGCTGTTAAGTGTATCTTTTCTCAGGTAAAGTTCTGAGAGCTCATGGGCCAATGTACCTTCTTCTGCATATACTGAAGACTTCTTTTCTCCGTATTCATCTTCAAGCTTGGCAGACGGAGTACAATTCAGCCATCTTCCTGCTCCAGAAGCCGAGAGGAGTGCATGACTCCTCTGGCTATGTTTCTGTGGTTTAGTACTACTTGTCGCTTGAGCCATATTCTTTTATCAATTTTGCCAAATAATGACATTGAATAGCGCACTTAGCATAAAGCTCTGGATTTTCTCTGCGAAACTTATAAGCTGCTTTTTGCAACTTCTTTGTACTCGACATAATTACAGTGGCTCTAAGAAGTTAAACATTTCGTCATACTTAGCCGGGTCAAGCTTTGTTACACTCGGAGCGCCAAGCTCATTGAGTTTCTGCTTGATTACATCACGGTGCTCATTTACCTTCTTTGCAAGCATTGCCCGTACATCCTCAATGCTCTTAGAGGCAGAAGAAGCAGCCGGAGCAGCAGGTGCTGAAGGAGCAGGCTCGGCAGCGCTCTGAGTCTGGGCAGGTGCTGCAGGCTGGGGAGTAGGTTTTGCAGGAGCTGGCTTTGCTGGCGCAGTAGGAGCAGGTGCTGAAGGAGCAGGTGCTGAAGGAGCAATAGCATTACCAAACAATGAAGTTAAAAACTTCTGCGTATTTTCAGACAGGTTTACGCTAACCTCAACAGAAATTTTAATGGTTTCCATTTTCGTAATTTTTAATGAAGTTATCTAAATAGTTAATAAACTCGTTTACTGTCATATCTGGTACGTTTGAGAGCTTTTGATGGATAAGCTCATTATTCTTATATATAGATACGTACACGCCTTTATAATTCAGCTTTACTTTATATTCGCCTTTCAGCATTGTTAGGCATCCATCTTCAGATGAACCTTTCCAAGTATTTGCTGAAAACAAATCAGTTACTAACACGCCAATATGATTAGCCAATCGCTCTAACTGTATAACATCCAAATTGGCTTCACCCTTTAACACACGGTCAAATGCCTGTTTCGGATATTTAACAGTAGGAAATAACACTTTTGCTAAATCTTCTGTATTTAGCTTGTAGTGCTCAATTACATTACCTATATTAAATTGTTGTTCCATATTTTGGTGAATTTTATTATCTTATTTTCGATATGCAAATATACAAACTATTCTCGAAAGAAAAAAATTTTCCATTATTTTTTGAGAATTTATTTGTTAAAAATAATTAAACAGCAATTTTAGTGCGGCTTTGAAATTGCTGTAAACAAAGAAACAATAAAAACAATACCTCTATATATTTCAAACTTAATTTCTTAATTTCCGATTAACATTAAGGTTAATAAGAAATATCAGCTTTTAATACGAAAAGATTTAATGAAATTATTGTTTCTTTGTTTACAGCACATATAAGTAATTGATTTTGAGCACTTTAGGCATAAACAATGACTTGTTTATATTGTTTCTATTGTTTACCGCTTTATGAAGTATTTTGCACACAGCCATATAATTACTAAGGCTATGGCGGTTATCAGGTATTCACCAATATTAATTTTTATCTTTTGCCATTTAGTAAGCCGAGCTTCTACAGGGTATGCAACTTGAATTGTATCAACTTTTTCTCGCCAGAGAGTATCATGCTTTTCTATGTATTTATACAAGTATTTATATTTACTGAGATACACGGTATCGCCTTTGCGCTCTACATAGATTGAATCTCTATGATATATGCTATCAATTTTGGTCTGAGATAAGTAAGTAGTATCTCTTTTCGTTGTTTCCACTGGCACATATTGAATTGACTTACAGCTATATAATATAGTGGCTAAAAATATAAGTGTAATTATTCTCGCTAATTCTCGCATAATCTTTGAGTTTTATTTGTTATTATTCATATTTAATATAAAAACCATTCTCGCACATAAGAAATTATTGCGAGAATGGCTTTTATGTGCTTCAGAGGTCTTTATACTCGTACTTAGCATCAAAGCTGGGGCATGCCTTAGCTGCAAATTCTCTGTGTCCATGAATAGTAGCATTTGGGTATTTTACCTTTAAGCTTTTCAGCAATTCGAGTAAAGATTGCTTTTGAGCCTCAGTGCGTGTATCTTTAGGAGTTTTACCGTCTTTAGCAACGCCTCCTACATAGCATACTCCTATAGAGTTTGCATTTTGACCTGAGCAGTGGGCTCCAACTACACTTTCATCTCTGCCTTTATGAACAGAGCCATCGAGCTCAATCACATAATGATAACCAATATCTTTCCAATGATTACCATTCACATGCCAATCTCGTATAGTCTCAGTTTTAACATCTCGTCCTTCAGGAGTAGCAGAGCAATGGACTATGATTTTATTTATCTTTCTCATTTAATGCTAGCAATTGGCTTATTTTGTCTAATATCTCATGACCTTGTTCGGCAGTGGTAGCTTGCACAATCTGCTTAACTATATCAGGCACTTCTGCAGCATGGGCCTTTTTACGTTTGCTATTTTCAACTACAGATTTACCTTCAATGTATATAACTGCAACAGTACATAGAATTGTGGCAAATGGAATTATATAGAATGATAACAAGCTTCCAAGTATATCAAACATAAGAGCAAAAAGCATCAGTCTTACATAATCACCGATTTTTGTAATTGTTCTACGAAATCCATGTGACATCAATGCTTGGCCGAGTGCTTTTGCTGTTGTTGTTCCACTCCAGAAGTCTACGATACTGCTTAGTATCATGAAAATCCAGCAGACTAGAATAATGCCAACTCTAATAGCTATGAAAAACGTCAGTCCGTCAAAGTTCTTGGCTTCAATCAGTTCTAACATACTATACAAATTTTTCCCAGTCCAACTTGATTGCTTTTCCGATTGCGTCAGCAGTCCACCTACAGAAAATCATTCCCTCATAGCCATCTGGGTCATTTGCTACTTTATAAGCAGCTCTGAGGCATGATGCTTCATCTTTTAGAGGGTCTGGATAGAGGTCTGCGTAATACATATTAGCAAGATACGCCGCATCTCCGTGTGTTACATGACTAGGAATTGTCAGACCAAGGCTTTCCATAGACTTCTTGACTTGAGAAGTTGTCCATATGTGCTGTTGGCCATTTGCATTTTCCATCATTTTACTTACATGCTCTGCAAGTGCATCTGTAAAATGGTAGCCATGCTTTTTAACATACTCTGAATATCCTTTTGCAGACATAAGAGCATTCGCTGTTTGCTCATAAGGCAAATCAAATTTAACCTTATGCTCACCATGAGGAGTAGCTATTCTGCTTTCTACTACTACATCCTCTTCATCTTCGTGCTCCTTATTATGGTCGCACGTATGATGCTTTACTATGATACATTTTAATCTGTGTCCCATAACTTTTAGCTTTCAAATTTTTTGATGAAATTCTCCATCATTTCCTGCTGCTTTTTCATGAGTTCTTTCATCTCACCAATAGAGCTTTCAATCTTGCCAAAGCGCTGCTCTGTTTCTTGCTTTTCCTTATACATAGGATTAAGCTCTGCAAGCAATGAAAGAGCTTTGTCAATGATGTTTTGAGCTTTAGAAGCAGAAGCCAAAACCTGTTCAGCATTTGCCTTTTGAGCTTCAACTTCGCTCGTCAATCCAGATTTTTCGGTTGACAGAACAAGATGCCCGGCATAGGTAACTGAATGGCTTTCAGGAATAGCATAAGTTGCCATTTTTCCATTGGCCTCTATAGTAACATCTACTGCCATCTCTGTTTTGCCAGTCTTCTGGTTCATTTCTAATCGAGGAAACGATACCTGAGTGGCTTTGCCTTGAATAAGGCTAAATTCCTGTGTATCAAGAATGTATACAGGATAATTCTGCTTTATATCTTTGAATAACAACATATAGCTTATCTTTTTGAATTGTTAATAAAAAAGAGGGCACTCAGAGAAGTATAAAACTTCCCTAAGTACCCTCAATTAATTAGGCTGCTGGTGCAGCCGCTGGAGTGATTGTTACTGTCAATGAACTATATATAGCCAGACAATTAGAACTACCACAAGAAATATTAGCCAATCGTTGAGTTTGTCCCTCAGCTGATAGTACAACATTTGTAGGCAATCCGGTTTGTTCTTGGAATGTGGCCATAAACTCTTCAACAATAACCTGAGTTGTTGCTTGACAACCACATCCTGGCGTTACTATTGTTACAGTAGCAATAACAGGCACAAAAACAGTCGTTCCATTAAAGATTGGAGTACCAGTCTTATAAGTTACGAATGCTTCAGGCTGATTTGTTGAGTTCTCACAAATTCTACGGCACAGGCGCTCTTTGTATGTTGCTAACAAAGATACTCGGTTGGGCACTTGCGCAGCGGATAATCCCACAGGTGATAAATATACTGCCATATCAATGTCCTCCTTTAATTAGCAGCCACAACCGTTTCCACAACCGCAGTTATTATTCCAGCCACAGCCACAATTGCCAAGCCTATTGAAACGCTCGTTAATCAGGTTGTTCTGGCGCTCCTGAGAAAGCTCAAACTTAAGGTCCTGAATTTTCAGAGCCTGTTCGTCCTTCCAGTGGTTGTTCAGAGTATCGATGATACGCTGAGTGTTGTCCTGACCGGCACGAAGAATATCGCACTTATCAACTTGTGCCTGATAACCAACCTGAGCAAAGCCCTGTGCGATTGCTACGCCAAGGTCACGTTGGCCGTTGCGAATTTCAGATGTGTCTTTACAGCTCTGGAGTTGAATATCTGCACGGAAATCAGCAATCTGGCGCTGAGTCTGGCAACAGCAGTTCTGCAGAGCCTGGATAACATTGCAGTCACCGAGGTTAACAGCATTGATAACGCGCTCAGCAGAGAAGCCAACCTGACCAGCAACTTGCTGGATAGCAGCCTGAACATCGCAGCAGCACTTCTGAAGAGTGTTGAAGTCAATGTTAAGCGTCTGAGCCAGCTGGCTAAGAGCAAAGCCATTGCCCTGAATAGCAGACTTAATGCAATCAGCATTCTGGTTGTCCTGCAACTGAGTGCGGATAGCATTAAGCTGGGCCTGAGTTTCGATACCCTGGGTAGCAGTACCTGCGCCATCCCCACCAAAGCTGAAGCCTCCATTGCGGAACAGAGCCAGGAACATGAGATAAGCAAATGGATTGTTCATCCAGTTGTTCATACCTCCGCCCATCATGGCAGCCATAGGACCCCAATCGTCTCTGCGGTTATTACCTGCCAGAATGGCTGCTGCTAGAGCGTTGTCATTGTCGCCTCTGTCGCAACAATAGACTTTTTCTGTAACTTCTCCCATAATTTTGAAGAATTTAATAAAATGTGTTAATTAT
>OJNH01001463.1_pt1 | contig 18407 bp, 19 predicted proteins | sample 1597361 | NCBI WGS metagenome assembly OJNH01 (sample SAMEA2452136, study PRJEB22498) | human gut metagenome | biome: human feces; feature: human gut; material: feces | place: Australia | collected 2012
TGTCTCTGTATTTTGGTATCCACAGACTGAACACAGCTGACTACTGGCATAGAATTAACATTTCACTAAGAATCATATTTATTTAAGACTTCTGTTATTTCATCAATCATATTATTCATATATTTATCAAATTTATCCTGTATATAATCTTTAATATTATCCACATCTAATCCAATATCAATTACATCGTTATGATACGGTTCACCACTTAGCTCTTCTCCATAACAAATTTCATCAAAAGAACTATCATAACACTCTCCAGTATTTCTATTTACGCAACTAAATGTTAGTTCTGTATTTTCACTATATCCAATTTCATTATTTATTAATTAAATCAACTACTTTCATTTTTCACCTACCTAATTGTATATTTCGTGGCTTGAATTTTGTAAAGCTTCAACAAATTCCATCAATTCTTTTCTTTTACTTGACGGAATACTAACTCTTACATCTTCCCATATATCGAGACTATCAAAATAATCATTAATTTCTTTTTGTTCAGCTTCCCAATCAATATTATTGTTTTCGTATAAATCTTTTAACGAATATTCAAGATAATCGCCATCATATTTAGATTTACCAGCCTTTGCATATTCTTCATCTGTATTACAATCGTTTTGAATTTCGATTTCTCCCATTACATCACTATATTTACCATCTAATTCTCCACAATAAACTTCTGTTGGAAAAACATCTTCTAATTTCTCATAGGAAGATTTTTTAATCCAAATTTCATCTTTATAAGTTGCTTCACTATAATATGCTTCTGCATAAACACATACTTTTACCAATTCCATAATTTTATTTACTCCTTTTCTTATAAACTTTGCAGATTTTAATCATGAATATCAAGAACTGTAATAAACCCATCCATGTTATCAGATATTTCTCGCTTGTATTTCTGATCAAAATTTTCATCTTCAATGATCTTATCACTGTTCCAGTTCCATGAAGATCTTGCAATAACAGATTTATCCGGTAATATACAAATATAGCATCCAAGTGTATCAAGGTTTAGAACATCTCTTTGTCTTGCCCCATCTACCAGAATATGTCCATCAGCAAAACCCATATTCATAAACCATTCTTCTTCTCAAAACACAAATCGAGGTGTAATATAATTTTTTAATGTAGATAACAAACTTGACCAAAACAATCTACCATTTCTTGAGAACTCCAATATTTTCCATCTATAATATTCCAAGTTTTCGTCATCTTCTTCGCCAACTTTTAATTTTAATTCTGCCTTATATCCTCCACCGATTTGATACCAATCCCAGGTAAAAGTTGGGTAATTTATCATTTTCGCCTTCGTCATCTGATCTCCATATACAAATTCTGAATTATATGGCTACATAATTTCTGCAATTTCATCTTTTGTTGGTAACTCTTTTGTTAATAAATGTACACAATAATGCATATAGCTCTCTCATCTCCCGCATTCGTTATATTTTCTAAATTATCAAAAAGGAATCCTCACTCGTATAACGACCAAATCTACTTTTTATTGACCCATTCCTTGAATTCCTCAAATTCATTTTTCGTAAGCAAAATGTCAGAATAATAGAAATCCTTATTCCTAATAATCGCCCAAATTTTCTTTAATTTTTCAATAAAGGGAGTTTGCTGTGAATAAAAATTACCATTTGTGTACGTCAAAAAAGCATAATTTCCATCTTCATAATCTTTGATTTTAAAATGAATACCTTCGTCACATCCACATTTACAACTTACAATCAGTTCATCATCTTTAAAATTTTTAAATACTGCCATAATATATCCATCCTTTCATTAAAAATTTTAAATTCTTTTTATCATTTGTTTCTGAAGTACAATTTGTTCTTCTGCACGTTTGCTCCTATTTGCATCTTTTTTATTTTCGATGGTTTGAATACGACTACCATTTTTAAAGTCTAACGTCATATATTTACTCATTCTAAACTTTATCCAAAATTTGATCTTTTCATCGCTGATGTTCTTCAGCAAGTTATCTCTCACAGATTCCTCTTCTCGAATTTTCCATTTGATTTTTCCATTTTCTTTTCTAATATCTGATGCACATTTTAATTCAATAGAGAAAATTTCACGTTTCATATCAGCGATTGCTTTCAACTTATTTTCAAAATCGCAATCATCTTTATAAATAATCATATTTTTTGCAGTTGTAATAATCTGTTGCTTTAACTCATCATATTTTTTAGATTTTTCAGTTTCTTTTTCTTTCTGTGTTGGCTTTCTGATTAGATTCTGTAAATCTACAATCTTTGTTTCATAATGTGCAACAATTTCATTTCTCACACTCTGTACATCATCAATACTAACAATCCATGATGGATTAACATCTTTATATGCACTTCTATAAACACCTAAAATAGCATAATTACCGTTTTCTTTATGTTTAAGAATCATGCCGATATTACTTTTAAAACCGTTTTCTACTGTCTGGAATAAAACAATATCACCTAATTCAAACACAGATCCATCTTTTTTTTGCAAATTCTCATCTCCTTTTAAAACTATCAATTTAAATCATTTTACTTATTCTCAACTGGTCTGATTATATATTCATTCTTCTAATCATACTCATAATCATCAAGTTCAACTTCCTTTTCACATTTAGGACAATCACACAAAGCTCCATCTCCCCAATAATCAGTTTTGAAATCAATCTCGTTAAAATTCACTTCAACTTCTTCATGACAAAATGGACACTTAAATGTTATATATGATGGTTTGCTGATAATTGTATAATTTACACCATTGTTCATTTAATTCTCACCTTATAAAAATTATTTTAAGTTATAATTTCTTTAATCCAAATAACCACTCTTTAATATCGTCTTCTGGAAAATAATCATATGATCCACCATCTAAAGAGTCTTGAAATACATTCATCTTACTTACAATTTCATCAATTGTATTATTTCTTTCTTCTTTCAATAATGTTTTATAATTAGGATATTGTATTTTTGTTGTCTTATTATCATTATTTCCTAATTCGTCTCTTATATTTTCTCTTAACGTTGCACGATTGTACTCATCTAAATACAATGCAACATTATGTTCCTTGTTGAATTTATTACAAACTTCTTGTGCCTCTTCTCTTGTCCCAAAATATATATTAGAACCATCATCAGATTTACATATTTGTAATCCACAACTACTTGCATCGGTTGTATAATATTCATAAGTACCTTTTTTATTCTTAAGAGAAATAATACTCCTAACTTTTATATCATAGTCATCAACAATTTTCTCTATTACTTCCTTTTGTGTATATTCTCCTTTACAGGCAGGACATGTAAAATTTTTCCCTTTTATTGATACAATTCCTGTACTATCACAATATTCACATTTTTTATGAAAAGAAAAACGATGTATTTTATCTATAATACGAAATACCTTTTGATCAATTTTAAATGTACCAACTGGATATCCAAACACATCTATGTTATCTAAAAACAATTCATTTTCCTCCTAAAAATCCTTTGAAATCTATCTTTTCGATCATTATAATAATTTACGTAAGTTGACCAAAACAAAGGTGCTTCATATTTACTTTCGGTGAATGTTTTTGTAAATAGCGATTCAATAATTTTGTAAACATTTGTTTCTGAAATCCGATTTACTATAATCTGTATAGCCATATCACTAATAGCTCTAACTTTATTTTTTGTCTGAAACTCATCATTTTGTTTTAATATTAACTCGTTCTCTTCTCTTAATTTCTTATTTTCATTACTTAGTCGTTTAATCTCTTTCGATGTATCAAACTGAGTAGATTCAATAAGATATTTTTTTAATTCTTCAAATTTTTCGATTTTTCGTCAAGCTCAACATTGTTTTGCACAATATCACTCCTTTATATAAAAAATATTAGATGTTAATTCCAAAGATATTTTTAATTACATTCCGTTTAATTTTATCTGTAAACTGTGATCCGGCTGCTTTTGAATGTCCTCCTCCACCAAACAGTGCAGCAACATCTTCTCCTAAATTGATATTTTCTTTAATAGTTCTATAAGAAACTGTTCTATTGTCTATATTAATTATCGCAACAAAATCAATTCCAGGATTCATTTCACAAAGTCTATTTCCCAATTCACTAACAAATCTATCAGCAAATACAAAACCACAAACTTTACCACACATACTATTTATAATCATCGTTTTGTTCTTTTCTTCAATATATTTGTCAATTTCAGACTGTCTAACTTGTAAAACGAATTTGTCCTTTTCGTACAACTTTGGGAATACTTCATCCTGAATTTCAGATATACACAAATTGATAAAACTATCTCTACCGTATAAATAAAGTAAATCATTCACCTGTTTACAAATAACACCATCTTCTCCAAGTTCTTTCCAACGCCAAGTATCATAATTTCTTACTAAATCAACAAAGTTATATAATGATTTATTCGTTTTTAATTTCTTATTATAGTTATCGTTCAACATTAACCATTGATAAAGTATCATTGTTCCAGATGTTTTAGTTCCATCTGGTTCATCAACTGAAACAGTACACCACTTATATTTATTAAGCCATAATGCTGTTGAATGATGATCAAATAAACGAACATTTCCTCTTTTGTTTAATAAATCAGCAATTTCTTCATTAGTGCTAATATCCGTAATATAAATAGTAGTACTTACATCATTCAAGTTTCTTAGTACATAATCCAATACACTCTGATCAATATCATCATAATTACAATACGATATATCCACATTATCTTTTCCAAATGCAAGTTGAGCTAAAATTGCACAGCCTACACCATCAAGATCAGTATGAGTAAATAATTTTATCATATATCTAATTCCTTTCTTTAATATTTGAATTTAATTAGTTTTCAAGAAATAGTGCTTGAAGTATAAAAATGCTATTTAATGTTTCAATTTTTATCCAATCGCCACTTCCAGAATACACAACATCAAAATCAACAACTTTACTTGTACGTAATATTCCATGATAATCTGATCCATCTGAATCTTTTATATATTTTAAATACAGCGATTCACCTACAGTTATGTTCTTTAATTCTAAATCTACAGTTCTTCCAAATCTCATTGGATATCTACCATCCAATCTATCGTCTCCTCTAAGTCCTTTAGATCCAGAATGTAAAATTCGTTCTATTTTGTATTCCATAGACATCTCCTTTATTAGATTTCAGTCTCAGAAATTTACTACTTATGAAATTTCTGAGACTTTTAATTATCATCTGATTCTCAAACTTTCTCCCTGTGGTTCTAAATGACACCATTCGCAATTAAGTGATCCATCCTGACCTTCAAGACCATTCATTTTTAAATATTCTCTTAATTTTTCACCATCAATTGCATCTGGTTGCTTAATTCGATACTCTTCAGGAATATTTTCTACATCAACATCAATTGTAAGTTTTCTCTTACCACCATTCTTCTGAATATTGAATGAAAATAAATCTGTTGTAAACTTTTTCTTACCTGTCGCTCTCATACACATTTCCAAATTATTTTTTAACCATTTAATACGATTTTCATATGTTTTCTTTCGAGATGTAAGTCTGTCATTCTCTTTCTTAATACCATCCACATCTGCTTCAAGAGCTTTGATAATTTTCGCATATCCATCAGCTTTATCTTCAATTTCATATTCAACAGATTCGAGAGTATCCATAATCACCTGTTCGTCTACTTCTTCATCTTCTAACATATCTAATAATTCTAAAAAGTCATTTGTTAATTCATAAATGTTTGCCATATTACTGTTCTCCTTTTTCATTTTCTTTTAATCTATAAGCGTTTTTAAGCAGCATATCTTTCAAAAATGTTTGCTTTGTTTTTACTTCTTTAGTTTGAATAGCCTTTTTAATAGCATAATTATTACCAACTAATACACAATATTTCTTTGCTCTTGTAATAGATGTATAAAGTAATTCTGAATTATTCATTATATAACTACTTGTATCCATACCAACAATTGTTGAAGTAAAGCCAGATCCTTGCATCTTATGTGTGGTACACGCATATGCAAGTTCAAGATTCTTTGAATCACTTTTGCTAAATAATACTTCACCAATACCAATAAAATCAATTGTGCAGTATCCGTTATCCTCAATCTCTTTTACTATTCCAATATTTCCATTAAATACAGGTGTTATATCACCATTAGAATTTGTACACTTATAATTATTTTTTGTATTGAGTACTTTATCTCCAACTCTGATTATATATTTCTTAGCTTCATCGTCCTTTTTCTCTAAGAAAATTTCGATTTCATTACCATCATTAAATTTGGGATTATAAATATTCTGAATTTTAGTGTTAAGATTATAACAAGATAATTCTCCTTTTAATCTCATAGGAACACATACTTGAACTTCCATAATATCATTGAATTTATCCATCTCTGTTTGGAAGTGTCGAATAATACAATCTGCCATAGATTCTTTTGAATTGGATATATCTAATTCCATATCTTTTAACTCGCCAAGAATAACATTTCCTTCAAATTTATTATCAAAAATTTGTTCTTGATTTGCTACTTTAATTGATGTAGGAATAATACCACTCATAAGTGCTTGTCTATGAGGTTTCGTAAGCTTTACAACAGGAAGTACATTACTATCAAGAATATCGGCAAATACCTGGCAATTACCAATTGGGGTAAGCTGCTGAACATCCCCCATGATTATTACTTTTGCACCAGTTGGAATAGCTTCTAACAATGAAAGAAATAATGTGCCATTGATCATTGTAGCTTCATCGATGAGAACAATATCAACTGCTAATTTATTTTCTTTATTAAACATAAATTCACCATTCTGATATCCCAAAGCTCTATGAATTGTACTTGCCGGTAATCCAGTCGCTTCTGTGATTCTTACGCTTGCTTTACCAGATAATGCACAAGCTAAAATATTATAACCGTCATATAACGAACAAATACCATTAGCTGTAGATGTTTTGCCGCATCCAGCAGATCCTGTTATTTCAATAACATGATTGTCAAGACTTAATTTAATAGCAGCTCTTTGTTCATCTGTAAAATCAAATCCTTGATTTTCTTCCACCTTCTTAACAATTGATTCCCAATTACCAATGTTAAAAGACTTTGGAATATAATCATCATGAATACTTATTTTATTTGAATCATTTTCTACCACTTTCACAAGTCCAATTTGAAGTCTTATAAGTTCTTTCATTATATTGTTCTCCAAATTGTAAAACTTCTTGAGTGCAATTTTTGATCCATTATCAGTCACAATAACATCTTCATTGTCAATCATTTGTTTTGCTGTAGTATTTACAACTTCTTCTGGAACAAAACCTAACGTGTCATATAACGCTTTCATCAATTCCTGATAGTTAAGATAACTCCTACCTGCTTCTCCTTGTTCATTCAAATGATACAATAAAAATCCTTTAATTCGTCTAATATCATATTGACCAATTCCTACTTTACACGCAACTTCATCTGCTTTTTTGAATCCTACACCATCAACACGCACTAAATCATATGGATTATTTCTTACAACATCAATTACTGTATCTGGCGAATGATAAAAGTCTACTAATTTTTTAATGAATGTATGAGTCAATCCTAATTGTCCAAGTTCTATATAAATAGAACTATAATCTTTTGATTCTTCATATTCATCAATCATTTTTAAAGCTACTTGATTACCAATTCCTTTTATTTTCATAAGAGATTTCATATCTCTATTTTCTAAAAGCTGTATCACGTCATCATATTCATCAAATAACTTATCGACAAGATTTTCATTCAACACATTTTTTAGAAATTCTTTCTGCTTATCCTTACTGGAAATATCAATACATTTACTGATATACACTATCTCATATGTATCTCCGTATTGTTCGTGTCTTTCTGCTAACTTACAAAATACTTTATATGTAGTTCCATAAACCAAGGAAGAAGTTATCCCTTTCATTTTTATCGTGTATAAATCGTCAATTTTGTTTTCCAACCACTTTTTTATAATTGCATTGAATATAGCAAATTCACCAGATTCAACTTTTTTTCTATACTTTGGATAGAAAATTCTATCCAAAGTACATTCAAATTTTAAAATCTTTTCTTCTTCCATTAACATACCTCACTATCTGTTAAAAGTGTGTTTCCTTTACCATATTTTCTAAAAACAATGTCATACTGAGTAATTACATCATATTCTTTATCAATGTCTGCAACTACAATGTTTTTACCATCCTCGTCTTTTCCTATTATTTTTTCTCCAAATTGTTTTTCTGAATTTTTTACATCGATGATATCGCCGTCCTGCAAGGGAAGAATTTTGAATATCTCCTTTTTTATCTTTCTATACTGTATTTCTCCATTCCCCATATTATAAAGAATTAAATTAGGAGCAATGACATTTCTAGTATTCAAAACAAAAAATCTATCGATAAACGATGAATCTTTGTATCTGACTGTATTAAATTTATCAACTTGCATTTTCATAATTTCATATGGATGAATATGTTCATTTGGAATAATATTGAATATTTCTAATAGAGCTTTTTTAGAATTAAGATTATTATACGACTTTCCTGTTTTTGACAGTTCTGCATTTTGAATGACAATAGATTTAATATTTTCATCAGAGAACTTTCTATTTAATGTTGTTACTTTCATTTTGTCTTTTCCGTATAAAATAAGGAAATAATCTTTAAACATTAACAATTTTTTGGTCTTTCCATAGTTTGAACAACAATCTGCAATAAGATACTGTTCTAAAACTTTCTTCTTTATGTTATTCTCCAAACACTTCTCCAAAAAATCATAAAATGTAGGACTCTCACACATACATTTGAATAGAACATTCGCTGTTTCATCTATCTTCTCTTCATCTTTAGTTAAAAACATCTCAATTCGTTTCTTTGCCTCATTGATATAATATTCTTTGTCTAAATATTCAGGAATATCTTTCTCATGAATATCCTCATTGTCTATAAACAAATGAACAGGTGTATTAGCAAACTGTTCATATGATTTTACACCTTTTTCGATTTTTAATTTATAAATTGAACCATCAGAAATTCTTTTGCTTGCAAATACTCTGTGTACTTTACCTTTTAACAATTTTCCATTTATTGAAGTAATTTTTTTATCTTTCGCAGCTATTCCATTTCCATACCAAATTTCTCTATATTTTACAGATAACTTAATCACCTTTTGGAACTTAATATATTCCGTACAGTTATTGATTGTCTGTTCAACCGGAACCCCTGACGCAAGATAATTTCTAACTGCATCATTAAGAATAGGTAAGTCATTATCAATAGGTTTATTGAATTTAACCATTGCACCTTTACATTCTAATTTCCCATTTTTCATAACTGCGATATAATTATTTACATCCTTCTGAATCAATTTCGTATATTCGTCAATTTCAAATTCCATTTTGAGTCGTTTTCCTACTTCATTTGTAATTTCAATTACTTTATTTTTCATTTCTTCGTTTTTACAAAGGACAAAAATACCATCTGTATTTGTCTGTAATAACCTACAATAAGGTTCCAATTTATCAATCAAATCAAGAATAAACATCTGACCAAATACACATGTTAAATTTGCCATAAGTGGATCATAAGACGGATTATTTCTATCTTTACTTCCACCATATGTACCATTTATCATAGGTTTTAATGCTTTATTTTTTGAATTTCCTTCTGCTTTAAGTTCTAATCTAAAATCTCTCATTTTTCTAAAATCATCTGGATTTTTAAATTTTCTGCTTAATAATTCATATTCAATATCTGTTGTAGGATACATTGATGCGACATCTGCATGAAGTATAATTCCTTCAAATATTGCCTGTTTATCATCTGCACCATGACATCCACCCCATGCGAATACATGAGGAATACCTGCCACAATACAACATAACTGATTATTATGTTGATCATCTTCAGAATGTAAATGTTCTTTATATCTCCAATTTTTAGGATTAAGATACCATTCTGGAATAAATTTATATTTATCTGATATTTGAATTGTCTCTGGTAATCGAATTGAGAATTCATCATCAAGCGTATGTTGATTTACAGCATTCAAAATTTTACATGCTAATTGAACTTTTGTTTTTGTGAAATATGACATATCAAGTCCATATAACTCAATGATATCTAACTGACCTTCAAAATCATCCCAACAATAATCAAGAACTCTTAAAACCTCAATTACATCATGTCGATTATAATACAATGTTTGTTGTATTTCTTTTTCTGTGAGAGGTCTATCAATGTTGAAGTCTACTTCTGTTTCACGAATATCATCACCCATAAATGCTTCTAATTGTTTGAGTGATTTGTCTTTCAAAATAGTGTCGTAATCATTTAATGGATAATTCTTCGCATTTTTCACTACTTGAAAAGGTTTCTTACCTTCTTTAATGAGTTTATCGTTTACATATCCGACATTCATTCCATCAAGAATTCCTTTAAAAATTCCTGTATCATACTGTCTTCCGTTATACGAAATAAAAATATAATCCTTATAATTATTATAGAAATTTATAAGTTCATCTCTATTGTTTACAATTACAATTTCATTTGTTTTATCTTCATAATTGATGAATGTAACACAAAACCAACCTCCACCTGGTATAGCCGAATATACTTCGAAGTCATATCCGAAAATTTTACTTTTATCTATTATTTAAATCACCTCATCATCCGAAAAATCCTTGTATTTTATTACTCTTATAAAACATCCAATCTTCTACCAATACTTGTGCTGCTTTACCGGATTTATAATCAATTGAAAATCTACCAATAATATCAAATTCAAAATTATCACCAATAGAAACCATTTCTTTGTATAACGAAGCTAATGAACTTCCTTTTGTTTGTTTTATAAATTTTATATTGTGATATGTAAATTCAATTTTATTCTGTTTTGAACCCAATAAATAAAGATTGTACTTATTGCATGGAATATTCTTGATTAAAAAGATAGGTTCAGAAATGTTGTTACCCCATACAAAATCGTATTTAGCAACATTTTTAATGATTTGATCATGAATTTGATTTGCATCGTACACATTATATACATGGTAAGTTGGCTCATCTATCTTTTGCATTGTAGAAAGTAATGAAAATAGCTTATTTGTATTTTCAAATTTTATCTCACATCCAAATGCTCCGGGATGTCCTTCAACTTTATTGAATAATCCAGTATTTTTACACCACTGATTAAAATCTAAAATTTCACATTTATCACTACCTCTTCCGCTTCCTTTGCATATATTACCTTTTCGTCTCATCAGCAGGCATGGTCTTTGATATTGATCAGCAAGTCTATTGGCAATAAGACCGGTAGAATTACTATCAACATCATCTCTTGCATTACATACAAGAATCGGCAATTTGTCCATATTAAACTTCTTAATTTCCTCAGATAAAATAGCTGCACTTTCTTCTGTTATCTTTTTCTGTTTTCTATTTGATGATTGACAAGCCTTTAGACCATATTCTTGAATAGTCATGTTAACTACTCCTTTTCCTCGTACTTTTCTGTCAAGCATCTTATCTGAATTACATAATGCTTCAAACATATAGCACTTGTCTTCATATTCTCCTAATCTAATCATTGAGTTCATAAGAGGACAAACATAAAATCCAATACCATTGATTGTAATTTTATTATTCATTGAATACATTTGAGCATCCACCAAAACAGATATAAGTTTATTTTTATTTGTTTTATTTCGTATTTGTTCTAACCCTTTTAAAATAAGAAATCTTGTCTGAAGATTCATTGCATTTGCCCTATCGCCTATCATCCCAAGAGCAACTAAATCTAAATAATCATCTGCATAATTCACACCATAATACTTGTCCAATAACTTTGTGAATTTATATGTAATTCCAACTCCTGTCATAGCTTTGTCAGTTACTTTATCTGAAAGCTGATTATTAACTACTATTGCAGGATTATCAGAAGCGTCTATACTGTGGTGATCTAAAATAATTACATCTTTTCCCATCTTAATTAGTTTTTCGCATTCTTTTGAATCCCCTGATCCTGCATCTGGAATAATTACAAGTTTTGAATCATCTTCACACATTACATCCACAAATTCAGACAATCCATGCATTTTTCCTTTGTGAATAAAGCATCTTATTTCAATATTTGGATTTATTCTTTTTATATATTGATAGATATTAGATGCTGACGTAAAACCATCAACATCACAATCCACAAGTAAATCTATAATGCTTTTATTTTCAATATGCTTTACAAACACATCTCTTGCTTTCTCAATATTATCAAAAAGTAATTCACTCTCTGTATTTTTGATAGTAGGATTCAGGAAGGAGTTAATATCTTTGATACCTTTTAATTTTAAAATATCTTCCAACTCAGAACCGAATCTTACTTTTCCTAGCACATCATATTTAAAACTCAAATCTACACTCCTTCCTTTATTGATTAGTTCCTACATATATCTTATTCTCCATTAGTTGAAGCAAAGTTTCTTTTCCTCTATCCGTGGGACTATTTTTATATTCAAGTAAATCATTGGTATCCCAAAGTACAGAAATAGTTAAAAACGGACTTAATTTATCAATAATCTTATCCTTTATATGTTTAGCCCATTTCTTACATTCATCTGAATCAATAATCTCATACTGCTTATCTAATGCGACAATAACTTCCCTCACACCAAGCATCAAAATCATTCCTTTTTGATAATCTGTTAAGTTACTTCCACATAATGCAACTGTAAAATTATCTTCTCCAAACATTGTGTCTGTCTGGAAAACTGACTTTTCTGCTTCCACAAGCATGATTTTTCTCTTCTTCTGAATGGCTTTGATATTGTGATTTAATCCAAATAAATTCATCCCAAGCGAATGATTATAAAACCTTCTTCCAACTTTAAATGGAGTGTATTTACCAAACAATTCAATATCTTCATCTATTAAGGATCTTCCACGAACACCTATCAATTGATTATTTGCATCAAAATGAGGAATGATAATTTTCTGTTGCCATGTGGAATAAAGAATATTGTATTTTTTCATAGTTTCTATAGAAATTCCCTCTTTGATCCATTCTTCTGTATACATTTTTTGAAAGATATTCAAAATACCCTTATCATATGAAACTAATTGTTTTTCCTTAGTTTCTTTTTTAATACTCTTCTTGTACTTTCTAATAAATTCCCAGTCAGATATTTGTTCTTGGTTTCCAAATCCATATTCACAATTATCAATATTGAGTTTTATGCATATCCAGTTAATTGCTTTTTGAAATTCTTCCTGGTTATAATCCTTGTATCCCATTACAACACCAATAATGTCCAATTGGCCACATTCCGTATAGCAATGAAAAGACATGGAATCTTTGTAATAGTACAATTTTGGTTTTGTACCATGATGGCATATGGTATCAGTAATCCACATATCATCATCTTCATAATAGAAAGTCGCTCCCATTTCTATGAGCAACTTTCTAATATCCTCTTCCTTTAATTTTTCTTTTAATTCTTGGGCGGTCATTGTAATACCTCCCTACTTAGATAATTCTGTAGCTAAATCTGATCCTGAAACATCTACATCTGTTTCAATAATTCCAACATCTCCTACGTCATCAAGTTTAAAATCCATAAGTGTTTGTTCAATATCTGTTAATAGTTCATAATTATAATCTGTTACAAAACAGTCCATTTCTCGCATGGTTCCCATGTTAAGTTTTGTCCAAATAATAATCGCTTTCCACTTACCACCACGATTCTTGAATATGTAATATGCCATATTTGGAACTAATTTACCGAAACTTCCATCACTTTCAATAATAGGTTTAAGCTTTTTCAAATCTTTATGAGTTGCTGGAAGTGCTAAAATACCTCCATCTGCCTTTTCGATAATAGCTTTCGAACCTTTTAACGCTCCGGCATCTTTATTGTTATCTTCTTTGTATGTATCATTTAACTGTGTTGCTGATCCTAAGTAAATGCCAAATTTATTACAAACTAATTTCAATGCTGCACTGAACAAAAAAAGAATCTGATCAGTTCTTAATCTTGTGTGTGTTTTGTTATAATAATACTCATATAATGAAGGGGAATCATTGATATAGTCAAAGAAACAAGCGACTATACCGTAATTTAAGATATATCTTTCAATCGTTTCAGAAATGAGATCAATTGTAAAATCTGGCATATACTCAACATAATACTCATATGTCTCAATGTATTTTGTTGACTCTTCAAGAATTTTCTCTTCTTCTTGTGTAATTTCATCCCATGTTTCAATTCTATCCTGATCAATACCACTTACATGTGCAAGAATGATATCTTGAATTTCTTCTTTTTCCAATTCAGTAGAAATGAACAGTACCGGCTGGCTATCACCAGTAGAGATCCATTCTTTTTTACTCCAATCATATATTCGGTCAGATACCATATTACATCCATCAGCAAGCGAACTTCTTGATTTTCCTCCACCTGACACAGAACTTCTCAATATATATTTCTTAGGTCGCATACCTCTATATACAGTTGTTAAATATCCAGATTGAAAAGGATAACCATATACGTTCTGTTGTTCTTTGTGTTCATTTAACCTTTCTGTTATTCCATCTCCTACTTTGAATGAATAATTATCATTAAACATATTCTTCCACATAGATTTAAAATCCATAAACTTATTATTTATTTCATTAAGAACCTCTGTACTCGTTAATTTGTTAAATAATTCTAATTTTTCATCGTCATTTTCATCATACAAAAAAGTAATGTCCATTTTTAATGATTCTACAGCATTTCTAACAATAGAATATTTACGAACATCATCATAATATTTACCAATATTCATAATTTTATCAGATGACATTTCAATAGCTGATTCAATATATCCCCAACCATCATTATTTTTCCATAGAGAAATCGCCGTATCAAATTGAGAAATTTCATTTTCAATATCAATGGAAGTTATCTTTTCAACATTTCCTTTTTTTGCAATGTTTACAATTGCTCCCCAAATCATTTTGTGAAAGTTCTCTGGATAATCATTTACATTCGTTGAATATTTTTCATACAATGCAAATTTAGGATTTATACAATAACATCCAAATAGTAAAAATATAGCTTTTTTATCTACCTGTTGACTGAAATTAATTTGAATCACCGCCTTCTAATAAATTTTTTAAATCTACTAATGACGCTGATTTTTTATTTGAATTTACAGATTTTTGTTTTACTACTTTAGTTTTTGGTTTTATATTTGACAATTTCTTTATTTGCTCCTTTAATTTTTCTTGCTGTAAGTAGTAATTTTTCGCTTCATCATAATAATATTTAACTAAAGATACTCCATACTTTTCAATTAAAGATTTATTTAATATTTCTTTGCAATACCAAAGAGTATAAGTCATAGCTGCATATGAATATCCATAGTCGCTTTTAAATTCTTTAATCTGTTTAAGTATAAAACCTGTAGGTTTATCTAAATCATAATTATTACAAATGAATTCAACCAACTCTTTATATTCAGTAGATTCTCTTTCAATTTTCTTATAACACTCTTTACAATATGTCTTTGAAACGTGTATGTATTTTTCTTCAGATTGTAATTTCTTTCCACAACCTTTACATGTTGATAATCTAGGCATTATACACCTCTTCATCAAGAATAGGAGGGATACACCCTCCCTTGTTTAAGACTTAATTCTAAACTTTTCAACTAATTCTTCGAGTTCCATAACAATAACTTTTGTTAAATCAATCTGTGTATCTCTAAGACTATCGAACATCTTTACGTTTCCATTATCATCAAGACCTAGATTTCTCTGAAGAACCGCTGTAGCTTCTGCAAGATGACCATTGGATGCAAGTAATCCACCAAGCTCAATGCCTTTTGCTTTGATTGCTTCAAAGTCCTCAACTGGTGCAGTCTTATCAATAGTCTTTTCTTTAGTTGTAAAATCTCCACCTAAATCTTCAACAGCCTTTGTCCAAGCTTTCTTAAGATCATTAACATCGATTTTATCTGGAAGACCAAATGTATCTTTCAAGTCTGGATATTTATCTGTTTTCTTAAATGTGATAAATCTTTCATCTTTCTCTTTATACATATATCCAACAAGATAAGCAGCTTCTCTACAATAAGAAAATGTATTCTTATTAAGTTTTAACGAATCACTCTCTTTCTTTGTATCGAAATCTTTACTATGAGCTGACTGAGCAATGAAATGTACTGTATATCCAAGACTTTGGACAATACCAATATTTCTTAATGCACTTTTAAAACGAAGTGATCCTTCACCGAATGAACCAACATCTTTTAAAATCTCAGCATCTCTATTTTCAAGCACATATCTCTCACAACTTTCTTCAAACTTATCAAGCGTATCAATTACAATACATGAAAATCTCTTCTTAAACTCAGGATTTCTTAACTGACCAATAACTGATTTTAAATCTGACATCGTATCGATTTTTACAGCCATAATTCCTGGAATATTCTGAAATCTATCTTCAAATTCCAAAAACAATGGTTGCTTGTCTGGATATAAACTCTTTAAGAAATTCATTAAAGTTGTGGTTTTACCTACGCCAGTATCACCCATCCAAACCATCGAATACTGAGTTAAATCAACAGACACTTTATTTGGTTGTAAATCTAATAAATTAATCATCATTATTTTATTTCCTTCCTTTGTTTTATTATTTTTAATTGAGTTACTTACTCAATCTTTATTATGAGTAAGTAACATCCATGTTATATATTTACTGTGCAAATGGGTTATATGTAGTCTGTGGTGCAGGTGTATTAGTATTCTTCTGGAATCCTTCTGCTGTCTGAGAATGTGTTTCTCCGGCTTTAATTTCTGCTAATTTAGCTTTTCTCTTGGATTTTAACGTATCAACGATATCCTGTGTAAGCTCATGTTCAAATATTGTTGAAGCCGCAATACCAGATTTAACATCATTTTTTCTGATTGTTGTCTTTACCTTCTTAACAATATCTGTACCGAAAGCAGCTTTCTCTACTACTTCCTGAATATCTACAGAGTTGATAATTACACCAGCAAGCTTTGTAAAACATCCATCATAATAACCTGCACTTCTAAATGCATTTGCCATAGATTTATCAACTGTCATTTTAATAGGAATAATTGAATCTGCTTCATATTTAGCATCTTTACCGAATCCATCGGCTCTCTGAGCAATGGCAAGCATTTTGATCATTAGATTTCCAGTTGGAACATCTTTTACAATTTCATCTGTAATAGATTCAATAATTCCCTCTACTTCAAATTTAGCTTCAAGAACTGTGCTTTCATAATCTTTTGGTTCAACTCTATTGATGAATCTAGCAGAAATTTTATTTGTAGACACAACGTTACCGTCATTACCTTTGAAGTCATTTGCTATAAACATGCCATCTGTGATAGAAATAATATCAGGTGTTTCTCCTTCTCCACAATGTTCAATATCTTTAAGATTCATAGCATCTGTATACTGTTTGTAGAAATAACTCTCTTCTGATGTAAAGTTTTTATTTTCATCTTTCTTATATTTAAAAGCAAAGAAGTTAATTTCGTGTTCACTATCATCTGCTGTTCTTAATACAAGACTTCCTCCAATTGCATCTTCGCCTTTCTTTGTTGTAAATTCTTCGATATTATTTTTCACAAGTTTTCCCGTTACAGTTACTAAATTTTTAAGTTCTTTCATTTAAACATCCTCCATTAAATTTAATCATTTTTTAATCATTCGTAAATCAATCTATTTTAACAGTCATTCGACTGGAATACAGAAGTTAAATCTATGTGAAAATCTATATTAACAGTGATTTTTGAGTGCAAAATCTCAAGGGTATGCTGCATAACCACCCATATTTTAATTCTCTATTCAGTTGTAATGTTTTTTGTTGAAAATTTGATTTGACTTAAATCGTTAGATATTTACTAAAAATATATAAAATTAGAATCCGGTCTGACGAGTTTAAAGGTTTACATTTCCTTTACCAATAACTATAATCTTCAATTGATATCAGCGATACTTTCTACAAAACAGTTATAATAGATATATCGTTTACCATCGAGATCAAACTTAACGTAACCACCATCATTTGTCTCAATGTCAATTTTTCCTGAATATGTGGCAAGCTTTTTACCATCTGCCGTATATACAGTAATCGTTCTATTCAATCCACCCCTCCAATTACTTTTCATATCAACCATTCCTCGTTTGAATGATGATGTGCACCCTGTCATTCCAAAAACTAAACTTGTTCCTAATACAAATGCTAAAAATTTTTTCTTCATGATTTATTCTCCTCGTATAATATCTTTTAGATACATAATTACCTGTATCTCAGTTAACAAGTTACCAAATAAATATTGTTCAATAGGCTTAGCAAAGCCCATGATATAATTGTCC
>OJNH01001465.1_pt1 | contig 18350 bp, 10 predicted proteins | sample 1597361 | NCBI WGS metagenome assembly OJNH01 (sample SAMEA2452136, study PRJEB22498) | human gut metagenome | biome: human feces; feature: human gut; material: feces | place: Australia | collected 2012
AAACATAAGCATGCCTGCCACTGCTAAAATCACAAGGATACTTAAAGCAAATCCTAAAATTGCCTGACTATCCTGACCAACCAGACTTATAATCAGTGCCGGCACCATAAATGCCGCCTCCGCCAACAGAATCTGCGCAATCAGCCGCCCCATCATTTTATAGTTCATAATTAAAAAACTCCTTTTTTGCAGAAACTGTATTTGTTATGCTTCAAAAATATCGTCAAGCTTATAGATAATATCATTTCTTGTTGTGACAACAACAACTGTATCACCCTCTCGAATAACAGAATCTCCTCCTGGAAGCTCTGTAACGCCGCCGTGTGTAATACAGGATACAAGAATATTTTGCTTCACTTTCATGTTCTTTAACGGTTTATCACAATACGGCTTTTTCTCTTCAACATGAAACTCAATTGCCTCTGCCTTTCCATCTGCTATGGAATGAACCGATACGGCTGCTCCTGTCTGATTGTGCATTGCACGTATATAACGCACAATACCGTTACAGCAAAGATCCTTCGGCCAGATCGTACTTCCAATCGGAAGCTGATCAATCATGCTGCCATTTTCCATATGACCAAGCTTTGTGATAACCTGAGATACACCATGCTTAGTTCCATACAGAGAAATAATCATATTTAACTCGTCCATACCAGTTGCCGTGACAAGTGCGTCACAGCTTTCAATATTTTCACGCTTCAGCACAAAAGTGTTGCTCGCATCATCATTAATAATCTCTGTTTTAGGAAGAAGTGCTGCCAATTCCTCACAATGCTTTGGATCCTTCTCGATCAAACGTACCGTCATGCCATCTTTTTCAAGCTGCTGAGCCAAATAATAGCTTACACGTCCGCCGCCGCAGATCATAACATGATTAACCTTTTTTGTTATAATTCCAAGATTATCAAGAAGTGTCGCCAAGCTTTCTGTTGATGCCGTAACAAAGATTCTGTCGCCCTCTCTAAGCACAAAACTTCCATCTGGTGCTACAACATCACCCCTTCGAAGCACGGCGCATATAAGGACACGGCACTTTATTACACGATTCAATTCGCTAAGAGCAACATTGCACAAACGGCTTCTTTCATCAACACGCAGCTCTACGATCTCTACTCTTCCCTTTGCAAAGCTGTCTCTCTTTAAGAAGCCCGGGAATTTAAGCAGTCGTTCAATCTCGATTGCAGCCTGCTTTTCCGGATTTACTGTCAATGACAGCGCAAATGTTTTCTGCATTTTGTAAACCTGATCTGTATAATCCGGATTACAAATCCTTGCAATTGTATGGATGTTTGGATTGATTCCATGAGCAGTCATGCTGCACAGAAGATTTAACTCATCTGCACCAGTCGCTGCAATCAAAAGATCCGCATCGTTTACACCAGCCTGAAGCAATGTCTCCATCGTGGCACAATTTCCTAAAACGGCCATTACATCATATTTTTCTACGTTTGATTCCAATACCTGCTGCTTTACATCAATAAGCGTAATATCATAACCTGAGGCGCTCAGCTGTCTAGCCAGCGTTGATCCAACCTTTCCGACGCCCGCAATTATTATTTTCATACCCTTCACCTTTCATATTCGAATAATGACAGACAATTAGTCATTACATTATGATAACATAAAAATAAAAAAGTGCAAGGATATTCTATATCTGCGGTAAATAAAAGGGGCGATTAAAAAAAGAGAACTAGGGACTCAAAAACGAATCCCTAGTTCGCCCTTTTTTTATTATTCTTTACGGCAAATATGTACGATATCCTATAGGTGTCTTAAAGAATACAGATGTTACATTAATTCCAGTCTCTGGTGAACCTGCATGAACAATTGCACCGTTACCGATGTAAATTGCCACATGGTTCGGATTATTATAAAATACAAGATCACCTGGTCTAAGCTGATCGTAAGTGATAGCAGAACCACAATTCATCTGGGACATGGAGTGATGCGGAAGGCTTACACCTGCCACTCTGCTGTATACCTGCATAGTAAATCCAGAGCAGTCTACTGAACCTCCAATAGAAAGATCGGTGCCTCCATATACATAATTGCACTGACCTACCCAGCCTAATGCATAATTAACAATTGAATCACGAAGCGGTGTTGAGTTGTTTGATGGAGTTGTAATTTCCTGTGTGGTAGTTGTCTCTGCCGCTGTCGTTGTAGTAGTTGTTTCTTCAACTGTAGTGGTTGTGGTTTCTGCCGCTGTTGTGGTGGTTGTCTCTGTCTCAGATGAAGGAACAGTTTCCTCAACTGTTGTAGTTGTCTCTGCTTCAGATGATGGAGCAGTCTCTTCAACTGTAGTGGTTGTCTCATCAGGTACTGTCTCAGATGAAGGAACTTCTGACGGCTGCGTTTCTGAAGAAGCCTCAACCGTTGCAACATTCAAATCAAATGATGAAGAAAATCCCTGATAGCTTACTGTAACAGTATTCCAACCTGCACTTAACTTCATGCCAACCTGATCACAACTTAGGCCTTCTGTTACTGTCTGTGTTGTTCCATCTGTGTAAGTAACAACAATATACAGCTCACTTGCACTGAGTACCTGTCCTTCTGTCTTACTGCTTCCAGTATAAAATGCCTCAATACCCTGAATTGCTTTGACAGCCTCTGAAGAGGTTGTATTATCAGCTGTTGTAGTTGTGGTATCTTCTACTGTTGTAGGTGTGGTCTGTTCAGCTGTTGTAGTTGTGCTATCCTCTACCGTTGTAGATGTGGTCTGTTCAGCTGTTGTAGTTGTGGTATCCTCTACTGTTGTAGTTGTGGTATCTTCTACCGTTGTAGGTGTTGTCTGTTCTGGCTGCGTTTTTTCTGCTTCACTTGATGAAGTCTGTGCCTGTGAGCTTGTTGTTGTTTCCTCAGCAGACGTAGCTGCCACTGTCGTAGTAGTAGTAGGTACCTCCGTTGACGTCTCTGCAACTGTCTCACCATTTAACGCTGCTGTCGCACGCGCTACCATGTCGGCTGTCTTTTTCTGCTCGCTCTTTGCTGTCGTTACTAAATCTGTATAACCTGCGTTAGAAGCATCATTTATATAATATTCCCAAAGCTGATATGCATATGTACTTGCGTTGTAAGCTGCCTGATAATCTGCTGCTGCCATACGCTTTTCAAAAATTGCCTCTGCATCACGAATATCTACAAGATAGCTGTCCAACTGATTTTTTACCATCTGATCAGTGATTGCTACTGCCTCTGCATGACGTGTGTATAAAGAAACATCCTCTGCTTTAACAAATCCGGCAAATTCTTCGTTAACTGCAATCTTTACAAATCCGTTCTGAATTGCAAGAACCTTATAATCACCATCCTTGTAAACGCTGCCAACACTATCGGCACTGCTTGATGCTGAACTGTAAACAACCGCTGTATTGGATTTTACCTTTGCATAACGGTTTGTAAGATCCTCATCGCTCGCCTTTGCAGCTGCACCTGTTAATACATAATCAGATGACACATAACCCTCTACATCTCCACTTTTGATCAGATACCAGCTGCCTTCACTGTTATCAACAGTATCATAAATAGAAACAACACAATTGCTGTATAAATATCCGATCACATTGCTTGATACAGATGGCTTATTTCTAACATTTAAGCTTGCCATTACACTGACAAGTCCTTCTTCCTTTTCGCTGGCATCCTTTGATACCAAGCTAGTTCCAAATACAACGGAACCATCTTCTTTCGTCGTCGCATTTACAGTAAAAACTGGGATGATCTTTTTCTCCTGTGCTGAAGCAACTATATAACGAATATAATCCATAATATCTGCTTCAGGCGTCTGGCTGCTTGCATAGTAGTTATCGAGAGAAACCGCCATGCCTGCCACAGCTGTATCCTGTTCAAGCGACGCGCCTGATGCTGCTGGTACTGCAATGCCTCCTCCGACTGCAAGTGTCGCAGCCAGACAGGATGCCAGCGCATTCCTGCATAATTTATTCATATCTCAAAAACCTGTACCTTCCCGTAGCCTGCCATCTTGCCTGCAGGTACAAAAACATAATATCAGTTAAATTGTTACAATATTATTACAACTCCATTTTGATTATATCACATAGAAATCGCTTGTCAAGCAAGTTTATTTGTGCCTTTTGCACTTTTTATTTCTTTGTGCTATACTAATTAGCGATTTCCTGCTGCTGGGAAAAAATATAAACAGCTCTATGAGGTATAAATATAATGTCAAAAACAATTTTAATTACAGGTGCATCCTCTGGCATTGGACAGGCTGCTGCGCTGGCTCTTGCAAGTACTGATAACTGCCTGATTCTTGTTTCTATGAAAAATAAGGAAGGCTTAGAAAATACAGCAAAAAAAGCAAAGGAAAAAGGCGCTGATGTTTTGACCTTTTCTGCTGATGTATCAGACTATGAAGCATGCAAATCACTTTTAACAGAGGCAAATGAACATTTTGGTCCTATTGATCTTTTAATAAACAATGCCGGAATCTCCCACATCGGTCTTTTCCAAGATATGACACCTGATGAGTGGCAGCACATAATGAATGTCAATATAGGTTCTGTCATGAATTTATGCCATCTTGTCATCCCTTCCATGGTACATCGCCACCACGGACGCATTATAAATATTTCCTCTGTATGGGGCAATGTCGGTGCCTCTTGTGAGGCTGTCTACTCTGCAAGCAAGGGTGCCATTAACAGTTTTACAAAAGCTCTCGCTAAAGAACTGGCTCCTAGTAATATTCAGGTAAATGCCATCGCTTTTGGTGCAATTGAAACACCGATGAATGCTTGGCTGTCAAAGGAGGAGGCTGAGGCGCTCGCAGATGAAATACCTGCCGGACGTGAAGGCACAAAAGAAGAGGCAGCCCAGATGATCTGCATGGTTGCAGATGCACCAGACTACCTCACTGGTCAAATTCTTACAATGGATGGCGGATGGATTTAAATTACTTTACTAGTTCTTCCATCATCTCTTCCTTAAACTGCTGTGTGTACAGATCATGGTAATAGCCCTTCATTGCCATCAGCTCGTCGTGTGTTCCCTGCTCGATGATCTTTCCGGCCTTAACAACAAGAATTACATCTGCCTGGCGGATTGTCGAGAGGCGATGGGCAATGATAAATGAAGTACGATCCTTTAAAAGATAAGAAATCGCATTCTGAATCAGCTGCTCTGTCTCTGTATCAATAGAAGAGGTTGCTTCATCCAGAACAAAAATCGCCGGATCTGCCAACACAGCTCTTGCAAATGAAATAAGCTGCTTTTCTCCGGTGGACATGGAATCTCCACCCTCTCCAACATCTGTCTGCCATCCCTTTTCAAGACGTTTTGCTACCTGATCTGCTGATACGATCTTTGCTGCCTCAATAACCTCTTCATCTGTAGCTTCCAGCTTTCCATAACGGATATTTTCCATGATTGTTCCTGTAAACAAATGAGGACTTTGAAGCACGTAACCAAGCGCACTGTGAAGCCATGACTGACTGCGCTCTCTATAATCCACACCATCGATTAAAATACGACCCTGTGTCGGTTCAAAGAAACGACAAGCTAAATTTACCAGTGTACTCTTTCCAGCACCTGTCTCTCCGACAATGGCAACTGTCGTTCCTGCCGGAACATGAAGGTTAAAATGCTCTAAAATATTTTCATTTCCATCTGGGTAATGGAACGTCACATCTTCAAATGTAATATCACCCTTAATTGGCTCCCAATTTTCACGCTTTTGCTCAAATGCTGTACCATACTTTTCAATTACATCAGGGCGATCCTTAATCTGCGGTTCTTCCTCAAGAAGTCCTGTGACACGCTCGATATTAGCCTGTGCTGCCACAATTTCTGACAAGTTAGACGCGATGTTTCGAATTGGCTCAAACATGTTGACAGCGTATGTGGTAAAGGCTGATAACGTACCAAGCTGAAGAGCCTGTGCCAACACAAGCTCACCGCCCTGCTTTAATGCAAGTGCCACACCAATATAACCACAAAATACAACAAGTGCTACATAAAGACCATTCATACGTGCCGCCTTCACACCTGCTGTTTTCATGTCATCAGTAAGTCCCTTGAAATGACGGCTGTTTTTTTCCTCAATGACAAGCGCTTTTGATGTCTGCGCACCTGTAATTCCTTCATTATATGCACCTGTAATCATTGAATTTTTCTTTCTTACCTGCCTGTTCCATTTTAAGATACGCTTCTGGAAAAAGCTTGTAAGAAGCACCAGACCCGGCACAATTAACATAATCCAAAGTGCCAGTTTCCAGTTTAGTGCAAGCATAATGCCAAAGATTCCCACTACATAAAACAGCGCCCACAACATATCAAGAAGATTCCATGCTACAAGACCACTGATTCGTCCTGTATCATTCATTACTCTTGCCAAAATATAGCCGACTGGTGTTGTATTATAATAAGAAAAAGACAACTGCTGAAGATGATCAAAGCATGCCTTCTTCATATTTTTTGCCATATTCATCTCAATCACCATCGCACAGCGGCAAAAAATTACAACACTGACAGTCTGAAATATAATAGTAACTAAATAAGTTCCTGCAAAGCTTCCAATTCCTTCTGTAGTATTGCCGCTGATAAAATGATTAATTGCATACTGCTGAAACAAAGGAAGCGCAATATCGACAATTGCACACAACGTATTAAAAACAAGTGCAATAATCATATATTTGCGAAACGGCTTCATAAATGGAAACAGTTTCTTCCAAATACGCCAGTCAAATGACTGGTCATATTCTTTTTCTTCAATCTGCATACTATTTTTATCCTGCCTTTCTGTGCCTGCATCACATTTGCAGACACTTTTTAATTTTCTTATACAGAATCAGCATCTTATACAGAATCAGCATCTAATTGAGTATTCATCTGAATATCATAAATTCTGCGGTAAATACCGTGATGCTCCATAAGCTGTTCATGGCTTCCCATCTCTGCCACAGCACCATCTTCGAGCACCATAATGCAATCTGCCTGCATAAGAGTCGTGATTCTATGTGCAATCAAAATAACTGTTGTTCCTGCCATTCTCTTTTTTAATGCCTCACGTATCATGGCATCTGTCTGTGCATCTACTGCTGAAAGAGAATCATCAAAAATCATAACAGGTGTATGTTCTACAAGCATACGTGCAATCGCAACTCGCTGTTTTTGTCCGCCCGAAAGCGTTACGCCACGCTCTCCAACAATGGTTTCATAACCGTCTGTAAAACTGTCAATCGCACTGTCTACACAGGCAATCTCACATGCCTCACGAATATCATCAAATGCTGAACTTTCCCTTGTTATTCCAACATTTTCCTTTATGCTTCCTGAATATAAGAATGGCTCTTGAAGCACCATACCAATCTGGCTTCTCAAATACTGACGATCAATATCGCGAATATCAACACCGCCAATAGTAATCTTTCCACAACCATCAGGCAGATCGTAAAGACGATTTAATAAATGTACAAGTGTGCTCTTTCCGCTTCCTGTATTTCCAAGAATAGCAAATGTCTTTCCTGCCGGAACAGTAAAGCTGACATTCTTTAAGACAGCGGCTCCCTCTTCATATTTAAAGTTCACATTATCAAATACAATATCCTTATTTATTGCAGGCTTTGTCACACCTGGACGATCATCTTCTTCCTTCTCATCAAGAATATAGGCAATACGGTCAATTGACACACCTGCCTTACTCATCTCGGATATAATTCGTCCAAGACTTCTGACTGGCCATGCCATACTGGAATTGTAGGATACGAAGGCAATAAATTCACCGACAGTCAGATTGCCATCTACTGTAAATAACACACCCATGCAGATGACTGTAAGAATCTGAATACCTGTAATCAGATCACCAATCGACCAATAAAGACTCAAAAACTTACCTAAATAAATCCACAGTCCTGCAAAGCGCTCATTTTTCTCATCGAAACGTTTGCGCTCAAATGATTCTCTTCCAAATGCGCGCACCACTCGTACACCAGTTAAGTTTTCCTGAACAACGCTTGATAAAATTCCCTCTGCCTCATCTGCTTCCTGAAAGTGCTGTGCAATCTTTGAGAAGAAGTATCCAGAGTACAGAATTACAATCGGAAAAAAGGACACAGCGATCAATGAAATTTTAACATTCATTGAAAACATGATCACCATGTAGAATACAATCAAAAAGATGATACGAAATACTTCCATCAATTGATTAGTTACAAAATTTCGCACAACATCTACGTCTGATGTACAGCGCTGAATGATATCACCTGTCTGATTCTTTACATGCCAGCTATACGGTAACTTCTGAATATGATCATACAACTGATCTCTCATGCCCTTTACAAAGCTTTCTGAACCCTTTGCTGCAAATACCTTTGAGTAGTAATTTGCAGCGATGTTTATAGCTGCAAGCAAAATGACGGCAAGCGCTGCAATCGTAAGCATCTTTCCAGGATTTTCACGAATCGTTTCTTCTGATAAAAAGGCTTTCACCCATTCTGGAATCTTAGACAAGTCACTTCCTAAGACGCCATCTACACTAATTCGAATAACCTGTGGGATAAATGCCTGACAGACAGTAATCATTGCTGAAAAGAAAAGACCTGTCAGCATAAGCGGCAGGCATGGTTTTAAAAACCTGAAAATCATCGCTGCCTTGCCGGCTTTTTTCTTATTTTGTTCCATAAGTATCTCTCCCCTTTCTTTTTTCGTAAATTAATAAAAGTACTGATGCACGGCCACCAGTACTCTCATTATATCGAATGAATATATGGATTTCAATGGGAAATCATTTTTCTAATTAAGTTTGTTCCTCTTGTACAATACGTTTTCGCACCGTAGTCTCTTCTACTCTGTGATCTTTTATTGAAGTAACCATAATTTCAAGATCAGTTGTAAGAACAGAAACTTGTGTGCCATCATCTGGCACATAACAAAGTTCACCAAGCACATAGCCGCCAAAGGTATCATATTCATCAAGAGGAAGTTCCACATCAAGCTCCTCTGCAACCTCATCTAGTGAAGCTGCGCCCTGAATGCGCCAAAGGTCATCACCAATTTTTTCTATATCGCTTGGCTCAAGCTCTTCATCATGTTCTTTCCACTCACCAACGATCAGCTCAAGCAAATCTCGCATAGTAACAATTCCGGCCATTCCGCCATACTCATCAATTGCGACCGCAAAATAGTTTCCTGTCTTTTTCATATTTGAAAACAATGACGCAGCTTTCATATTTTCAGGAATAAAATAAGGCTTTCGCACGCAGTTTTTCATCACGGCTTCCCTTGAATGGTCTCTTGATCTTAAATACTCTCTTGCATCGAGCACACCAACAATATCATCAGTATCCTCTCCGCACACAACATAGAAGCTGTGACGGTTTTCGTAGATTACTTTTTCCCATTCCTCACGGCTCTCATCGGCATACACACAGACAACATCTTTTCGATGCGTACAGATTTCATCGACAGAAACATCATTAAACTCAAACACATTTTGTATAAATTCATTTTCCTGTGTATCAATCGTTCCCTTCTGACTTCCAGACTCTGCCATCAGGCGAATCTCTTCTTCCGTAATTTGAGTCTGACGATGTGGATCAACACCACATAAACGAAGAAGCGTATGTGACGCGGCAATTAAAAGCCAAATTAGCGGAAAAAAGACAATCTGCACCACATAAACAATAGAAGAAAAACGAACTGCCATCTCTTCTTCTTTTTCTGCTGCTAAACGTTTTGGCACCATACGTCCAAAAATCATCGTTACAATGCATAATACAAGTGAAATTGCAGTGACACAAAGTCCGTCCAATACATTTGGATTTATTGCCTGTCCGCTTTTTCCAATAAAATCTTCCAGCGGTTTTCTAAAAACAAGCGCCGCATATGCACTTCCTAAACATACACTTGCCATTGAAACAAGCTGCATAGCTGTTAAAAAACGCTCCTGCTTTGCCTTAAATCCAGATAAAAGCGCTGCTTTTGCTTCATCCTTTTTTGCCATCTCTTCTAATTGATTGTCATTTAATGAAACGATTGCCGTTTCTGCACACGTAAACACTGCGTTCAGTGCGATCAGAATGACCTGCAGAATAATTGCCCCTATCATGCGAGACCTCCTTTCGAAACTCTCACAAAAATCTGCTTATTCGTATCCGTATCCGCGCTGCCGTCGTCTTCCATTATGGTTTCCTCCTAATTTTAAAATAAATTACTATGTTCATTTTTTTGATAGCTATTCCAACATTTCTTACAGTTCACGGCTCAGCCAATATTTATAGCAAAGCCCGAAGGTGAATGGATTTCACGAGCCGGACACTTGGAGCAGGTCTTTCAAAGTAATGTATAATAAGAAAGAACATAAAAGGAACCTGCGGAGTTTGGTCCGGCGACGAAACCATTACACCGAAGTGCTTTCGTAACATAGCCCCGTGAACTGCAGCCAATATCTGTGATTTCACAATGTTTTTTATTGAAATAATATCCTTTTTATTGTAAGATGGAAGCATGAAATTGTCAATGTATTTCGCATATTATAATGAAAGGAAACCATTTCTATGAGTAAATTTACACTTGACTGGAAGCAATATGCTGCACTTGCAAGACAGGCTGCTGCTGAGGGCTGCGTGCTTCTTGAAAACAAAAACAATACACTTCCTCTTGCCGATGGCGAGACATGTGCCGTATTTGGCCGTACTCAATTTGAGTATTATAAAAGCGGAACCGGATCTGGCGGTCTTGTTAATACAAGCTATGTACATGATCTTGACTATGCCCTTACAGAATCTTCTCTTACAATTGACGAGGAAGTAAAAACAGCTTACAAAAACTGGTTAAAAGATCATCCTTTTGATTTGGGAAATGGCTGGGCACAGGAGCCATGGTGTCAGGTTGAAATGCCGCTTAGCGATGAACTTGTATCTGGCGCTGCTTCCCGCTGCCATACTGCACTTATCGTAATCGGCCGCACTGCTGGTGAGGACCGTGACAATGCTGCTGAGAAAGGAAGCTGGTATCTGACAGACGGTGAAGAGGCAATGCTTGAAATCGTATGCCGCCATTTTTCACGTACAGTTGTTATCTTAAATGTTGGAAATATCATTGATATGAGCTTTGTTGACCGCTATGAGCCATCATCTGTTCTTTATATATGGCAGGGCGGCATGGAAGGCGGTTCTGGTGCTGTCGATGTCATCACCGGAAAGGTTCCTGCCAGCGGACGCCTCAGTGATACGATTGCTTATCATATTGATGATTATCCATCTACCCGGAATTTTGGCTGTGAGGATACCATTCGCTATGAAGAAGATATCTATGTAGGCTACCGCTATTTTGAAACATTTGCGAAGGAAAAGGTTCGCTATCCATTTGGCTATGGTCTGTCTTATACTACCTTTGATGTACAGGCTGCACTTGACATGTGTTCTCTGCCAGCCGGACTTGCAAAGGGCGAAGTTTCTAAAACCGATACCTTACATGTTACTTACGATATTACAAACACAGGCGATGTGGCAGGTAAGGAAACAGTACAGTTTTATGTACAAAAGCCACAAGGTTTTCTTGGAAAGCCGTCTCGCGAGCTGATTCGTTTTGCAAAGACTGAACTTCTTGAACCTGGTGAGGGTGAAAGCGGTATTCTTGCGATTGACTTTTATTCACTTTCCTCCTACGATGACAGCGGCATTACAGGACATGCGTTTTGCTATGTGCTTGAGGAAGGCACCTATACAATTTTAGCTGGTACCAATGTGCGAAATGCAACGGAAATCGGAAGCTTCGCGCTTACAGAAACAGTTGCTTTAGAAGAGCTCTCCCAGCAGCTTGCTCCTCGCCGCCATCTTGAGCGCATGACTCCTAAGACAAATGAGGATGGTACACTTGTACCTATTATTCAGGCTGCTCCTGTTTACTTACAGCATTACAGTGAGGATACATGTCCGCAATGTGCTGACTATACTGGTGATAAGGGCTATAAGCTTGATGACGTAAAACGCGGCATTGTTTCTATGGACGAATTTCTTGCACAGCTGTCTGATCTCGATTTGTGCCATATAGTAAAGGGCGAAGGCATGTCAAGTCCAAAAGTAACACCTGGAACTGCTGCTGCTTTCGGTGGTCTGACACCAAATCTTACATACTTTGGCATCCCGGCTGGCTGCTGCACAGATGGTCCGTCCGGCCTTCGCATGGACTGCGGTACTAACGCATTTAGTCTTCCTGGCGGAACCTTGCTTGCCTGCACGTTCAACACAAGCCTGAACGCTGATCTTTTTGAAATGGAAGGAATCGAGATGAGAAATAACCATATCGAAAGCCTTCTTGGACCTGGCATGAATATTCACCGCTGTCCGCTAAACGGCCGTAACTTCGAATATTTCTCTGAGGATCCACTTTTAAGTGGTGTGATCGCCTCCGCTCAGTTAGAGGGAATGGGACGCGCTGGTGTAACAGGAACAATCAAGCATTTCTGCGGAAACAATCAGGAGTATCACCGTCGTTTTGTGGACAGTGTCATTTCTGAGCGCGCAGTTCGTGAAATCTACTTAAAGGGCTTTGAGATTGCTGTAAAAAGCGGCTATGCAAGCTCTATTATGACTACCTACGGAAGCGTAAATGGTCTTTGGACTGCTGGAAACCATCAGCTTAACACAGATATTTTGCGTGGTGAGTGGGGCTTTGAAGGCATCGTTATGACAGACTGGTGGGCTGAGATCAACAATGCACCAAAGGACAAGCCATCTCGTGAAAAATTTGCTGCTATGGTTCTCGCGCAGAATGATCTCTACATGGTAACATCCGATACAACGCAGGTAATGGGTGATCTTGAAGCTGCACTTGCAAGCGGTCGTTTAGAGCGCCGTCATCTAACTCGCTGTGCTGAAAATATCTGCCGCTTTTTGATGAACTCCCCTGCTCTTCTTCGTCTTACTGGCAAAGAAGCAGAGATTGAGCTTGTAAATGTACCGGAAAATGCACAGCTTACTTCTGATTTTGATATCGTATATCATGATATCAAGGGAGTTACCACACTTCCTCTTAATGGAATTTCCAGCGAAAAAGGCGACAGCCATATGTTTGGAATCACCACCGAGGGCTTTGGTACTTTTCGTATCAGCATCACAGCTTCCTCAGAGTCCACACCACTCGCTCAGATGCCGGTATCTGTCTTTGTAGACAATCAGCTGTTTGGCACCTACAGTTTCAACGGAAGTGAAGGAAAGGAAGTGACTCTCTCCAGAGAGGGCGGTGTATTTGGCTTCCACCACTATGTACGCCTTTACTTTGGTCAGGGCGGTCTTACTCCAATTTCCATAACATTTGAGCCAATTGATATTGTCACTAGCTTTAGCGATAAAGATTGATAAAAAAGAGGCGTTCAAAGTTCGGTTAACTCGCACCGGACTTTGAACGCCCTTATTTTGTTTCTATTTTCCTTAGATTCCCTTATACTTCTCGCTCTGTGCCTTAATAAGCTCAACATCATCAAAATAGTTGATCTTCATTGCACTCTTTACCTCAGACAATGTCTGTGCCGCAACCTCTCTTGCAGCCTCGGTACCCTTGCGAAGAATGTTATAAACTTCTGGAATATCCTTCTCGTATTCCTTACGTCTCTTACGAATCGGCTCTAACTCTTCCTGAATGATGTTATTTAAGAACTTCTTTACCTTTACATCGCCAAGACCGCCTCTTGTGTAATGAGCCTTTAATTCATCCAGATTTGCATAATCTGGCAGATATCTCTCAAAGTGCTCTGGCTTGCAGAATGCATCCAGATAAGTAAATACTGTATTGCCCTCAAGATGTCCCGGATCGCTGACAAGAAGGTGCTCTGGATCGGTATACATGCTCATTATCTTCTTCTTTACATCTGCTTCACTGTCAGACAGATAGATACAGTTTCCAAGAGACTTACTCATCTTTGCCTTGCCGTCGATACCTGGCAGACGAAGACATGCCTGATTAGTAGAAATTAAAGCGCTTGGCTCAACTAATACTTCGTCATATACAGAATTAAACTTGCGGACGATTTCTCTTGTCTGCTCGATCATCGGAAGCTGATCCTCTCCAACTGGAACTGTCGTCGCCTTAAATGCAGTGATATCTGCAGCCTGACTGATCGGGTAGGTGAAGAATCCAACTGGAATGCTTGCCTCGAAATTTCTCATCTGAATCTCAGACTTTACAGTAGGATTTCTCTGAAGTCTTGCTACGGTAACGAGATCCATATAGTAGAAAGTCAGCTCACACAGTTCCGGAATCTGGGACTGGATTAAGATATTACTCTTTGCCGGGTCTAATCCGCATGAGAGGTAATCAAGCGCTACCTCGATGATGTTCTGACGAACCTTCTCCGGGTTTTCAATATTATCTGTTAATGCCTGTGCATCTGCAATCATAATAAATATCTTGGAATATTCACCAGAGTTTTGCAGTTCTACTCTTCTTCTTAAAGAGCCTACATAATGTCCTACGTGAAGTCTTCCTGTCGGTCTGTCACCTGTTAATATAATCTTTTCCATGGTCTGTTTTGCCCTTTCCTAGTTACTGTCTCCAGTCGTATCGCCGACCTTTGAACCTTGGTATAATCATATCTCACTTTTTGCTGTACGTCAATCCATATCGTCAAACTATACCATTAGTGATTTACCTCAACACGACAGCTTCTTGTCGTACTAAGAATTGTCTTGCCATAATCATCCTGCTGTGCCACGCACACCTCAAGATCACCGCCAAGTTTCAGATCCTCTATCTTAATCAAATTCTGGTGCTGTGATGTAGGCTCATACTGCTTTCCATTTATGATTACAATTGAAAACTCATTAAAATTGCTTCCATACAGCCACATTGTACCATCTTTGTATAAAACACGATCTAATGTTATTGGAAGAATGCCCATCTTAAGATTTTTCGGCTGATACGGATTTTCGCCTCCAAATACCTCTTTATCACCATACAGCATATCATACTCAATAACAGCCATTGAGTCTAAATATGCACTTTCGTTTGCATTCTGCTCCTTAAAATATTTCTGATGATAACGGAACATAATTCCCTCATTGATGCCCATTCGCTGCATTACATATGCACCAAGTTGGTATGCCTCGACGTTTTTATCCTGCTTTTCCATCTGGAAATTACTCCACAAAATATATTTTGTTGTGAAGAGATTTCCCTGGTTCATATCAGTCTCCTCAATTCCAAGACTTGGCAGGTGATCACCATACATAACAAGAATACACGGCTCATTAAAGTCCTTTAATTGTCTTGTCAGCTCAGCTACAAACAAATCCATTTCATAAATCTGATTTGCATAGTAGGTCAGCTGATTTTGTCTGGCCTCATCATCTTCTTTTAACGTCACTTTGATGTGAGGATCCTTAAGTACCTCTTCTGTCGGATATGCACCATGTCCCTGCACGGAAATTGTATAGATAAAGTCACTTGTATCAGTTGACTCCATCGCCTCGATAATGTTGGTAGTAAGTACTTTATCCTTTGCCCAATTTTCAGGCGTATATGTCAGGTTATACATATACTCCATGCTCGTAAAGGTATCAAAGCCTAGACGTGAAAATACCATGTTTCGATTATAGAATGTAGCAGAATTGTTATGAATTGCATGAGATGTATAGCCAATGTTGTCATAACAATACGGCAGGCTCTCACATGTCTGCTCACAAAGTACTGTCTGATATGGATATTCGCCGCAGCTGAAGAAATCCAAATTCATGCCTGTCAAAATCTCAAACTCTGTGTTGGCTGTTCCCGCACCGACAGATGGAACGCTCAAAAAACCAGACGAGCATGTATCAAACAAGCGATGGTAATTAGGAATCGGATCTTCATTTACTGTCACATCATTCAAATCAGTAATATCAAAGAATGACTCTAACTGAAGATAAATAACATTGACGCCTGCATCGTACTCTTCGATTGGTGCCTTTGTCTCTTCTTCATATTCTTCTGGGACAGATACTTCCTCTGGTGCCGTAGTTTCCACTGGATCAATCTCTACTTCAGTGTTTACAGGCACAACCTCTTCATCCAGGATATTTTCTACCTTTTGCGCATCGTAATTATCAGGCTTTGAAATTCCAGTGCTGATGTATGAATTTGTAAAGCAGTAGGCAAGACCATAAGTCTGATAAGCTTCCGCGATATTGCTGAAATTACGCGGCAAAATTGCAGACCAGCGGCCAACACACCAAAAATAAACTGTTAACAATGCCACAGTTACTACACTTGCCGCACCCTTTTTGTAATTTGGCCTTTTTTCAAGACGTGCTGCCTTTTTAAACAACACAACTATAAGCACAATACACGCTGCAATCACAGCACCGATTGCTACAAATCCAATTCCTGATACATAATGGTTCATGACCTGCATAGCAGAATCAATCAGGCTTAAATCATGCCAGTTAAACGGTGTTGTTCGAAACAAAAGCAAAACAAAATCTGTCACACCTATTGCGCCCCAAAAAATCGCCACAAGTCCTCTGACAAATCCCCACCTTCTTGTCAAAAACATAAGCGAATATGTTGTAAGCACAAGCATAAAGTTCATTAAAAACAAATGCGGTGTCACAAATACAAAATGAAGCAGACTAAATAATGATTTTCTGCTGAGTAATTCCAACAGCAAAACAGTTACAATTGTACTGCCAAACCACACAGCAAGCGGATGACAATCAATTTTCATCCATCCTTCTTTTTTAATCTTCTCTGCAAAGGATTTCTTTTTTCCCTTCATAGAAATTTCTCCTCTCAGTCGAAATCACTTTCAAATGTTTTTTTACTTTTCCCCTTGTTTCCCAATATCAATTTTTTTATCAATTTTTTTATCAATTTTTTTATCATTTTTTTCTATCATTTTTTTCCAGACGAATTTCATCAAGCTTTTTCTTAACATCATCAGATGTCTCATGAAACAAATAGACTTTACCGCTGTCTGACTTTGTTGTGCACATTTCGCGAATCTCATGACCGGCACTTTCAATTTGCTTTTTTAAGCCAAGTGCTGACATACGCACACCACCCTGTCCAAGAATGATAACCTGCTCAAGACCATCTGATGTAGCCACAGTTACGCGATGCTTTCTTCCCATTGCATGAACTGTTTTTTCAATATATTGATCTGCTGTCTCTGCCTCTTTTGTGTACACAATGTAAATATTGTGGTACTTTTCAACATGCTCTGTTCCTCCTGGCACCTTATAGGCATCAAACACAAGGATCAGCTTACACTTGCTGTAACCCTGATAATTACTTAAAATATCCATCAATGTAAGCCTTGCTGCCGCAATATCTGTCTTTGAAAGCTCATTTAATTCTGGCCAGCCAAAAATAATATTATAGCCATCTACAAGAAGATATTCCTCTTCTTGCTGCTTTTTCTTTGCTGGGCGATATGTAGATGCTCCCTTTGGCGCTGAGGATTGATACTGCTCCTCGTCATCTTGGCGATACACCTTTACAGGTCCATAGGTCCTCTCAAAGATCTGCTTTAGCTCCTCATTCTCTGCCTCATAGTCTTCAAGAGAACGTACTATTTCCTGCTTAGCACGTTTTGCCTCATTTGCTGCACGAAGCATTTTCTCCTCTTCTGATTCATGCTCCATACCTTCAATATGCATATAATCTGGCACTTCATACCATGGAACAACAAAGCCTGCTCCATGCGCGCAAAATACTGAGTCTGGCGTATTTGACAGATCTGCTTCCGGCAAATAGCCGATGCGTTCCACTACCTCTTCCTCATTGTGGCACGGTGCATATCCCTTTAATGTACAAAAAAGACGACCATGACCTCTGCTGTAGGCAACGACCTCTCTTTGATAGCCCCGCATCGTTGATACTGGTGCTGTTCCAGAAAGTATGCTTAGCTCTCCTTCCTGCTCAGGAGCAGAAAACGTACCGCACATCTGCTGAATATCAGTCATTGCTCTTCCAATACATTCTGATGGAATTTCAAGACGGTACGCGTACACAGGCTCTAAAAGTCTGCTCTTTGCCTGCATCAAGCCCTGTCTGACAGCACGGTAAGTAGCCTGTCTAAAATCTCCTCCCTCTGTATGCTTTATGTGAGCACGGCCTGCTATAAGTGTGATCTTCGTATCGGTCAGCTCTGAGCCTGTCAGCACACCCTTATGTTTTTTTTCTTCTAGGTGCGTTATAATAAGGCGCTGCCAGTTCTTTGAAAGCAAATCTTCGCTGCAGTTTGTCTCATAAACCATTCCGCTGTCTGGTTCTCCCGGTTCTATTAAAAGGTGAACCTCTGCATAATGACGAAGCGGCTCAAAATGCCCTACCCCTTCTACCGGTTCTGCAACGGTTTCTTTGTAAACGATACTTCCAGTTCCGAATTCTACCGCCACATGAAAACGCTC
>OJNH01001474.1_pt1 | contig 18242 bp, 8 predicted proteins | sample 1597361 | NCBI WGS metagenome assembly OJNH01 (sample SAMEA2452136, study PRJEB22498) | human gut metagenome | biome: human feces; feature: human gut; material: feces | place: Australia | collected 2012
ACCTGCTGGCTACGGTTACCTTTCGCCAACATAACCATGCTGCCACCGTGGCTCTGGAACAGCTCAACATACGAGTCCATACGTCCGGCAGTTGTCGGTCCCATTGAACCGCAAGCCATGCCAGCCGGAGTCTTGGCCGGACCAGCATAGTAAATAGGATGATCCTTGATATACTGAGGTAAATCTTCTCCACGATCCAGACGTTCTTTCAGTTTAGCGTGAGCGATGTCACGGCCAACGATGATAGTACCGTTCAGTGACAGACGAGTAGATACAGGATATTTAGTCAGTTCTTTCAGAATCTCAGCCATCGGACGGTTCAGATCAATCTTCACTACATCACCTTCACCGGCCTGACGCAATTCTGCCGGAATCAGGCTACCCGGATTCGAATCCAGTTTCTCAATCCAGATACCATCTTTATTGATTTTACATTTGATGTTACGGTCGGCAGAACAAGACACGCCCAGACCTACCGGACAAGAAGCACCGTGACGAGGCAGACGAATGATACGAACATCATGTGCCAGATATTTACCGCCGAATTGTGCACCCAGACCGATCTTGTGAGCTTCTTCCAGTACTTGTTTTTCCAGTTCGATATCACGGAAAGCACGGCCAAATTCATTTCCCGTAGTCGGCAGATTATCGTAGAAGTGAGTAGAAGCCAGTTTCACTGTCAGCAGGTTCTTCTCAGCAGAAGTACCGCCGATCACAAAAGCGATATGATAAGGAGGACAAGCGGCAGTCCCCAGAGTCTTCATTTTTTCCACCAGGAACGGAACCAGTGTACCAGGGTTCAAAATTGCTTTTGTTTCCTGATACAGATATGTTTTGTTGGCAGAACCACCACCTTTCGTTACGCAGAGGAATTCGTATTCCATGCCTTCGGTAGCTTCGATGTCAATCTGTGCAGGCAGGTTACATTTTGTATTTACCTCATCATACATATTCAGAGGCGCATTCTGAGAGTAACGCAGGTTTTCTTCGGTATATGTTTTGTAAACACCCAGTGACAGAGCTTCCTCGTCGGTATAGCCGGTCCACACTTGCTGTCCCTTTTCACCGTGGATAATAGCAGTACCGGTATCCTGACAGAATGGAAGTACACCTTTGGCAGCCACTTCCGCATTACGCAGGAAAGTCAGTGCTACGTACTTATCGTTCTCGCTGGCTTCCGGATCACTCAGAATCTTAGCAACCTGTTCATTGTGCGAACGGCGAAGCATGAATGACACATCACGAAAAGCTGCATTTGCCATCGCAGTCAAGCCTTCTTTCTCAATTTTCAGGATAGGATTTCCTTCAAACTCGCTTACCGATACATAGTCTTTTGTAAGCAGATAATACTCAGTGGTATCTTTTCCCTTTTCAAACATGGGCTGATACTTAAACGGAGGTGTTGCCATAATTTCTTATTTTATTACGTAATGTTAGTTAGTGAGGCAAAGGTAGTAATTAAAAATAAAGAATGATAACGGAAGAATGAAGAATTAAGAATGAATAACGCAGAAAGGAACTATGCCCACCGCAACAAGAATTTATTCTCATTGCAGTGAGAACTTTTTCTCATGCCTATGAGTATTTTTTCTCACTGCGATGAGAAAATTTTCTCATTGTGGTGAGAATTTTTTCTCATCGAGATGAGAATGGTCTGAGAACTTTAGATCACAATAACTACTGTTAATGAGGCGACTAACCAATAAGCCGACTTTAGATTTTACTCTTGAATGGACCCGATTCTTTTGATCAATTCATTGCCAAGCGCAGTTTTGTCCTCAATATGCTTCAAGACAGCCGTCACAAACGTGTTACTTTCAAAATCACCACGTACTTGTTCGAAGTCCTGCTTCATTTCATCGTGAGAACCATCGGCTCCGAATCCTGTCATCGAAGACAGCGAGAACTCTTTACGGGCATCATCATATACCATTTTATCAAGACCGACTACCGCCTCTTTCCACGCTTTTACGATACGGATTATGTCCTGTGCCGTTATTTCGTCCGGATTCAAGCCGTAAAACTCCTGAATCTTGTTGTAAGCCCAGGTCCATTCATACGTATAATAATTCTCATGCATTTCCGCAAAGCTGGCGTTGATGGACTTTAACCGGTTGACAGAACCATTTTCGATGCCATCGAGCAGACGGTCTATTTCACTCTTAGGAGCGATCAGTCCGGACATATCCACCCATTCGCCGGTTCCGATTTCCGTGTCCGGTTTCAGACGCTGGCGTATTTCTTCGTTACTCTGGAAATTAATGCCTTCCAGGCGTTTTATGATGGAGTTACCCAAAAACTTATGAATAGCGATCTCATAAAAACGGATACCATTATTTAAAGAGGAGTTCTTGATCTTTGCGCTCTGATAGGAATAGATTTCAGATGTTTCGCCGGATACCCGCTTAAGCTCTTTCAGAATAGAACGTCCCTTGAACATTTTCTGAATGGTGTATGGACTCAGAAGATTATAATTGATATAATCCAATCGGTTCGGGTCTTTCCGCTTGTCACGTTTCGGCCACTTCTGAGCATCGCGAATGGTACCCACACTTCTCAGATTCACTCCCGGAACCAGATAAGTCGTGTTCCGTTGCTCGATCAGATAAGAGAAAGGAAGATTGGAGGTATCGGCATGATTAACGTGGCGTCCCATTACCAGAGAAAAGGCTCCGACACGTGCCGGCCATAAGATATAGGAGTCGGAGGTTGTTTTAGCCCCTCTTTCCATGGTTCCCTGATGGATAGGTCCCAGTTTATACATATGGTTGCTCTGATTCGATCCCGATCCCGCATTCATAAACGAGAACATACCGGCAATCAATAAAGTCGATTTGTGGTGAGTCACCGTGAAAGGTCCCGCAAAGATGGCGCATGCCTCCCCGTTCTCTCCCTGGCAGTTACTGAAAAACAAGGAATCGGAGGCTGAATAGTTATGTCCAAGTTTGCAAGACTGACCGACAAAACAACGGGTCAGCATCGTTCCGTCATCTACTTCGGAACCGGAAGAGATAATGAAATCATCACATATCACTCCATGTCCGATATGTACAGGCGCTGTCACATTACTGTTGACGCTACCGTTTGTCAAACGGCAAGTACCGCAAATATGGCAATAATCACCGATCCGTACATTCTTGATAGACCCTGTGTTCAGAATCATCACATGATCACCTATACTACCTACCGCAGAAGCATGCTTGTTGGAATAATAATCGGCAATCGCCTTCATGCGATTAATCAGTTCCGGGCGGTGACGATACAATGCAAGTATGTATGCCTGGTGTGCCGACAATTTATCATTGATCAGCACTTCACGTCCGCCCGTTTCATTGAGCACTGTCGCTTCCACCCCATTACCAAAGGTGCTTAGCCCGTCTACCAAAATGATATCCACATTTTCAATGAAGGTATCATTTCCGATTTCATAATTAGCAATGTAGTTTTGAATGTTTTCAATGCAGCAGTTATCCCCCACTACCACATTGTGCAGAGTTACATGACGGAGTCCCGAATGTTTTCTGATTCCTCCGGGCAGTGTAAATTCGGCATCAAATACGCCTAATTTCACTTCACCCGAAAAGCGGGTATGGTGAACATACTCACAGTTAAACCCCTCGGCAACCAAAACATTTCCCCAATCATCAGCCAGACACGACTGGCTCTTCAACTGAAGCACTTCATCCTCAGTCAATTTACGATAGTCTTTCATATAGATAAAAATAGATATGTACCGCCTCCCCCAATCAGTAAGCGGTACATTGATTATTATTCTTCCTCTTCGTAAGTCTGATAAAGAAAATCGTTATAGGGGTACTTTTGAACATGCAATTCTTTCACTCGCTGATAAACTACATCTTTCAGTTCGTCTATATTGATTCGTTCGCGGGCGGAAATAAAGAGGCAGTTGTCCTCCATCTTTGCCATCCACGTCTTCATCAGTTCTTCGAGTGTTAAGTTTTCCTTTGTTCGGGGGGTAAGGTCGTCCGGCGCCTTCTCCACGTAGGTGTAGGCGTCTATTTTATTGAATATAAGTATCATGGGTTTGCCACCGCCGCCAATGTCGGCAAGTGTCCTGTTCACCACTTCGATCTGTTCTTCGAATCCGGGGTGAGAGATGTCTACTACATGCACCAGTAAATCGGCTTCTCGCACCTCATCCAAAGTCGATTTGAATGAGTCCACCAGGTCAGTGGGCAACTTACGGATAAATCCGACTGTGTCCGACAGAAGAAATGGCAGGTTATCGATAATCACTTTGCGTACCGTTGTATCGAGCGTAGCGAACAGTTTGTTTTCGGCAAATACTTCGCTCTTTGACAGCAAGTTCATGATGGTCGATTTTCCTACGTTTGTATAGCCGACCAATGCGACACGGATCATACGTCCACGGTTCTTGCGCTGAGTGGCTTTCTGTTTGTCTATTTCCGCCAGACGTTCTTTCAACAGTGACATACGGTTGAGGATGATACGGCGGTCCATTTCGAGCTGCGTTTCACCCGGTCCGCGAAGTCCCACAGAACCTCCTTTACCGCTTCCGCTACCGGAGCCACCACCCTGACGTTCCAAGTGGGTCCAAAGTCGTTGCAAACGTGGCAACATATATTTGTACTGAGCCAACTCCACCTGCGTTTTCGCATTGGCAGTCTGTGCACGCATCGCAAATATATCGAGGATCAATGAAGTACGGTCTAGTATCTTTACTTTCAGTTCGGCTTCAATGTTACGTATTTGTTTCGCGGAAAGTTCATCATCAAAGATAACCATTCCCACTTCACGTTCTTCTTCCTCTTCTGTCTGTATATATTGTCTGATCTCTTCCAGTTTTCCTTTTCCGACATAAGTAACCGAATTGGCAGTCGGCAATTTCTGTGTAAATCGTTTCACTACCTCCGCCCCAGCCGTCTCAGCAAGGAAAGCCAATTCATCCAGATACTCGTTCGTTTTCCGCTCATCCTGCATCTGGGTAATGAGTCCGACAAGTACTGCGGTTTCTACTTTGGCTTCGGATATTATAAATTCTTTCATTCTTTAACTTCTACTATATAAATCTAAATATGGTCGCAAATATAACAAAAAAAAAGAGGACAATGTTGTATTGTCCTCTTTTTCGTAACCATTTATAGTAATTCAATTATAAATCAAACCATAACTTTTCCCAAATCTTCGGAGATTCTTTCGGTGCATTGATATTAGCAGTCATCTCTTCCGGGCTATACTCCCATCTTCTGATCAGTTCTTTTGAAGTTGCATCTTCCGGCACTTGTAAGGTCGGGACTTCATTTCCAGCAGTACCAGAACGTCTCCACTGTACAAACTCCTCAAACGGACGATCCATTAAATCAATCCACTGCTGCATATGAATCTCATACAGTGCTTTCTCCTGAGTCAGCGCTGTCAATTCCGGCAAACCTGTAACATATGTATCAATATCCGCTTCCGCTACTCCATAAAATGCACATGCTTCCCGAATGCCTTTCTTATACAATTCATTAGCCTTCGACAAATTCTGAGCAACTCCCAAACCGCGTGCATAAGCTTCCGCTTCCAGAAGCAACTGCTCCTGGCAAGAGTATATTAACTCCGGTGCATCTTTTCTGAAAAGATAACTGCTCACAACAGATGATAACATATTATCTTTGTCATCAGTAACAGCAGGTTCACGGTTACCTAAGCCTCTATATACACCGTCGGCACCCGGTTCAAAATAACAAGGAATACGGGGGTCATTACGTTCCTGCATCGGCTTCAGCATATAGTTGCTGGCAAAAAACAATATCTGTGTACCGCCAACCAATTCTATAAGTTCATACTTAGGATTCTGGTTACCCGGTTCTGCAGAATAAGGGAACACCAAATTATCTGATGCTGATGATACCATGCCTCCAGCCTGTAACAACGTACCAATGGCAGTAGCTTTAGAAGGATCTTTGTCCACCATAACCATCAGTGTTCTGAACTTTAAAGATTTGGCCAAAGTCATCCATTTATTCATATCACCTTTATAATAGATATCGTATTCATCAATCGCATTGGCATCATTCAAATCCATGATCTGCAGTGCTTCATCAAGCAATGACAACACCCCATTCAATACACTTTCCTGAGAATCAAATTTCGGATACTTAATTGTTCCGTTCCAAGATTCAGTGAAAGGGATATCCCCCCATAGCATCGTCGCTTCATACATATGTTCAGCCAACAGAATCTTACACTGTGCAATAGCATTGTGATTCACCGGATCTGCTTCTTCCGCATTTTTAATAGCCAGCATCAAGTTATTACCACCGACAGAGTAGTAATGTTTCCACGTATTTCCTGTACTATAAGGGGAAATGGTATATACCGATTCATCCCAGCCACCATAATCAAGTCCACCGTCAACCTGACACTGTGAACTCATTGATAACGGAATATAGAAGTCACCACCGGTACGTGTTCCGGCCCAGTTTACGGCTACATAGTTAAACAAATATCCGGGATCAACTTTCTCGGCAGTATTGGGGTCATGGTTGATATCAAGCCAGTCGCTGCATGAAGTAAATAACCCACATGTCAAAGCGCTCAATGCATATGCTAATATTTTCTTTTTCATAATCATGTTCGTTTAATTCTTACAATGTTAGTCTGAGATTAAATCCGAAACTTCTGGTAGAAGGGATACTGTTAAACTCTACACCGCCTCCGATCTGAGAAGGACCGAAGAAGTTAGCTTCCGGATCAATATGCGGCACATGATCTTTGATGATCCATAAGTTACGTGCCTCGAAGCCTAAATCCAATGATTTAACAAAGAAACTCTTAAACCATTTACGCGGAAAACTATAGGACAATTGCACTTCTCTAAGTTTCACAAATGATGCATTATAGATATTTCCTTCATTATTACTGGAGTTCGCCACATGCTGCCAGTAGTCCTGCATACTCTTCACCGGAACATCATTAGGTCTGTAAGTTCCGTCATCCTGAAGAATAACACCCGGTTCAATAAAAGAGGCATCTTCACGGTGAGCCACTGTTTCTGCAGCCAAACCACTGCTTCTCAAATTAGCTACTGTTTCCGAATATAAGGAACCTCCATGACGGATATCAATCAAGAAACTAAAAGTCAGCCCTTTATAAGTAAGTGTATTGTTGATACCCATTGTAAAGTCAGGATAAACGTCTCCCAAACGTACGTTATTGACTGTTTCTCTCAAACCTGTCTTAGAGTTAATTACATAATTACCTTGATCATCACGCTTCCAGGCAGTACCGTACAAACCGAACGAATCACCTTTGGCAGCCTTAATCTGCAAACCACTCAATCCGCTAGTCAATGTATATTCATCAAGTCCTTCAGCCAACTCTTCTACAGTCTGCTTATTAGAAGCAAACGTTGCATCCAAGTCCCATTTAAAGTTACGTGTTTCTACAGGAGTCAAGCCCAAAGTTACTTCGACACCCTTATTGGCAATCTTTCCGGCATTGATATTATTAGCAAAGTAACCTGTTGATAACGGGACATCAATACTTACAATCTGATTCTTTGTGATATTGCTATAATAAGTCATATCCAAACGAATCTTTCCACCAAAAAAACGTAAATCAGCTCCGACTTCGAATGAACTTTGGTTCTGAGGTTTCAAGTTTTCATTCGGCAGAACACGAGGCCCGGTAAAACCAACCAGTCCCATATGTGGGAAAGTATTGACATTACCCAGATATTGCAAAAAGTAAGTACTAGCTGGAGTATATTTAAATGCCAAATTGTACGGATCTTCGTCACTACCCACATTCGCATAACTTAAACGAATCTTACCGTAATTCAGGATGTCTTTATTCTCCATCAATTCTGTGAAAATAAAGCTACCGCTGATAGATGGATAGAAATAAGAACGGTTATTAATAGGCAGAGTAGACGACCAGTCATTACGTCCTGTTACATTAATAAAAAGCATATCTTTGTATCCCAAGCTAATATCTCCGTATAAACCGACAAGACGTTTCTTTTCATAATAATTCACCGGAGTAGTAGATTTCGCATTAGTATATGTATACAATCCGTCAACTACCAGGTTCTGAGCTTGTACATTTTCATTCTTCCATTCTTCCTGATAGAGATTATGACCTACCATCGCCTTAAAATGATAATCATTGGCAAAAGTCTTCTCATAGGAAACCATTAAGTCATTATTTATAATTCTTTTATACAAATTCCAAGTCTGAAACTTACCATTTAAGGCTCCTACAGTACCCTTTGCGTAAAGTTTACGTCTTCCTTCTGTATAGAAGTCAGTTCCGGCATTGTTAGTGATAGTCAATCCTTCAATCGGCTTATAAGTCAATGTGATATTACCGATCATACGATCCAGATTATTGGTAAATTTATTCTTATTAATAATCCAGTACGGATTATTACTTTTGCCTTCCGGATCCAACGTAACCTGTTTGCCATTTTCATCAATCCAGTTCTGCTTAATATCATGAATATCAATCGTTCTTGGCAATCCATTGATTAAAGGAATCAGCAAGTTGCTATCATTTGCCCCCTGTGCCGGACGACCTTCAGAATCTGAACGTATATATTGGGCAGAGATGCGTCCTGTGAAGTTGCTAGTAAAGTTCATACCTGCATTCACAGAGAATGCATATTTGTTATAGTCAGAACCTGGCACAACACCGGTCTGATTAGTAGAAGTAAAGCTCAAACGGAAATCAGCCTTTTCACCACCTCCGGCTACTGACACATTATTAATATAGCTCATTCCGGTTTCATAGAAATCCTTCACATTATCAGGATTTGCTTTCAAGGTCACTTTATCTCCTTTATAATCTGTAAATTGCTGATCTTGTACCGATGAAATCTTCGGTCCCCATCCATTCAGCATTTTTACATTATATACTCCGTAGCTACCTTGTGCATACTCATTCTGGAAATCAGGCAATTTAAGTACATTCTCAAATCGTGTTGAAGAGTTTACCGTAACAAATACCGGTGAATTCTTCTTCCCTTTCTTAGTAGTAATAACAATTGCACCGTCTTTTGCACGTGCTCCATACAATGCAGTTGCAGCTGCACCCTTCAATACGTTAATAGATTCAATATCGTCAGAGTTGATATCTCCTGCACGGTTACCTACATCGACTATACCATTGGTTCTGTCAGGATTGTAAGAACCATTGTCAATAGGAAGTCCGTCAATAATAAATAAAGGGGAAGAAACTGTGCCAATAGAGGAAGCACCACGAATCTGTATACTTGAACTACCACCTACCGTTCCAGACGACTGTGCAATTTGCAAACCTGCAATCTTACCGGACAATGAATTAAGCACATTACTTTCACGCGCTTTAGTTATCTCATCTCCTTTTACACTGGATACTGCATAACCTAAAGATTTTTCAGATCGCTTAATACCCATAGCTGTTACCACTACCTCTTCAAGATTCTGAGAATCAGACTTTAACAAAACTTTCAAAGTAGGTTTGATTACGACTTCTTGTGTTTGCATACCAATATACGAAATCTGCAAAGTCTTTGCAGAACTAATGGATTTATATATAACTGATAATCAGTTAGGTATATAGGGGATAAATCAGTAACACCAGTCGATATTTTATCAAGCAGAAATAGCTTATATATCTATTTGACAGTTAATTACCCTAATTCAGCTAATGTTTTACTCTCTTTTATGTAATACCACTTCTCTACCGAAATGAAAACTATTTATCTTATAATCAATATTATATCTATAAAACAAGGAGCTATTATAAACAAAAAATAGTATCATGCTATAAGAGGCGCTTTTATTTGTATACAATTAATCAGGTAATGGATGTTGCTAATTAAAAACATTGTCCCATTCATTTTTCTTTTAAAGGCAAGGAAATATTGTAAATATTGGAGACTGCTTATATGTTGATCTGTCTTAGTTGAGGTTAGATTGCAAAAAAGGCTGCTCCGATCATTGGAACAGCCCTCTCTATATTTAAACTCTTCTGTTAAAAATCGTCAGCAGGGAAACCTGTTCGACGGAAGCCTGAAACCTTATAAGTTAATCCATCTTCATCGTCGTCGAACTGTACCATATATACGATACTGTCAGCAGGCATACCGCTAGGAGTTGTGGCAGCATTTTCCAGTACCTTGCCATCAGTTATCTTCACTTTGGATTCATATGTTACATTATCCACAAAGCCTGTTGTCGAGAAAGTCCGCGCTGCATAATTCACGTTTACTTTCAGTTTATATTCCCAGAAGTTTCCTAAATCATCCAGCCACATTTCAGTTTCACTGTTGCTGGCTGTATTGTAAGTACTCATTTGCAGATGTCCTGCTCCAAAAGGATCTTCTACTTCTTTTCCGTCAATAAATGCATTCACTGTCACCCACCAGTCTCCTGCCATTTTTTCAACAGCAGTACCACCTGGTTCTGTATCGTTGTCGCATGCCACGAATGTAAAAGCCAGTGAAGCTAAAAGTAATATCATATATTTCTTCATAATCGTATTTTTATTGTTTTACTATAATGTCAAAAGATAGCTGACCGGCATAAGCAACAGTCCATTTCAGAGTCCCAGTTGCAGGGTCCAATAATGTATTAGTCATTTGATCCATGGAATCTCCCCAACCTGCAACATAACTTTCCAGAGGAGTAATGGTATTATCATCATTCAATTCGAATTTGCCAACCATTGCATAATCCGGGCCATAGCCGGTACGCTGGTCATACCAGCCTCCTAAGAAATCGCTGATATAAAAAATCCCCGGTTCCATCTGCAAAATCACAATCTCATATCCACTGAAAGCTACCACAGAAGGGGCGGTACGTTTGCTTCCTTCGGCTACGGTATAAATTCCGGATTTCAAAGGAGAAGCTGTATTATCTGCCACATATACTGTTCTTGTAAATGTTTTGGCAAAACCATCCTCATTGTATGCCGCATATACTAAATTGTAGATTCCCGGAGTGTTGACATCAACACTTCCTTTTATCTGAACAGATTCAGTGATATCCTCTCCGTTCATTTCCGCATAATATCCCGGTTCCACATAAGGCTGTCCTTTTTCCAGAACGATCTTTTCATCACCCTCTCTTTCCAACGTAACAAAATAGGTGACTTTAGAAGTGTCATCTGTTGATTTGTCGCAAGCTCCAAAGACAAACGGCAAACATACTAATATGCTGTATATTATATTTTTCATACGTAAAACTTACTAAGTTATTGGTTACTATTTGATATCCCACCAAACCGGAGTACTTCCCGGTACCCCTGCAGGAGTATTCACATTTTGCTGACGTGCGCTTAATGGATAAGTCATACGTTTCATCAGTCCACCCGCTTCCAGACCATTAGTCCATGGGGCAACTAACTCTCCCGGAGTGTATACTGACTCATTAGCCTGTATCTGTGCTGCTGAATAAGAAGACAGTTTCGGACAATCCGTACGACGAATCTCACTCCATGCTTCCATATGATTCATATAGAAAAGAGATACCCATTTCTGCATATAAATCAAGTTTAACTTGTCTGCCTGTGTAGAAGCAGCAGACCATGCACACGCTCCTTCCAAAATGGTATTCTCTTGACCTGCAAATCCACGAACGGCAAAGTCTGCAGTTACACCTGCTTCATAAGCACTCTTTGCATTCGCATCATCATTGTGAAAACGAGCATATACCTCAGCTATCAGGAATTGTAATTCAGCCTGAGTAAAGAAATAGACAGGTTTTGTGGCTCCGATAGAGTAATCAATCGCACTTACGTTTTTGTTTTTCCAGTTGTCAGTACCCAGAATGCTTTGCATATGTGTTTTTCCTCCGGGAAGTTGACCGACATACTTTCCATCCGCATCTGTTTTACTAATACCATAAGCGATTCGAGGGTCTCCCGTGCTGCTTAAATAAGATACTAACGGATAGGCAGCACAATGATTACCGGTCAAGCCGACCGCATTCGTATTATACCATGGATTCCGTTTGTCTGTTTCATCCAAGAAACAATCCAATTTCACGTCACCGGTAAAGAATTCGTTGTTTTGTACTAAGGTCTTCACTTTCTCTGTATACGAAGCCGCATCTATGTTGGCATCAATGAAACGCAGATACATACGGAGGCGAAGAGCATTGGCAAAACCTTTCCATTGAGCGATATTTTTGTTGAATATCAAATCCGGCACATCCATACCACTTCCATCCAAAGCAGCTTCTGCCGCATCTATCTCACCTAATATACCTTTATATACTGTTTCACCCGTATCCCACTTAGGTGTGGCATTGGCATTACCTTGCAGAGCTTCCGAATAAGGTGAGTCACTGGTATTATCTACCATTATCTGAAAGGCATATGCTCTCAGTATGGTAGTGGCGAATCGGTCGGCAGGGTTTGTGGTCTTTTCCAGCACCTGCTTTGCATCTTCCAAAGCTCCTGCAAACAGGATTCTATAAGAATAATCCATTTGTTGGGAAGATTCGGTAAATGTATATTCACATAGAGTGTTATACTGATTCGACTCCGGTTTCTGTTCATAGTACTGAGCGAAAAAGCCAGCGTAATTATAAATTTCTCCGCCTACCGCCGAAGCAATGGAAGCACTGATAGAGGGGAATATCAAATCCGCCGTCACCTGATCATTCATCGGGTAGTTCGGGTCGTCATTGATGTTCAGGTCGCAACCTGCAAACAATGCTGTTGTTGCTAATGATGCATATAATAATATTTTTTTCATTTTTATTCCTGTTTAAAATTTAACCATTAAGTTGAAACCGAAACGACGTGAGCTGGGATTAGCCGTGTATTCTCCATAGTTACCTTCAAGGTCGTTACCAAATGAAGTCATTTCGGGATCAATAAATGTATTGCTGGATGGAGTCCAGACAAATAAGTTATTGCCATATGCAGACACTTTTACTGCCTGGAAAGGAGTTTTTGCCAACCATCTTTTGGGCAGGTCCCAACCTAATACAACAGAACGAAGCTTGACGTATGATTTGTCTACCAGGAAGCAGCTTCCCATATCAGAGCCACCGTCGCCCCAGTATTTATAAATGTTAGAGCTTGTAATAGGAGTTGTATTTTCTACATAAGTAACGTTTTCTCCATTCACTATTTTATTTACTGAGTTAGGAACAATCAAAGGATTACGGTCATTGTAGGCAGTCTGTATCGCGTTACCGGTAAAATAGTTTATATCTTTAGTACGTGAATACATCACTCCGCCCTGACGGATATCAAAATCAATGCCTAAGCTTATACCTTTATATTTCAAGTTAGTAGAAACACCCATTTGATATTTGTTATTCATATCTCCGCAGATTCCGAATTCGCTGGCTTCAACCGGAAGACCTGTTGATGAATTTACTACAATACGTCCTTGCGGATCACGTTCGGCTACCTGAGCCTTGAAAACACCAACAGGCATGCCTGTTATAGCGTACATACTGGTACCTCCATTGAGACCATAAATCGTTGTAATGCCACCCAATTCTTCCGGTAAACTGATCACCTTACTCCAGTTCTTTGTGAAGTTCCATGTCAGTTCCCAACTGAAATCTTTTGTTCTTATCGGAGTGCCGCTGATCAGGAGTTCTATACCACGGTTACGAATCTTACCCAGGTTCATATTCTGTGCTGTATAGCCTGAAGCAGGGTCCATAGCCAAAGAGAAAATCTGCTTATCGGTATTCCTATTATAATAAGATACGTCAAAAGAGAGGCGGTTTTTGAAGAAAGCCATATTTAAACCGACTTCAGATTCTGTGGTCATTTCCGGACTTAATGTATTACTTCCGAGTACATTTCCTGCAGAGTAAGCGTTGACACCTCCTAGAGGGAAAGTCAGAGAACCGAAAGGTATTCTATTGGAAGATTGGGCATACACAGGATTAACCATATACACATCAGCATCGTTACCTGTTTTACCCCAGCTGGCGCGTATCTTACCAAAAGTTATCACATCTTGCAGATTGTCATTCAATAATTCGCTGAAAATAAAACTACCGGTAATACCAGGATAGAAGAAACTGCGATTTTCTTTCGGAAGAGTAGAAGACCAGTCATTACGGGCAGTAACCGTTAAATAGAGCATATTCTTCCATGAACCTTCAAACTGTCCGAAAACACCCATCAGACGTCTGAGTTCCATGTGCTGTTCTACTATAGGAGTTTTGCCGGAGTTCTTCAGATTAAACCATGTAGGAATCGTTAAATCATTAACTTCTGAATATTGATAAGAGACTTTACGTTCATTGCCATTGAAACCGACCAGTGCATTGATATTAAAATCGTTAACCGGCATATTGAAATTAACCATAATATCCTGGTTTATCTCGCGACGACGGGTTATCTGCTCAGAATATTGTCCGGTTTCACCAGAGAAAGGACTGCTGGAGCCCTGACCTTCTCCATTAGGAGTACCTTCATAATAAAGAGCGTACAGATTCGGTTTTCCTTTGTCACTTTGTCCTGTTGTAGTATCCAAGCCCATACGGTACGTAAACTTGAAGTATTTCAGGAATTCATAATCCAATTGAAATTTTCCGTAGAATCTTTCAGATTCATATTCATTCAAATAGTTATTCAAAATATAATAAGGGTTCATAACTCCGTAGGGGGTATAATAATATCCCGGAGTGTTGAACGGATCATTCTGGTCTTCCAGTCCTATTATGCTGATATCTCTTGGTGTCTGATATAAAGAGTTTAGCATAGACAAACCTTGTCCCGTAGTAGCAAAGTTATTCTTTTGATAAGCGTAATTCAGTGAAGAAGAGAATGTCAACGCTCCTGCCTTATGGCTGCCGCGTGCAGAAAAAGTATATTTATCGTAGCTGTCAGCATCTGTCGGGATCATACCATCATCGCTGATCTGAGAGAATGATACATAATAATCACTTTTATCTGTAGCTCCATTGAATGAAAGGCTGTTGCTATATCTGAATCCCGCATCAAAAAAGTCTTTGATGTTATCAGGCATTGCCACATAAGGTTTCAGTTTCTGAGAGTTGTTGTACACATTACCCCACAACTGCATGGAACCATCGAAACGAGGTCCCCAGGAACCGTTCTCCAATTCTGTATGGTTGCCGTTCCATCCCATACCAAATTCATTTTGAAATTCCGGCAGACGCAGAACAGTTGACCACTGAACTCCACCGTTATACTCAATTCCAACTCCTTTTTCTTTCCGGCCGCTTTTGGTAGTAATCATGACTACACCGTTGGCAGCACGGCTACCATACAAAGCAGTGGCCGCAGCACCTTTCAAAATAGTCATGTTTGCCACATCATCCGGATTGATGGCGTTGGCACCGTTTCCAAAATCATATCCGCTATTCAAGCCATCTGTAGAGTATACGGTAGAGTTATTCAAAGGTACTCCGTCCACGACATATAGTGGTTGGTTGGTACCGGAGAGTGAGCTAACTCCACGGATAATGACCGAATTAGAGGCTCCGGGGTCAGATGAAGTGCTGGAAATCTGTACACCTGCAATTTTACCTGCCAAGCTTGACATCACATCAGATGTACGGCTTTCCGCAATTTTTTCTCCACCCACTGAAGTCGCAGCATAACCTAATGCTTTTTCAGATCTTTTAATACCCATTGCTGTAACAACAACTTCATCGATCTGTTGAGCATCCGACCTAAGTACTACCTTTAAATTAGGCTTAATCGCTACTTCTTGAGTTTGCATACCGATGTACGAAATTTGCAAAGTCTTTGCAGAACTAATTCTTTATATAAAGTGTTGATTATTATAATAATGAGAAATATAAACCTAATCGTCATATATGTTATTGTATCCATATATAAACGTGATAATCAATTATTTATCAGCATTATAACTACCCTTTTCTTTAACGAATGATACCCTGTTTCTATCCATTTCAATCATTTAGTTCATTCATTATAAGAAAGTTATGTCTTTATTTTATTTATATGAGGTATTATTATTGGATACTATTTTTATATTTCCCGAATATTTCTCACCACCAATCATAATGAATGATTACTTTTGGGGCGTGATAGTAGAAAAAGATCAAATCTGAAGAAAAGCATATTTAGTTATGGTATAATTCAAAATATGCAGAACCTGCTTGGGAGAATGACAAAAATCGGCAGGATTTTAAAACAGCAGATCTACGGATGAAATACATCTGTCCGTTTTTTGTTTCCTTGTGCTATATGATTACTTATATCAGCTTGCACCTTTGAATATAAAAGAAATATTTAGTTTCGATATGATATATTTCCCTGTGACAGGAAAGTCTATCAGTTAGAACAGAATTAGAAATTAAAACTACTTTTGGCTCTTCCTTTTAAAGCAATTAGATGTTCCTCGGTGAGTAACGATCTGTTCCTTTTAAAGGAACGGATCGTTCCTTTAAAAGGAAAGAGTCCTGACATTGCACTTTTTATGTATATTACAGTCATTTATATGCGACAAATCATTTGTAAATTGCATATTCTTACATTGATTTATGCATTATTTCTGCCATATTGTTAGATTTTGAATCAACTCTGTTGAAACCAATCTTAAAAACAGGACATTTCCAGACAATCACTGCCTAGCTTTTTGGTCTATTAGCTAATTTTGAATAGGCTGCTTTCTCAAGGTCATGCACAATAGTCATGTCCATGATATTTGCATATACCTGAGTTGTCTTCACACTTTTGTGTCCCAGCAGCTTTTGTACAGTCGTTATATTTGCACCACTATATATCAATAAGGTGGCGTTTGTATGTCGGGCTGTATGGAATGATATCCGTTTGTCTATTTCTGCCAGCTTGGCTAATGCATTCAAGTCTTTATTCACATTAGAGTTATCTTTCAGCTTGAAGAATCCGTTTAAATCGTCTTTGTAGTTCTCCAACACCCGCAGTCCTTTACCTTCAAATAATAAATATAAAGGAAGGCGCACATCAATACCTGTTTTAACAGATTTGTAAATCAGCCACGTCTCCTGATGGAGTTCGACAATATTCGCGGCAGTCAGATTTATAAAATCAGAGTACCGCAAACCGGCGTAACAACAAAATAAAAAGGCATCTTTTGACTTTTGTAACTTCGTAAACTTCCCTTCCAGATTCACCTCCTCCATTTTATTCAGCTCTTCCGGCGACAAGTGCGTATGACTTCCTTCTATGCTTTTGATTTTATATTTTCTGAAAGCATACTTCTGAATATCCATATACTCTTTATTTATAGCTACATTCACATATCGTTTTAAATGCTTCATATGCTTGGCAATGGTATTGAGATGATACCCCTTGGACTGCAGATAATTATCAAATGAAGACACAAATTCGAATGTCAAATCAGTGAATACAATGTCCTTTTTATACTCTTGCAGCAATTCTAAAGTGGAAAGATGATTCTGCCTGGTGCTCTCTTTTAAAGAAGAGTTGCTGACTTCCTCTTTAAAAAAGGTCAGAAATGAATTCCCATTATTTTCCGGTTTTTCAATAGAGTCTTTCAACGAATCCAAGGATATCGATCTTCTCTGTTGCCATAATCCCAGTTCTTTCTGCTCAATGTCAGCTATAAAATCATATAGCATTCGATTTAATGCATCTGAATTAGGATGGTTCTTTACCATTCTACGTTTTACGTCCCACTGGTCTGGTTTGAGGTACACCCTGGTTGAGAAGTACATTTTTCTCCTGTTTAAGTAAGCTTCTACTTGTACCAATGCCATTCCTTTTTTGTTCAGCTTCTTTTTTCTGTTAAACACAAGGCTGTAACTAATCTTCTTCATTCTATTGTCTTTTAGTTAATACTAAGAACAAAATAAACTAAGTTCTGTCCTATAATTAAGGTTGAACCTGCATTAATTTCTGCAAAAATTAAAATTCAATAATTAAGTATTTACATAACTTTAATTTAAATGCTATTTTTTTATCGTCATTTCTTCATAATAAATCAAAAAGAAACGTTTGCAGGGTAGTTTTATATCCAAAAACAAGCAAATAGAATGTTAATTACTACACTTTGCATTCACAAAGTGACATTCCATGCTTGATAAATCACAATATTTATAGCAAATAAAGATGTTTATCAGCATATTTTCGATGTTATAAATAACAATATGTTATATATACAACCTTTTTTTATCAAATTAATTGTTAGTTTCATATTTATTAATAATTTTGCAACTTGTTAGAGTATAGAGACAATTAATGTAAAGTTGAACTTTAAGAGAGAATTTATGAAAAGAAAATTAATGCTGTTATTGGCATGCCTTTTTGTGGGCATA
>OJNH01001477.1_pt1 | contig 18231 bp, 11 predicted proteins | sample 1597361 | NCBI WGS metagenome assembly OJNH01 (sample SAMEA2452136, study PRJEB22498) | human gut metagenome | biome: human feces; feature: human gut; material: feces | place: Australia | collected 2012
CCGTTGACGGTAAGGCTGCTTCTTCTCTCCGGAAGGGTCAGATCTACATCATCGACGGCAAGAAAGTCAAGCTATAGACCATAGTATTATAATTCCATTTGTCGTCAGGGTCGGAAAGCGCAACAACAGCGTTTCCGACCCTGACATTTTTATCTCCTTTCGGCCGAAGTAGACAACCGTTTCGGCCGAAACGCAAGTCCATTTCGGCCGAAATGGATTCGCCTTTCCGCCGAAACGGTGTTGTAATGTTGTGATGCAACGATGTATGGATGGGGTATGTAGACACTAATGTTGACATTGTCCGTAATAAAAAGATGTCATTTAAGAAGTACTAAAAAAGATGTCATTTACGACCTAATGACCGATTTGGGTTTAAAGTGATTTCGGTTTATTATCTATAATTAACACACGCAAGTTTTGTAGGGATTGGATAATTGGATTATTATTTTTAACTTTGCCCGCAAAACAAGCTTACAATGAGCATAACCAGACTACTCTTACCTGTATTTCACAGGAGATACGAAAAGTTGAGACGCAGCGAGTTTCGTGCAGAGGAGGAGCAGCGACAGCTGTTGGCGAGAATGCTACACCGTGCCAGCGACACCGAATATGGCAGACAACACGGCTTTGCGGAAATCAGCAATTATGACGATTTTGCACGAAGGGTGTCTGTCAACACCTATGAGGAACTGAAGGGAAGCATCGACCGTATGCGTCATGGTGAGGCTGATGTGCTTTGGCCTGGCAGGGTGAAGTGGTATGCAAAGTCATCTGGCACAACAAATGACAAGAGCAAGTTCATACCAGTGAGCCGCCAGGGACTTCATGACACCCATTATGCCGGTGGTGCTTGTGCCGTGACTTACTATCTGCACAACAATCCCAAGAGCCACATCTTTGACGGCAGGGCCTTGATACTTGGTGGCAGCCATGAGCAGAACTACAACGTGAAAGAAAGTCTGGTGGGTGACCTCAGCGCCATATTGATAGAGAATATCAACCCGCTGGTCAATCTTGTCAGAATACCCAAGAAGAGTACGGCTCTGCTCGAAGACTTCGAGGTGAAGCGCGACCTGATAGCCCGCGAGGCATGTGGCAGGAATGTCACTAATATCAGTGGTGTGCCTTCTTGGATGCTGTCGGTACTTACCCGTTTGCAGGAGTTGACAGGCCAGACAGACATCAGTGCCGTCTGGCCCGGCCTTGAGGTATTTTTTCATGGTGGTGTGGCCTTCACTCCCTATCGTGACCGCTATAAGGAAATCATCAGTTCGCCCCACATGCACTATATGGAGACCTACAATGCCAGCGAGGGGTTCTTTGGTGTTCAGAATGATTTGGCAGACCCGGCAATGTTGCTGTTGACAAACTTGGGCGTGTTCTATGAATTTATTCCACTCGAGGAGGTTGGCAAGGATAATCCGAATGCTGTGCCGATTTGGCAGGTGGAGACCGACCGCAATTATGCCATAGTGATTAGCACCACAAGCGGATTGTGGCGTTACCAGATAGGCGACACGGTGAAGTTTACGCATTTGAATCCCTATAAATTCTTCATCAGTGGCAGGACCCGAAGTTTTATCAACGCCTTTGGCGAGGAATTGATCGTTGATAATGCAGAGAAAGGTCTCTGTGCGGCCTGCGGTGCTACTGGGGCCGAGGTGGCAGAATATACTGCCGCACCGATATTCATGGACTCCCACGGCAAATGCTGCCATCAGTGGGTGATAGAGTTTCGTAAGGAGCCGGCAGACATTGACCGCTTTGCCGCAGAGCTCGACAAGTCTCTGCAGAAGATAAATTCCGACTATGAGGCAAAACGTTACAAGGACATCACCCTCCAGCAGCTGCAAATAGTCAAGGCACCGTCTGGCCTGTTTGACAGTTGGCTCAAGAGCAAGGGCAAGCTGGGCGGGCAGCACAAAGTGCCGCGTCTTTGCAATGACCGCAAGATTATAGAAGAGGTTCTTGCCTTTATACAGAATGGTCAAACAACGTAGCATTTACGAATGCCTATGAAGAAGCCGCATGTCATATTGTTGCTTGCAATGGCAGTAGCCTTGCTTACACTGGGTTGCGCACGTCCTGGCACACCCGACGGAGGCCCCTATGACGAGACCCCTCCGAAGGTGGTCGGTGCCAAACCTGATGAAGGTGCTGTCAATAGCCGTTCAAACAATATTGAAATATTTTTTGACGAGTATGTGAAGCTGGAGAAGGCGGCCGAAAAGATAGTAATCTCTCCTCCGCAGATTAACATGCCCGAAATCAGTGCCATTGGGCGCAAGATTAAGGTCAAGTTGCTTGACTCTCTCAAGCAGAACACTACCTATACCATTGACTTCGGCGATGCCATAGTGGACTATAATGAGGGCAACCCTATGGGTAAGTATACCTACACGTTTTCTACAGGGGAGAAACTCGACACTATGGAGATTTCCGGCAAGGTGCTTGATGCCCGAAACCTTGAGCCTGTCAAGGGTATTGTGGTGGGACTGCATGCCGACACGACCGACACGGCTTTTACCACCAAACCTTTTGATCGCATGGCGCGCACCAACGGTAGCGGTGAATTTACCGTCAAAGGTGTTGCTCCCGGCAGCTATCGCATCTATGCACTCAAGGATGCCGATGGCAATTATGCTTTCAATCAGAAGAGCGAGATGATAGCTTTCAGCCGGCAAACCATTACTCCGAGATGCTATGCTGACGTGAGAAGCGACACCGTGTGGCGTGACTCTATAAGTATTGACTCTGTCAAGCAGGTTCACTACACCCATTTTGTTCCAGACAATGTAGTGTTGCTTGCGTTCACGGAGTCAACGCTTGACCGACATCTGCTGAAAACGGAGCGCAAGGTGCCTGAGCATTTTGAGGTCTATTTTACGGGTCCATCGACCAAGCGGCCTGTTATAAAGGGCGTGGATTTTGATGAGAGCAAACTTCTTGCTGAATGCTCTGTAAACAATGATACCATAACATATTGGATTGCCGACACGGCATTGGTTCATACTGACACCCTGACGGCAAATCTTACCTATGAGGAGAACGACTCGTTGGGCAACTTCATAGAACGCACGGAGGAGATTCAGTTTGTGAGCCGTCTGCCTCGCTCTCGCCAGATTAAGTTGGAACAGCAGGCTCAAAAGGATTGGGAACACGAACAGGAGAAACTCAGGAAGCGCAAACAGCCTTACCTTACTGTACGCCCAACAGAAACGCTCAATATTACGTATACGGGCGGTGCGACACTCGACCTCTACAATAATATAGGGTTCAGATCACCAGAACCGCTTTCGGCGGTAGACACCACGATGTTCCACCTCTACCTAAAGCAGGACACCCTCTATGTGCCTGCTCGCCATCTGCTCAGGAAGCGGCAGGACAGTTCGATGGAATATATACTGTATGGTGAGTGGCGTCCGGAGCAGCAGTATGCATTGATTGTGGACTCCGCCGCATTTAGAAGCATCTATGGCAAGGTGTCTGACAAAATAGAGTTTCGTTTCTCCATACCGTCACTCGACAAATACTGTACATTTACGGCGGTCATTGAGGGTCGCAGCGATTCTGCTGTAGTTGTCGAGATGCTTAACAGCTCGGATAATGTGGTGCGGCGCGAACGTGCGGAGGATGGCAAGGCAAATTTCTTCTTTATGAAGCCGGGAAACTTTTACATGCGTGCGTTTGTTGACCGCAACGGCAATGGCAAGTGGGACGAAGGCAACTATGCTAAAGGATTTCAGGCGGAAGAGGTGTTCTATTATCCCGCACCGCTCACCATGAGAGCCAAATGGGATATTGAACAGGTATGGAATCTGCACGGTGTGCCGATAGAACGGCAAAAACCGGAAAAGATAACGAAACAAAAGCCCGATAAGGAAAAAACCATACAGAACCGCAACGAAGAGCGGGCCAAAAAGTGGAAGTAGCCCTATTGTCTCTCTTGGCAGGTGGTGTGTAGGTGGTGATGCCTGTAGTTATAACATTAGTTGAAGCTTGTTCAATATGAGGAGAGTGTGTTTCTTGATTAGCATGGTGTTGGTATCGTTGTGCATCAGTGCCGAGACCAGAGGCCGGCTGGCTTTTCGGTCGGGCGAGGTGCTGCAATACAGCCTGTACTATAACTGGAAATTCATTTGGGTCAGAGCCGGCAGTGCCACGATGAGCATTCTGCGCACCAACTACAAGGGACTCCCGGCTTATCGCACACATCTCATGATGAAAGGCACCAAGGAGGCCGATGGCTATTTTGTGCTGCGCGACACACTGCTCAGTTATACAGCCTGTGACAACCTGCGACCGTTGTATTATTCCAAAAATGATTTGGAGGGTTCGTCCCATCGCTCCAGAGAAGTCCGTTATTCCTATGCAAACCGAAAATGCAGAGTCAGGCAGAGCTATGTACATAAGGACGGGCGCATAACCGAGAAGGACGAGCAGTTTGCCACACAGGTCTACGACATGCTTAGCATAATGCTGAAGGCACGCAACTTTGACACCTCAGACTGGAAGCCAGGCAAACGTATCTCTTTTCTGATGACCGACGGCAACGGAGTTGAGAATCAAACTCTGATATACCGCGGCAAACAACGCATCAAGATGAAAGGCAGCCGCAAGGTATACCAATGCCTTAAACTCTCGTTTGTGGAGACCAATGGCCGTGGCAAGGAGAAGGAGGTCATTACTTTTTTTGTTACTGACGACGCCAACCATATTCCTGTGCGCCTCGACATGTATCTGCGCTTCGGTTCTGCCAAAGCCTTCTTTGAGGCTGGCAGGGGGCTGGCCCACTGAATGGAGAGGGCTGTCTGATGCCGAAAATGCGGAAAATCAGACGGTTGAAAAGCGCGTGCCGGCAATGACAAACAGTGGCCGATGATGTTGATGTGGCATGAGAAAACAGCTTTTTAGCACACTTTAGGTCTGAGAGTGCATTTTTTGAGTTTCAAAGATTGTCAGTGTTATGGAAAATCAGTATTTTTGCAACGGATAAAAACAAGAATACAGAAACAAGCAAAAGAAATGTCATTCACTCATGTTACGGCTGCCGAGGTCGCAGCCCTTATTAAAGACGGACAGACAGTCGGTCTTAGTGGTTTTACTCCAGCAGGTGCGCCAAAGAGCATACCTGCTGAGATTGCAAAGAAAGCGAAAGCGGAACATGCTGCCGGACGTTCGTTCAAGATTAACATCTTCACAGGTGCCAGCACTGGCCAGAGTTGCGACGGTGAGTTGAGCAACCAGCATGCCATCTGCTTCCGTGCGCCCTATACAACAAACGGTGATTTCCGCAAGCATGTCAATGCTGGTGAATTGGCATACTGTGACCTCAATCTTTCAAACATGGCCACTCAGATACGTCAGGGTTATCTGGGCGATGTGCATTGGGCTGTACTTGAAGCCTGTGAGGTTGAGGAAGTGGGTGACAAGGCACGCATTTATCTTACTGCGGCGGGAGGTATCAGCCCAACCGTGGCACGTCTTGCCAAGAATGGCATCTTCGTTGAAATCAACGCTTTTCACAGTAAGAAGTCAATGGGTATTCATGATGTCTATGAGATAGAGGACCACCCATACCGTACTCCTGTGATGATTACCAAGGCCAGTGACCGCATCGGTAAGCCATATGTTGAGGTTGATAAAAGCAGAGTGCTCGGAGTGTTGGAATGCAACATTCCTGACGAGGCTCGCTCGTTCAAAGAGGCAGACCCCGTAACGACTCAGATAGGACAGAACGTTGCCGACTTCCTTCTTTACAACCTTCGCAAGGGACTTATCCCCAAGACGTTCCTCAACCTGCAGAGTGGAGTGGGTTCCGGTGCCAATGCTGTGCTTGGCGCTCTGGGGCAGTGTCCGGAGGTTCCCAACTTCAACATCTATACAGAAGTGTTGCAGGACGCCCCCGTCGGGTTGATGAAGCAAGGGCGCGTTCTCTCTGCATCAACTTGCTCGCTAACGGTTACTAATGACTGTCTGAGGGATATCTACTCCAATATGGACTTCTTCAAGGACAGACTGGTCATACGTCCTTCTGAAATATCCAACTGCCCCGAGGTGATTGCACGCATTGGCGTATGTTCGCTTAACACCGCCATTGAGGCCGACATCTACGGACATGTCAACAGCACCAAAATCTGTGGCACTAAGATGATGAATGGCATCGGCGGGTCGGCAGACTTCACCAACAACGCCTATCTCTCAATCTTTACATGTGGGAGCACCGCCAAGGGCGGAGCCATCTCAAGCATCATTCCTTTCTGTTCGCATGTTGACCATACCAGCCATTTCATTGATGCTATCATTACAGAGTATGGTGTGGCTGACCTGCGAGGGAAGTGCTCCATGCAGAAGGCAGATGCCCTTATCAACGTGGCTCACCCTGATTACCGTCCTTTGTTGCGCGAATACCTCAAGCACGCAGAGAGATTCGGCGGACACACCCATCACTGCCTCAGTGCAGCATTTGCCATGCATGACACATTCCTGCGCAAGGGCGACATGCGCTTGACTGACTTCAGCGAATATATCAAATAAATAAGACGAACCATACTAAACTACCATACACAATGACGACAAAACCGTTTATTATTGCGGCAGTTGGCGCACTGTCGGTGATGCCTGCTACGGCACAGAAAGACATCACTCCCCAGATGTTGCAACAGTTTCAGAACAGCTATAAGTCGGAGGGTGCTGACAAGGCGTTGGATAATGCAGTAGCCGCCAACGACATTAAAGTCCTTGCGCTCAACAACGAGACGATGGCGCAGTTTGATACCGAGTTTTCTAACAAGGTAAACTCCAAGGGGGTTACCAACCAGAGAGGCTCCGGACGCTGCTGGCTTTTCAGCGGGCTCAATGTGCTTCGCGCCAAGATGATTGCCAAGTACAATCTCGGTGCAATGGAGTTTTCTGAGAACTACTGCTTCTTCTATGACCAACTTGAGAAATCCAACCTGTTTTTGCAGGCAGTCATCGACAATGGCAAGAAGCCTATGGATGACCGCACGGTAGACTGGCTGTTTCATAATCCGCTGAGCGATGGAGGCACTTTCTGCGGTGTTGCCGATGTGGTGTCAAAATACGGCCTTGTGCCCTCTACCGTGATGCCTGAGACTTTCTCGTCAAACAGCACCGGTACCTATTCCATGCTGCTCAAAACCAAGCTTCGTGAATATGGCCTCACCCTGCGCAAGATGATTGCCGACGGCAAGAGCGACAAACAAGTTGTGGCGAAGAAAGTAGAAATGCTCGGCGTGGTCTACAAGATGCTCGTGAGATGCTTTGGCGTGCCACCCCAGAAGTTCAGCTACACACTGCGCAATGCAGCCGGCAAGGTCATCAGTTCCAAGGAATATACTCCGAAGTCTTTCTATGACGAACATATCGGCATAGACCTTACTGACAACTACTTCATGTTTATGAATGACCCCTCGCGCGACTACTATAAGACTTATGAGATAGATCTTGACCGCCATGCTTATGACGGTCGCAACTGGGTGTTCCTCAATGTGCCTATGCAGGATATCAAGGACATGGCCATCTCGTCTATCAAGGACAGCACGATGATGTATATGTCGTGTGATGTGGGCAAATGCAATGATTCAAAACGAGGCTACTCAGACCCCGATGTCTACAACTACGGAGAAATATTTGGTGTGGACTTCCCGATGGACAAGAAAGAACGCATATCAACTTTCGCTTCGGCTTCAACTCACGCCATGACCCTCATGGCCGTGGACATTGACGAACAAGGCAAGACAAAAAAATGGATGGTGGAAAATTCCTGGGGACCGTCATCTGGTTTTAAGGGCCACATCATCATGACTGACAAATGGCTTGACGAATACCTGTTCCGCCTTGTGGTGGCAAAGAAATATGTGCCGGCAAGATTGGCTGACATGATGAAACAGAAACCTATCTTGTTGCCAGCCTGGGACCCCCTCTTCCAGCCAGAACAATAGTGGCTTGAATTCAAACCATAGACCAATAGTTGCATATACATATGCATTGTCAAAGGGGCAACCGTGCCGTAACGAGGCGCGGTTGCCTCTTTTTTTACCCAAATCGGAAGTAACAAAAAAGATGTTATCTACGACCTAATGACCGATTTTGGTTTAACAACTTTTAACTGTATTGGGCGTTAGCAATCCGTAGGGCTTACGTATTAAAAACAAAAGGGCATAGATAAGTAGTTGTCCAAAATCGGTTTAATGTCAAGATGATTATCTTCCGAGTGATATAAAAACAAGTTCTGGCACTGACTTAAAGCCCGCAGACCAAACAGATATGACTGCAGACAAATACACTTTTGAAGTTCAGCGGTTGCGTGACCGCATGGTTGCTGTCGCCACTCGAATGTTAGACAACCGTGATGAGGCGGAGGATGTTACTCAAGACGCCCTGCTCAAGCTGTGGGCAGTGCGCAAGAAACTTCAGGAGTCAGATATAGACAGGCTTGCATTCGTGATTCTGAGACATTTGTGCATCGACGAGTTGAGAAGACGTAAATGCCGCAAAGGAAACAAGACTGTAGATATAGATTCCGTGGAGGTGGCTATGTCCCCTGAAGATTTGGAGGTTGTTGAGGAACGTGAAAGGCAGTTGATAAGAGCTGTTGACAAACTCCCTTCACGGCAGCGTATGCTGTTGCGGATGAGATATATTGAAGGCATGGAGGTCTCTGCCATAGCGGAGCTGGTGGGTGGCAGCGAAGACAGTGTTAACATGGTTCTCAGCCGTGCTCGCAGGGGAGTGTACAGGCTTATGACCTTCCTGGTGGTTGCGGCATGTCTTGTGTTGTATACCTTGCTGCCTAACCGCATCGGGCATGCGCCAGAGATGGTGCATAATACCTCAGGGGTCTACACTGGTACGCAAAAGGCTGGAGTGTTGAAGCCCTCTGCTCATGCAGAAAAGACTGCCGAAGTTGTAAAGCCTGGTTCTGAGCGCACGGTACGCACGTCACGAAGGAGAAAGCTCAGTAGTGAGGAGGAGAAACTCTTTGCAGAAGTAATGGCGTTCTATAATGAGAAGATGGAGGAGTTACACACGTCAACCGATTATAATGCTATCTGTGAATACGCCGAACAGCATTTTGACGAAATTCTTGGTGACAGTACGGCTAACATACCCAACTGTAACGCCTCCACACTACAATTTTCGTTCTGACACCTGTGTGGTGTGCTGGTATTTTGCGAACATTAAAACGTATAACTATCAAATATTAACGATTATGAGAAAGACATTAATTACCTTTTGCGTGTTTATTATGGCAGTTGGAGCAATGGCGAAAGACTGTAAGACGGAAGAAGAACATCTCAAATTTATGGGCATCCCAATTTGTGGAACTATAAGGGACTTCTCCAAAGAACTGATTGCAAGAACCAATGCTCTGCCTACAGGAGTGTATAACGGCATGTTCTCCTTCAGAGGCAGTTTCGCTGGTTACGATGCTGACATTCATGTTACGTACAACAAGGTCAATAAGGAGGTCTACCGGGCTCATGCGGTAGTGGATTCTCGCGACAAAAAGATAGCCGAACGCATACGTGACGAATTTCGTGAGTCCTTAATGAAAAAGTACCCTGACAGCTTTATAAAGAGATCTAAGAACGAGAACGGTGACAGCATCTTCCAGATGTGGCCGAAGAGAGACCCAAAGGCAAAAAAACTTGCCCCAGAAAAAGTCTATGGAGAGATTTGCCTATACATTCTTTATAATAAGCGTCTCAATGTCTATGGCGTATTCTTAATTTACAATGACGAAATAAATACCGGCAAGTATTACGAGGAATCAAAACTTGCGGATTTCTAAGAACTAAAGCAGGTGTTCAAAAATGTATTAACTTGTTCGTATGGATATCTTTTCACAATTTATGAACACTTCTTGAACTAAATTATTTTTGAACACCCACTTTTTTATTTTGTTTGTTAATATATCCCGAGTTCGGCCATTGTGTCTTGTTCATTTATTGGCCGACTCGGGATTATGTAGAAAATGGTGTGCACGAGTTAATGATTTGTATAGAACAGGAATTATAAACCCAAATCGGTCATTAGGTCATAAATGACATCTTTTTTTGTTACTTTTTATTGCCTTTTGTCTTTTATAAGGCACCTGATGCTTGTGTTTAGCTCAAAATTGCCCGCTATTATTCCCTAAAAAGACAAGCAACATCTGCTCTCCTAAAAAACAAAACCCAATAAGTCCTAACGACCGAATTGGGTTAAAGAGATAATAATGAAAGTATTCCTTCGAAAAAATAGAAAATATCTTTTTGGGGGGTGTGTTTTCTTGGTGTTTTTAAAAAAAACACTAACTTTGACGGCAAATGAGCCAATCTAACAAATGGACATGCATTATAACTGTTTTCCAGATTACATTATAAGGCCGGATGATGGTTGTGTACGTCTTTAGAAAATCAAAATAAAATTAATATTATGAGGAGATTTGTAGCTTTAATAATTGCGTTTTTGGTGGTGTTGGGCGTATATTCCGAAAACGACAGAATGTTTATTGGCAGAGTCAAGGATCGTTTAACACAGAAGTTTCTTGATGAAGTAGTAGTATCGATATACAAAGGCTCGGAGCTCGTGGATCAAGGCATGACAGATAAGGATATGCATATTCAGGGGGGCGATGGTGGCTACTACTATATATTAATGATTCCGGAAGACAGTGCAACCTATACCCTAAGATACGAGAAAGAGGGGTTATGAACCTTTGGAGAAAGTCGTCTTCATGAAGCGCTTTAAAATGGTAGAAGACTTTAGACTACAAACTCCTGTCTACCTCAGACCAATGCCCACTGACAATAAACTCAAGGGGGTAACTGTTAAAGCAACAAAAATAAAATTCTATAGCAAAGGGGATACAATAGTATATAATGCAGATGAGTTTAACTTGCCCGAAGGCTCCATGCTTGACAACCTTGTAAAATCAATGCCAGGGGCAGAGTTAAAAGATGACGGTGAAATAACTGTCAATGGTCGCAGGGTAGATGCCCTGCTTCTGAACGGGGAGGATTTCTTCAAGGGTAAGCGGGGGCTTATGCTTGAGAATCTGCCAGCTTATATGGTGAAAAATCTTAAGGCTTATGAGCGGTTGAGTAAATTGGAACAGTTCATGGGTAAAAAAGAAGGGGAGTTTGTGCTTGATGTGAACCTCAAGAAAGAGTATTCCATTGGCTGGATAGGCAATGCCGAGGTTGGTGCAGGTACTGAAAACCGATATCTCGCCCGCTTGTTTGGCTTGCGCTTTACCACGGCCTCACGTATTGGGGTTTATGCAAACTTCAACAACCTCAACGACAAACGCAAGCCTGGCGAAGACTCTCAATGGACTCCCGACAAGATGCCTTTCGGCCTTCTGTCGCAGAAGAGCGGTGGCATAGACTACTTGATAAAGCCAAAATTCACCTCTAACAAATTCTCCGGCAATGCCGATTTGTCGTACACCGATGGTGATTATTATTCAGAAACAACACGCGAAACCTACATGCCACAAGGAAACTTGTATGCTCGCAATCGGTCGAAATTCAGAAATCATAATTTCACATTTAATACCCAACACAAATTCGAGATGACAGAAGAGGATGGATTTTCCGGAGCAACGATAGAGCCGTCGTTGAATTATTCACGCTATGACTACCGAAGCAATAACCTGAGTGCAACATTCAATGGCAATCCGTACGACTATGCCACCTCAGTAGCATTGTTTGACAGTATACAAAACATGAATGGGAGCAATTTGCGTCGCATGATGCTAAACCGATACAGTCAAGAGACTAAGCGAAAGGGGCACGACCTAAATACAAGTATATCTGGAGGTTACGTAAAGGTTATTTCCGGAATTATATATAGTTTGTCTGGGAGTATGCACTATAACAATAGTGCTTATGACAAAAATGAACGTTATGACTTGGCATATCCCAACAGTCTTTCGGATAACTCGCAGTATCTTGATAGGTATATTCACGAGAAACCTAACAGAACGCTTGGCTATAATATTATGCCCAAAGTTAGAATAAAGCTGTTTGGTGGAAACTTTGAACCAGAGGCCATGGTAGGGCAGACGTTCAAAAATCAAACATTGTCGCGTTACAACCTTGAAACTTTGCCAGGGTGGGGAGCAGGCTCTAATCATAAGTTTGGCGAACTGCCATCCGAAGTGGAGTTTATGAAGCAAGCCATTGACAACAACAGTTATGACTTGAGTCAGACAGAAACCTTCGCGAGCATTAATCCAAGCTATGAGAATGAAATCAACATGAAGAATTCTTTGTTGTTTTATTCTTTATATGCCAAGGTAGAATACCGCCACTACCGTCTTGACTACAGGCGAGGAAATCTCAACACAGGCGACTATGTTTACTCGGGTGTTACAAATCATGGCTATGTGCTGTTCAATCCTATGTTGCATCTGGAGTTGCAATGGGGAAAGAAACAGAAACTGAGTTTTAAATACCAGATGAATCAGAATGCCCCATCTATGCTGAATTTGATAGAGGTGGATAATACGTCCGATCCCCTCTATACATACAGTGGCAACTCGCATCTCAAAAAATCTACCACTCATGATATGACTCTACACTATGAGAATGTCAATGTGGCGAAGCAAACCAACTTCAGCATGAATGCTGTTTATTCGACTACGGCAAACGCCATGGCATACGCCTACACCATTGACCCCATTACAGGGCATCGCAACTACAAGATGTATAACATCAATGGTAATTATGTCACTTATCTGGAGGGTAACTACTCCAGTCCTCTTGACAAGAAGCGCAGGGTGTCCCTCAACTCACAAACCCTGCTGAAGCTAACGCATGGAGTGGACTATATAAGCGACATTCCGGCACAAGACCCAATGCGCAACACCTCAAACACCTGGTGGGGTACCGAGCGACTGAACCTTAACTATAAGATAGGTAAACATTCCATCGGACTGAAAGGCTATGTGGGAGTGGCGCATGTAACCTCGTCACGTAAAGACTTTGATGACTATACCCTCTGTGACTTTAACTACGGTTTGACGGGCGTGGTGAAACTGCCTGCCGGCTTTGAGGTGTCTACCGACCTCACGATGTACAGTCGCCGAGGCTATGCCACAAGCTCTGCCAACACCAACGACCTTGTGTGGAATGCACGTCTCGCCAAATCATTCCCAAAATGTGGGCTGACAATAGCAGTGGATGGCTTTGACATGCTCAATCAGTTAAGTAACACCTATCAGACTATCAACTCGCAAGGACGTACTGAGACCTATTATAATTCTTTGCCACACTACGTGATGGCACATGTGATATATCGTTTCAACGTGCAGCCTAAGAAAAAACAAGCCAAGGTAAGCCTATAAGGCAACGAAGAAAAAGCGGAGACTGTCGCATTCTCCAGATGAGGAGAGAGCGGCAGTCTCCGCTGTTGTTGCACTGAAGGCCTCGTGACATTTCAGATAATGGTATTTTTGTTTGTCTTATTGCTAAAACACTCTGAAAAGACGTGAATTTCGACTTCGTTTAAACGTTTGTTGAAAGAGTTTAACTATTTTTGTGGGTGAATTGGAGAGGTTAATTTGCTTCGTCATGTTTTTTAAAGTATCACGTATATTATAATCACATAACGCATTTAGTACATACTTATCAATAAAACCTAAAAGTAAATGAAAAGACAACTACTTTTTTATTGCATGTTGATTGTCGCATCGTTGTTTGGAATAAAGCAGGTCGATGCCCAATCACTGACAAAGGGGTACTACTTCATCAAGAGCACGTACAAGTATGCCGCGGCCAATGCTTGCGTGTATGACCCCGAGACAACAGACTATGCCAAGATTCACGTTTGCCAAAACGCGAAGGCTGACATTTTCTATTTGGATGAGACCGAGAGTGGGCACTACACTTTGAAAAATGCCCTTACCGGCCGCTACATTATTAAGTTTGTCCGCACTAATTCGGTGTTGATGAGCAAAACGCTTGAGGATGGAGTCTATATCATCATCGACAAGACTGATGATGGGGTATACCATTGGAAAGACAACACCCAGACCTGTTACTACAACTGGAATGGTGACGGTGTGAACGGTGGAGCCCCTTTCCACTCTACCTACAACTACCACGATTGGAACTTTGAGGCAGTGCCGGCAGACGTGCTCAAAGACCTTGGTCTGAGTGGTGGTGACACTCCCGTTGACCCGCCTGTTGACCCAGATCCGAATTACAAAGAAGACCCAGTGCCGTCAGTGCCCAATCAGGTGCTGCCAGCTGGTTACTATCGCTTCTACAGTGCTTATGTAAGCCCATACACTCAGAAAGATGCTGTCATCACTGACAACGGCACCGAGGATGTGCTGCGTGTGCATACTGCTGACAAAAGCAAGAACGACATTTTCTTTGTTTATCCTAAGGCTGATGGCCAATATGTGATGAAAAACGTTGCCACAGGCCGCTATGTCATCAAGTATGAAAGCAAAAACAGCATAAAACTTAACAAGGCCCTCGAAGAAGGAACCTGCCTTGAGTTCACCTTGCTTGATAGCTACAACTACCGTTTCAAGGATAATCATACAACAAACTACTACAATTGGAATGGTACAAATGTAGACAACCTGGAGTTGTCTGATGTCTACAACTACCATGACTGGAACATACGTCCAGTGTCAAAGGCAGACTTGGCCGCAATCGGCATCAAAATAGACACTCTGCCTGTGCTTCCGTCTCCTTATACAGAAGATAAAGTGCCGTCAGTGCCCAATCAGATTGTGCCAGCCGGTTACTATCACGTATACAGTGCCTATAACAGCAGCTACCGTCAGGAAGATGCTATCCTTTATGACACTGGTAGCGATAATGCACTCAAGGTTCATTCTGCCAATGGCAGCAAGAATGACGTGTTCTTCATCTATCCTAAGGCTGACGGCCAGTATGTGATGAAAAACCTTGCCACCGGCCGTTATGTCATCAAGTATGAAGCAAAGAATGTTATAAAGCTCAGCAAGACCCTTGAGGAAGGCACGTATATCGAGTTTAAGTTGCTTGCCGACTACAACTTCCGCTTCAAGGACAACCACACCAACAATTACTATAACTGGAATGGTACCAACGTTGATAACCTCGAGCTGTCAACTGTATACAACTATCATGATTGGGATCTCGAGCCAGTGTCAAAGGCTGAGATGGCAGAATTTGGCATCACCATCGACACTCTGCCTGTGCTTCCTGCAGCACCCGTTGTTGACAAAGAGATAGTTAAGGACGGCTTCTATTATATCCGTTCGGCTTACAACAGTAAGTATGTTGGAAGCAATGTTGTTGTCTATGATTCAAGCGATGAGAATTGTGTCAAGTTTCACAACAACGGTAATGAGAAGAAAGATATCTTCTTGATAAAGCAGATAGGCACCAAGCAATATTCAGTGCAGAACCTCGGTACTGCCCGTTATATCATCAAGTTCCAGGGGTCAGACGGTGTGATTCTTGCCAACGAACCAGAAGAGGGTACCTATATCATCTTTGATTGGCTAAAGGGCAACATCTACCGCTGGAAGGATAATCATCAGAGCACTTATTACAACTGGAACGGCTCAAGCCTGAACTGCGGTGCTCCTCTCAATTCCACCTACAACTACCACGACTTTGAGCTTGTTCCAGTGGACAAGGGCCTCCTTGAATCATTGGGCATCACCGGTGACTCTATTCCCGATAACATTGACATACCAAAGGACACCGTGGCATATATAGACGCTTCGTGGGAGAGTCTCGGTACTTCAATTACATGGTATAACAACAACGTATCATCTGCTTTCACCAAGGGTTACCAGACACGTGTGCGCGAGGTGCTGCCGTTTAAGGGCTTTATCAACAAGGGCGTAAATGCCGGATGCATTGGTGGCTGCCCTGGTCAGGTAACTTTTGCTAACTACTATACCATCGAACATGGAATCAACGACTGGGGACACTCAACCCCTGTTGGTACGATGGAAGATTATATCAATAACACGAAGAACGGCTCGTTTGCAGCAACATACCGAGAGCTGCTTGATAAGATTTATGCAACCAATCCTAACGCCATGGTAGTGCTCTGCACACCACGCAAGGGCTATGGTTTCGGTGGCTATCTGCCTGATAACTGTGATGATGCAAAGAACGGCATCTACCTCAAGGACTACGCTGAGATTATTCGCCAGATTGCTGAATATGAATCGCTTCCTGTGGCAGACTTCTTCGCTCTTTGCGGCAACCAGCGTAATCTCGCCGAACTGTCAATTGACAAGGCTCTGCATCCGAATGACAATGGTTACCAGCTTATGGCCGATGTGCTTGTCAAGGCTTTGCGCAAGGTGTTGATTCATAAAGTAATCAACCCTGTGGCAGAAGATGACTTCTAAACCATATCACTTATAAAACAACAATTATTATAATACAACACTAAAAACAAATATAAACAATGAAAAAGATAACTTTTCTCACTGCAATGCTTTTTGCGGCAGTATATGCAACAGCCCAGAGCGTTAACATACACCAAGGCGCAAACTCGGTAGGCTTCAACGTTAGCGACATTGACAGCATCATTTTCAAGTCGGAGAATGCATCTGACAACATCTATACCGGCAACGGTGAAACCAAGGCTGTAAAAGGCCATTGGTTGAGCCTCGGTACCTCTATCTCTTGGTACAACAGCAATGTATCATCGGCCTTTACAAAAGGTTATCAGACACGTGTGCTTGAAAAACTCGCTTTCGAGAAATTTACCAACAACGGTGCTAACGCCAGTTGTCTTTCCAGTGCAAAGAACTATGTTGTCAAGGCAGATTACTACACTATCGAACATGGCATCAACGACTGGGGAAACTCTGTTGCAGTAGGAACTTTTGATGACTACCTCAACAACACCAAGAACGGTACTTTTGCAGCAAACTATCGTGAACTCATCGATAAGATTTACTCTGTTAACCCCAAGGCCATCATCGTGCTGTGCACTCCTCGCAAGGCCTATGGTTTCGGCTCTTATCTGCCTGCTCACTGGTATGACGCAAAAAATGGCATATACCTTGAAGACTATGTGAAGATTATTCGTCAGATTGCTGAATACGAATCTCTGCCTGTGGCAGACTTCTTCAGATACTGTGGTGGTCAGCGCAATCTTGACAAACTCTCTATCGATGTGGCTCTTCACCCCAACGACAATGGCTATCAGCTCATGGCAAACATCCTCGTTGAAGCATTTGAACAAACATTGCTCCCTTAATCACCAAAACACCATAAGACGATGAAACAAAAGATTTTTTCATTAGTGCTGCTTGCACTCTGCGTTGTCGCTGCAAGTGCCGGAGTGAAAAATGCCACCACTCTCTGTATAGAGAACCTCAAGGGCGAAGTGGTGCAGTTTCCTCTGACTGAAAGTCCTAAGATGACGTTCAAGGGCAATTTCATTGTAGTTCAGGCTTCTGCAACGAAGGTCATCAGGTTTAAAGATGTTAGACAGGTGTATTTCACTGACAGAGCTACTGGCATTAATGACGCAACTGCAGGAGAAGAGATAGACAACCAGCTCAACACCATCACCCTGAACAAGTTTGCGGCAAACATTCCTGTAAGGGTCTATACTACCAGTGGTATGATTGTAAAGCAAGCAACGACTGACAGTGAGGGCTCTCTGCAGATTTCTACTGGGGATCTGTCGCGTGGTACCTATATCATCAAGGCTGGCAAGACTGCATTTAAGTTTATCAAGAGATAAACGACATTCATAGATGTGCCGCCATGGTCATATACCTGTGTGCGGATAAGATTGAGGCTGACATCAGTTCCGACTTGCGGAAATTGGTGTCAACCTCTTTTTATACCAGTATTGCTATAGTATAGACGACATAGTTTTGCGCTATCTCCCCTTGCAATCTGGTTGAGGTAAAGACCAGTTGGAATAGATTCTGGTGTATGCTTAAGATTTTGCCGGAAGAAAAATGATGACAAAATATTTGTTCGGGTAAAATAAATTGCTATCTTTGCACTCTTGTAGAACAGACATGACGTATAGCGTAATGTGATGTTGTAAGAAACAAAGACAAATTTGATAAATAAGATAAGGAGTTCTTTCTGGTCTTGCTTACTTTGCGGCTAACGCCGTAGACTGACGATGGCAAGTGTAAAGTTGTTCTCATCCGCCCGTAGTTTGAGGGGGGAGGCTGTCCGAAAACCTATTAGGATAGCGAACAGCTAATTTGGGTAAACT
>OJNH01001483.1_pt1 | contig 18201 bp, 16 predicted proteins | sample 1597361 | NCBI WGS metagenome assembly OJNH01 (sample SAMEA2452136, study PRJEB22498) | human gut metagenome | biome: human feces; feature: human gut; material: feces | place: Australia | collected 2012
AGTTTTTGCATTGGTGTTTAATGGTGTTTTACATCGTGTATAACGCTCATATCGTGGGATGTTATGGAGGTGTAATCGAATATCGTTTGATATTTTTTGTGCTGTCTCATAAGATGTTGCACCAAATTAGCACCAAACTTAACACCTAAATCGCAACAAAAATGGGTGCAGTTGAAAAATTCACATTTTTGTGGTATAATTTAAAGAATTGTATTCTTAGAAAGGAAGTTATATTATGCCTAGAAACAGAATACCAAAACTGCCACAATTATTAGATAGGAAGATATATAAATCTGGTCAGACTCGTGGTGCTGATGACGATGAGATTTATCAGAATCGTGTTGGACGAACAAGCACAGTTTTAATCCCTTATCATTTCTGGAATGAAACAATCAAACAACAGATTGCCGACGGGTATTATGAAGCGGGCTACATTGTTCTCATAAAACCAACCGAGTATTTTTCTTTAGATGAACCAGAAGCAACCCTTGCTGAAAACGGGTTGAGGCTCGGAGAAAATGCTCTTGTGTTTTACGAAACAAGACCACAATGGAATGCTCACAATCCAGAAAACATGGACTGGTCTCCTGCCACTAGCAGACAAGCACCGCTTGGAGGACAGTACATAGCTCGTGTTCCAGCAACAACCGCTATTGCTGATGGTGGAAAAATAAATCGTGGATTTACCGCCACCTCAATGAAAGGCGCAGGCATACGACTTTATGAATATGCCGATGCCGAAACAGTCAAAAATTGCCGCATACAATTAGAAGCTGAATATTGGCTTTGCTTTAATTCTGAAAGTTTCATATGTACCTCTCTTTTGCAATTAAGGATACTTTAACTATATACTCTAATAATTAATTCATATTGATATATTACTTATCCCAACTTATCCCAAATTGCATTTGCCATTATGTATTATCCTGTACATTATAGCATCGTTTTTTACTATGTACTATATTTTTTAATTTTAACTCTGCTTTAAATCATATCAATTTTAAATTATTAGTAATTAGTATGTGCATTAATTAGTGTTATCACTAATATTGGGATTTTAGTTGTCAACTATTTTGCGATATAGGTTGACAATTCATCTTTTACCATTTATATTGTCATATGTATGATAAAAATTGATTCAATACAACAATTGAAATCAACAATAAATACATATTCGGATATCTGGCAAATTTCAGAATATCTATACGTGATTATTTTTATGAAAAAAGGAGAAAACAATGTCAACAACAGAAAATTTAACAGCAACAAAATCATCAGGCAAAGCAATCGATATCACTTTAATCGCTTTATTTGCAGCATTAATGGCAATTTGTTCTTGGATTTCCATTCCATTGACAGTTCCATTTACACTTCAAACATTTGCTGTATTTGTAACTTTAGAAATTATAGGTGGAAAACGTGGAACACTTTCAATTTTAGTTTTCCTATTATTAGGAGCTATCGGAGTTCCTGTATTTGCAGGATTTAAAAGTGGTGTTGCCGTACTTTTAGGAACAACAGGCGGATACCTTATAGGCTTCTTATGTACAGCTTTAATTTATTGGTTATTCACATCTTTATTAGGAAATAAATTCATTGTTAGACTTATAGCTCTTTTATTAGGACTTGTTGTATGCTATGCCTTTGGTACAGCATGGTTCATGGTTGTATACATGAAGTCAACAGGTACAATTGGTCTTGCAACTGTTCTTGGATGGTGCGTAACACCTTTCGTTATTCCTGATTTAGTTAAACTCGCAGTTGCATTCATTATATCTGACCGTGTAACAAAAGTAATTAAGTTATAATTCGTATATCAGTCCATAAACAGACAGGCTTTATGTTTGTCACGAAAAATACGGCTTACTCATTTTTATGTTTAAGCCGTATTTTTTATATTATTTATTTTCAAATTATCCTAGTGCCACATCTAATATCATCATTATCATAAATCCTAATGCAAATCCAATTGTTGTAATATTAGAATGTTCACCTTCCACGGATTCAGGCAATAATTCTTCTACAACAACATATATCATAGCCCCTGCCGCAAATGACAATAAATATGGAAGGACTGGAACTACTATATTTGTAAGTAATATTGTAATTATTGCACCAATTGGCTCTACAATTCCAGATAAAGTTCCATATGTAAATGCTTTCCATTTTGGTTCTCCTTCACTTTTCAGTGGCATCGAAATTATTGCACCTTCTGGAAAGTTTTGTATTGCAATTCCTATTGATAATGCAAGTGCTCCCGCCATAGTTATTCCTGCATTTCCAATCATTGCCCCAGCAAGTGTAACTCCAACTGCCATTCCTTCTGGAATATTATGAATTGTTACTGCTAAAACAAGCATTGTTGTCTTTTTTAACTTTGCCTTTATCCCTTCTGGTTTACTTTCATTTAAATGTAAATGCGGTACCAAACTATCTAAAACTAGTAAAAATAATATTCCAACTATAAAGCCGATTGCTGCTGGAATAAATTTAAAATGTCCTATATTGTCTGACATTTCTATTGAAGGAATTAATAATGACCACACAGATGCTGCAATCATAACGCCAGATGCAAATCCCAATAATATTTTTTCTACTTTCTCGTTTATTTTATTTTTCATAAAAAATACCATTGCTGAACCTAAAGTCGTTCCTAAAAATGGTATTAGTAATCCAAAAAATAATTGCATTTTTTCACCTCTTATTATATTTTAACCTAATTTTTTTATTATATCACTTTTTTTAATTTTTATAGTTGTTGGTCTTCCATGTGGACAAGTATATGGATTTTTTAAACTTAATAATTTTTTTATTAGATTATCTACTTCTGCCTTTTCTAAATCCATGCCTGCTTTTACAGCTGCCTTACATGCAACTGTAGCTATAAATCTTTCTTCAACATCTTTTATTGAGGTCCTTTGTTCTTCTAGCATTTCATCTAAAATGTCTAAAAAAATATTTTTGCTTTTACCTCTATATTCTAAGTCTGGAATGCCATTAATTTTAACAGTATTTTCACCAAATACATCAATTTCAAATCCTGTATTTTTAAAAAGCTCTATATTTTGCTTTACAAATTCCATTTCTTTATATGTTAGGCTTTCAACTTCCGGAATAAGCATCATTTGGCAGTTCCTACTAATATGATTTTTGTAATTATTTTTTATTTGCTCATAAAGAATTCTTTCATGCGCCGCATGTTGATCAATTAAATACAATTCTTCATCAATTTCTACTATAATATATGTTTTAAATAAAATTCCAATATATTTATAATCCACATCTCTTGTTATATCACGTGTAATTTCTTCTTTTTCTTGTTTTATATTTGTTTTATTATTTAAAAATTGATATTCATTTTCTACATAATTTTCTTTTTGTATTTCTTTTTGATCATTTCCTAAAAAATTATAATTTAATAATGACTCTTTTATTGCATGGTACATTAATCTATATATTTCTTCCTCACTTTTAAACCTTACATCCATCTTTGTTGGATGTACATTTACATCATACAAGTTTGCAGGAATTTCTAAGTTTAAAATACAAAAACCATATTTTCCAATTCCCACACCCCCTTTAAAGGCTTGGTCAATACTATTTGCTAAAATACTGTTTTTTATGTTTCTTTTATTTAAAAATATTATTTGTCCATTTCTGTTATCCTTTGAAACAAGAGTATTCCCTATAACTCCTGTTACTTTCATATTGTTATATTTATAATCTACTTTTATAATATTTTCTTGTATCTGTTTTCCATATAATATATAAATTATATCTTCTATTTTTCCATTTCCTGTAGATTTAAAAAACTGCTTACCATCTATATATAATCCAAACGATATATTTGTATTTGCTAAAGCTGCTTTTTGTACCCAATTTTTTATGTATTTACTTTCTGTAGCATCTTGCTTTAAAAATTTATACCTAACTGGTGTATTAAAAAATAAATCTTCCACAATTACACTAGTTCCTGTTGACATGGCACATTCTTCTTTTTCTTGTATTTCTCCAGCTTTTGTTATAATTTTGGTTCCAGACAACATATTTTTTGTCTTAGAAGCAAGAATAAGTTTAGAAATAGAAGCAATACTTGCCATTGCTTCTCCTCTAAACCCCATAGTATAATTATTTTCTAAATCTTCAATATTTTTAATTTTACTTGTAGCATGGCGTTCCAAGGAAAGGAACATATCATCTTGTTCCATTCCTTTGCCATTATCTACAACTTTTATAAATGTTTTTCCACCATTTTTTATTTCTATTGTTATTTTGTTTGCTCCTGCATCAATTGAGTTTTCTACTAACTCTTTTACAACATTTGCAGGTCTTTCAATAACTTCTCCTGCTGCAATTTGGTTAATAGTTAAATCATCTAATAATACAATATTTCCCATTATTCATTTCCTTTTAAACTTGTTACCATATCTATTTTTTTAACTTTTTTTGCTAACACATGTGATGAAACAAATGACACAACTAATGTTCCTATTGCTGCATAAATATATGAAAATACTTTTATATATGCATGCATATCATAGTTTTCTGCTAAAGCTGCTTTAAATATATAACTTGTCATTAAATATCCTAGTGGTAATCCAATTATAATTGAAACTATTGTTATCCAATTATTTTGCTTAATAAATATTTTCTTTATTTTTCTATCTTTAAAACCTAAAACTTTTAATGTAGCAAATTGATATTGTTTTTCTGTAAATGATAATACACCTAAATTATATATAATTACACTTCCAAGTATAGCAGCTACTACAATTAATAGTATTATCATAGATTGCATTGTATTTAACATATTACTCATACCATCTTCTAAAGATGATTTATTTTGTATTAATTCTACACCGTCAATTTCTTTTATATTACTTAAATCATTGTTTGTATATACAGTATCTGCTTTATATTCTAATCCAAGTGTTTCTAAGTATTTTCTTGTCATTTTAATATTTTGGTTTTGTGGATCACGATCCATTCCTACAATTTTACTTTCATAATATGTGTCACTTCCATATATATGCCATGTAAGTTTGTCTCCAATTTTGTACCCTTTATTTTCAGCAAGTTTTTGTGTTACATAAATTCCAGTGTCTTCTAATGTAATGTATTCTTTTTCTTTTGAAGTAAATCTTACATAATCTTTTGCATCTGTAACAAATATATTATTTGCTTCTCTTTTATCTCCATTTTTTATTTCTATTCCTAAAGTTTGTGATGTTGCATTACCATATTTTGAAGTTATTTCATTAAATTTTTCACTAGAATATCCTTCATTTAATGATAATTTATAATTAAAATTATATAAATCGTCAAATTGCCAATCTATAAAATTGTGTAATGTATCAAACATTCCAAATGCACATACTAAAATCATTGTACATCCTACAATTCCAACTAATCCCATTAGTGTTCTTGTTTTATTTCTTAAAACATCTCTAAAGTTCCATTTACTTGCAAATTTCATATTTTTAAATATTCCCTTTGAAGTAATATTTAAGCTTTTACTTTTTACTTTTGGCATTTCTTCTCGTAATGTTTCTGCTGGTGATTCTTTTAATTCACTTCTACATGTTAAATATGTTACCAAAGATATAACTAAAACAATTATTGCTGCTACTAAAAAGCTGCTACTGTCTACCGCTGCTTTTCCATTTGGAATTTGGAAGTATTCCATTTCCATTCCTATAAATACATTACCAATTAGTAATGGTGCTGCAATTAAACCAATTATTGCAGAAAATAGTGATATCCAGAACCCATAGCCTACATAATGCATTGTTATTTTTCTTTTCTTAAATCCAAGTGCTTTTAATGTTCCAATTTGAATTCTTTGTTTTTTTACCACTCTTGTCATTGTAGTTATAACAGACAAAATAGCAATTAGTAAGAAAAATCCTGAAAATATTCCAACATATGTTTCTCCTTCTTCAATTTCTCCTTGATATACAGAATATGAAGCTAAATCTTTAATGTCAGATACAGCTAAGGCTGATTCTACATTATTTTCTATATTTGCTTTTACACTATCTTTATTTTCTTCTCCATTTACATCAACCATAATATAATTAAATATTAAATAATCTTTGTAATTAAAGTCTTTTACATACATATCAAATATTGCTTCATCTGTTACATTCATTTTTTCCATAACTGCTTTTTTAACATAATGCTCAGGAAATTCATTTATTGAAAGATATGCAAAACCATAATCTTCATGGTTTGGGAATAATTCTGATTCATCTTTTACATCATAAACATGGTCTGGCACATTTATAAGTCCTACTATTTTTTCTTCTAGCGTTTCACCATCATATTTAATTTTTATTGTATCTCCGACTTTTAAATCATTGTTTTGAGCATAAAAATTGTCAAGCCATACTCCAGATTTATTTACATTAAATCCTTCACCATCCATAACATAAAATTTTGATATTTCATTTTCCTCTATAAAGTTTAATTGTAAAAATCTATCTTCTTTATATTCCATTGTTCCTGTAATTGTTAATTTACGTTCTGCTTTATTTACATTTTCCATATTTTTTATTTTTTCTAAATCATCTTTGCTAAAATTGCTTCCAACTACATTTAAATCTTCTAAGTTATTTTCTCTATAAAATACTTCTGCCGTATTTACCATTCCGTCCATATAAGAGCGTACCCCACCATATACTAAAACTCCTAAAAATACCATTAAGAAGATTGCTATAAATTGAGATTTATTTAGCTTGATGTCTCTAAACATTTTTTTCTTTAATTTACTCATTTCGTTCTCCTTTTTACCATTTTACTTCATCTATTTTTTTAGGATTTTCATTTGCAACTACGCTTTCTATTTCTCCATTTTTTACATGTATTACTGTGTCTGCTATTTCTGCAAATAAACTATTATGTGTTACAATTATAACTGTATTTGCACCATTATTTTTGTCACATTGTTTTTTTAATAATTTTAATACCTCTACTCCTGTTTTTGAGTCTAATGCTCCTGTTGGTTCATCACATAATAAAAGTTTTGGATCTTTTGCAATTGCTCTTGCAATTGATACTCTTTGTTGCTCTCCTCCTGATAATTGGTTTGGAAATTTATTCATGTGTTTTTCTAATCCTACTGCTTTTATTGCTTCTTTACTATCTGTTCCATTTTTTACAATTTCTTTTACTAAATCAACATTTTCTAATACTGTTAATGTTGGCAATATATTATAAAATTGAAAAATAAATCCTATATTTTCAGCTCTGTAATCACTTAATTTTGAATCATTATATTTTGATATTTCTTCTCCATCAATTTTAATGCTTCCCTTTGTAGGTGAATCCATTCCCCCAATTAAATTTAATAATGTTGATTTTCCTGCTCCTGATGGTCCAAGTATTACAACAAATTCTCCTTTGTTTATAGACAAATCAATATTGTCTAGTGCTTTGAATTCTTTTTCTCCTATTTTGTAAGTTTTACTTACTTTTTTTAATTCTACTATTTTTTCCATAACTCCTCCTTACATGAAATTAATTTCATATTTCTGTACTATTATAATCATTATTATTAAAAAAGTCAATAGAATATGAATTTTTTTTCACATTCTTGACTTTTTTTATTTTACCATTTATAATATGCTTAAATTTTATGTTTTATTTAGGAGGATTTATGAGTAATAGCGATATTAGGGAACCAATTCAAAAACGTTCAATAGAAAAGAAAGAAAGAATAATACATGCTGGTTTTGACCTAATTTGTAAAAAAGGATATTATAATACCAATACAGCCCAAATTGCAAAAGCTGCTGGGGTTTCAACAGGAATTGTATATCAATATTTTAGAGATAAACATGACATATTAATAGAAGGTATTAAAAGATATTCTGATGAGATTTTTTACCCAATGTTAAATATTGCTCAAACCAAGATAGATAAAAATAATTTAGATTCAGTTATTCGTAATATGATTAATAAATTTGTTGAAAACCATAAACTTTCGCAATCAGCTCATGAAGAAATAACCTCTATGACACATTCAGATGAAGAAATTGCAGAATTTTTTCACGAGCATGAATTATATATGACAAATAAAATTGCCAAAATATTAATAGAAAATGGATTTAATGAAAAAAACTTACCTGAAAAAGTTCATATTTCAATTAATTTAATAGATGACCTATGTCATGAAATTGTATATCATAAACATAAACAAATAAATTATGACATAATGATTGACTTAGTAATAAATACAATTGTTGATTTAATAAACAAATAAAAAGTGGGAAATTCCCACTTTTTATTCTACACTTTTTAAACTTTCTATCATATCTATTTTTTTCAAAATAAAATGAATTATTGCATTTACAATAAGAGAAAACAATATAGTTATTGCTGCTGAATATACATAGCTTATTGGCTCAATATTTTTTAAAAATCTAAGTTTATCAATTTCCACACTTGCAATTATTCCGTCTGTTAAAAATGTTCCAAAAACAAGTCCTAAAACCACTCCAATAATTGTAAATATAATATTTTCTTTATTTATATAATTATCAACTTCTTTATTATAAAAACCTAAAACCTTAAGTGTTGCAATTTCTCTTTGGCGCTCTGCAATATTAATATTTGCTAAATTATATAATACAACAAATGCAAGAAGTGCAGATGCAACAATTAATATAACAACAACATAATTCATTGTATTTAGCATATCACTTACCATTTTCATCATGTCTGAAATCATATTTACAGATGATACGCCTTTTATATTTAAAATTTCTTCTGACATCTTACTTTTTTGTTCATCTGTTATATCTTTATTGTTTATATAAATCATATTTGTTTTATATGTTTTTATATTTGTCTCATAAAACTGTTTTGACATATATACATAGTGTGATACATAATTTTTAACAACATAATCAACTTTAAAATTATATTCAATATCATCACTGCTGACTAATGTAACATTATCTCCTGCTCCAATTTTTAAAAATTCTGCAACTTTATCTGTTATTATAATTCCATTATCACTTAATTCTACATTTTCATTTGTTTTTGTATCTATAAGATTTATTGCATTTTTAAAATTTTCCTTATCATTTGGAATAAACATTGTTACATCAAAGTTTGCATTTTCATTTTTTAATTTTCCTGTTGCTCCGTCAATTTCAACATAACTTTCAATATTTTCGTTTGAATTTATATAATTTTTTAAATCCTCTAATCCTTCTGTATTTTGAAGCATTACAGAAGAATCATATTTAAACACCCCTCCAAATTGTGAGTCTGGAATTCCAATTACAGAATCTTTAATTCCAAACCCTGTTAGCATAAGTCCTGTACATCCTGCAATGCCAACAATTGTCATTACTGCTCTTTTTTTGTATCTAAATATATTTCTCATTGTAACTTTTTTTGAAAAGTTTAATTTTTTCCATATGAATTTAATTCTTTCTAAAAATATTCTTTTTCCATTTTTAGGTGGCTTTGGTCTCATAAGGACTGCAGGCATTTGTTTTAATTCTTTTACTGCTACAATAATTGTAGCACCACCAATACAAATAAATGCTATTAATATACCAAGCATTCCAATTCCAATTTGATATGTTGCATAAAATTTGGGAATTGTATATATCATTGAATATAAAATCCATACAATATTTGGCAACAAATAGAATCCCACTGTCATACCAAGCACTCCACCAATAACACATGCCAAAAATGCATATAAAACATATTTAGAAATTATTTGTAAGTTTGTATATCCTAAAGATTTTAATGTTCCTATTTCTATTCTTTCTTCTTCTATCATTCTTGTCATAGATGTTAAGCTAATTAAAACTGCAACTAAATAAAATATTAATGGAAACATTTTTGATATATTTGACATTGTTTTTATTGCATCAAATATATTTGTATAACCAGTATTATCTTTTCTATCTTGTATATACCACTTAGCTTTTTCTATTTTTGATATCTCATCTTTTGCATCATTTAATTTTGTTTTTGCTTCCTCTAACTTTTCATTTGCTTCTTTTCTTGATGTTTCTAGTTTTTGCTCGTTTTCTAAAATCTCACTTTTAGCTGTTTTTATTTGTTCTTTTCCTTTTTGTATTTCCTGTTTTGCCGACTTTATTTGACTTTCAGCTTTAGACTTATTTTGTTTTAATGTTTGCTCATTATTTTGTATTTCTTGGTTTGCCTTATTAATTTCAGTCTCCCCATTTGTTATTTGAGTTTTGGCTGTATTTAATTTTGTTTCTATATCATTTTTACTACTTTCTAATTGTTTTTGTTTATTTTGAGTCTCTAAAATTATTGCATCAATTTTTGTTGTATCTTGGTTTGCCTGAATTAAAACTTGTTTTTTAGCATTTAATTGTTGAATGGAATTTTTACAAGTTGTTATTGCATCATCTAGTTTGCTAATTGCCTCTTGAGATTGTTTAGTATTTTTTTCTAATTCCTGTTTTGCATTTTGCAATTGTTCTGATTTTGTTTGTATTTGCTTTTTTGCTTCTTCAATTTTATCTTCGGCTTCTACAAATTGTTTTTTTGTACTTTGTTCTTTACTTGAAAGCTCTTTTTCCGATTTTTGTAATTTAGCCTCTGATGTAGCAATTTGCTGTTTTGCATTTTTTATTTTTGTATCTGCTTCATTTAGCTCATTTTCTACCTTTTGTTTTTGATCATTATACTCTTGTGTAGCATCATTTAACTTTCCTTGAGCCTTATTTACAAGTTCATTATATCTTGCATCTTGCCTTTGCTCTTTTATATTTTCTACTTCTTGTTTTGCATTTTCTATTATACTTATATAATCATCACTATTTGTTACTACATTATTTGCGTTGCTTACTTTTACTCCTATTTCTGTATAATAATTAGTATTAATTACTCCATCTTTTACATATATAAAATATGATATGTTTCCACTTCCTATAGATGTATTTCCTCTTTCATTTGATATGTATAATGGTGACTCTACAATTCCAACAATTTTAAATTCCTTCTTTGTAAATATTGGGTTTTCATCCTCATCTTTATCTTCATTTTCTAGTACAATTGTTTTACCAATAAAATCATTTGGATTTTGTACTCCAACATATCCTTCATCAAGCAAGCATTCATCATTATTTTGTGGCATATTCCCATTTATTAGTGATGGTAAATTTATATTTTCATTGTATTCAATTACTTTACATATTTTTTCTTTCTCATCTATTTTTGTTATTGAGTCTTTTGTTTTTATTCCATATGCTCCATCTATTTGCTCTAATTTGTTTAAAGCCTCTATATCATCATCTGTTAGTCCTAATGTTGAAATTATATTTATATCTTGCATTTTATTTTGTCTTGCATATTTATCTAAACTGGCTAGCATATCTGGGCTTGTAGCAACAAGGCCTGCAAAAAATCCAACACCTAAAAAAGCCATAACAAGAATTGAAAAAAATCTTCTTCTGGTTTTTATTATTGCTTTTAAGTTATTTTTTACAAGTGATTTTTTCATTTATTTTCCCTTCTTTTTATATTTTGTCTATTATATATTACCATTAATTTAAAAAAATTCCAACTAAAAATTCATAAAATAACATTAAAAAACTTAAATAAAGAATAACATTGTTTTTTCTTTATTTAAGTTTTTTATTTACATTATAACATTTATGTTATATATATTTCTTGTTCCATCTAATTTTATATTATTTTCAACTTCGTTTCCATTTAATAGTATTTTTGTTATTCCAGTATTTTTTCCATTTGGATTTTCTACTTTTATATTATATATGCTTTCTTTCCATTGATATTTTATAGTATATTCTTTCCAACTGTTTGGAATACATGGCTTAATTTTCAAAATTCCTTTTTCAACTTTCAAGCCTAATATATATTCAATTCCTGTTTTATAATACCAACTAGATGAACCTGTATACCATGTCCAGCCACCTCTTCCTGCCAAGTTTCCTTCTCCATATATATCTGCTGGTATTACATATGGCTCAACCTTGTATTTGTTAGCAGAATCTTTTGTTCTACTGTGCTCTATTGGATTTATCATTTTATATAGTTCTAGGGCTTTGTTTCCAAATCCTAGTAATGTTTGTGCAATAATTACCCAGCAAGATGCATGTGTGTATTGTTGTTGTGGACATTTTTTCTATCCTACTTTTTTCTCATATTCTTTTCTAGCACATATAAAATTATTATTTAAATCTTGTAATGGTTTAAAATTGAAATAAATATCAACTTGCTTGTCGCTATGAATTTCAATTTTTTCTATAAATTCTCTAATTATTTCTTTTGTTGGTTTCTCCATATTAAGAAACTCTTCTATCAAATTATCTAATCTATTATCATTTTTTGTCTTATCACTTTCTCCTGATAGCTCTTGTTCAAGCTCTTTGATGTTTTGTTCATATCCTCTAACCAATTCTTTTATTCTATTTGCATTTTTCATATATTCCTCAAGTGTTATAATTCCTGCCAGTCTGTCATCATACATTACTTCCAACTTTCTGGTTTCACTCTCTACCTGCTGTTTAAAAGATTCTATTTGTTTTTTTATATCTATTTCTTTTGATTGTTTTGTTTTTGTTTGTTTTGCAATTTCTTCTAGTTTTTTTGTATTGGTATATTCTTTACAAACTTCTCTTAAAACTTCTAGCATTTGTTCTTCAAAAACTTGATAATTAAAATTGTGTGGTGAACATACATCAAATTTTCCAAACCTTCCATGTCTTTGGCATCTACCATAGATATTTCCGTTTTTATCTGGACTTCTTATTCCAATATATCCTTTGCAATCATAACATCTAAGTAATCCCTTAAATAAGTAATCATTTTGAACTACTCTTGATCCTTTAGTTGCTTGAATTACTTTCTTTGCTCTTTCAAAATCCTCTTTACTTATAATAGCTTCGTGCATATTTTCTACTTTTATCCAATCTTCTTCCGGTAAATCTATAAATTTTTTGGATTTAAAACTTACTTTCTTTCTTTTTCCTTGTATAACTGTTCCTGTATAAATTTCATTTGAAAGAATAAATCTTACTGTAGATTGTTGCCATAGTCCATAAGTTAAAGACTTTGTTCCCCTTTTTCTCTTGTTATAATCTGATGGAATTGGAATCTTCTTTTTACTTAAATAATCTGCTATTTGCATTGTACCAAACCCTGCTAAATATTTTTCATATATTAGTTTTACTACATTTGCTGCCTCTTCATCTATTATTAAATGGTATTTATTTTCTGGATCTTTTTTATAGCCGAAAAGGCGCTGTTCCTAAATATTCTCCAAGATTTCTTTTTGATTGTAATACACTATTTATTTTCTTTGATGTATCTTTTGCATACATTTCATTTAATATTGATTTAAATGGTGCTATATCATTGTTTGATGTATCATAAGCCGTATCTATATTGTCTAATATTGCAACAAACCTTACTTCATGTTCTGGAAAATATGTTTCAATGTATAATCCTGATTGCACATAATTTCTACCTAGTCTTGATAAGTCTTTCGTGACGATCATATTGATTTTACCGAGTTTCAATATCTGCTATCATTCTATTAAATGCAGGTCTATCAAAACTTGTACCACTTACACCATCATCAACGTATTCTGATATAAAGTTTAGTTTGTTTTCTTTGATATATTGCATTAGCAAAGTTCTTTGGTTTCCAATACTTTCACTTTCTTGATATTTTTCTTTTTCTTCATCTTCTCTTGAAAGCCTTATATATATGCCTACTTTATAATCAATATTATTCATTATTGTATAGCTCACATTTACCTCCTTACTTGCTATGTAAAGATAATGAGATAATATTGATACTCTTTGCAAGTATTATAACATATTATCTCACTAAATACCATTATTTTACTTTAATTTTTCTTCAGACAATAATTTCCAAATGCTCTTTCTATTATTTTCTCTAATGCTTCTCCTTTTTCATTAAATATAATATTTATTTTAAAATTCTTTTTCTTTTTATACTTTTTCTTTTCTTTTCTTTCTTGCATAAATCTCACTCCTTTAGTTGTAATTATTTCCAATTTTTCCTTACTTTATACAATACACTCTGCTATGTCTTATCAATTTAAAAACCACAAGTGGATTTAATCCCATATGAGATTTGCTCTCATTCCTCTTTTTAGAGAATCGCCCCTTCACATCACGTTAGCCAGACGAAAGTTTCATTATCTGTGCTTGTAGTTTGCTATTCAATTTTCAATGTGCTATACTGTGATAGAAAATAATTATTTACACGTGCTATTTTCTACTTGCGATTTTTATTATAAGAGCCTTAAAAAGTGTTGTAAATACTTTTTTGCAAGTCTATAGATAAATTAAAAATTGAAATAGCTATATTCTATTTTTGAAAATGGAGGAAACATTGATATGATAACTAATTTTACACTTAAGAATAATAAAATTGTAATAAAAAATGATCGGAGAGTTTTTTGGTGCTACTCATGATTTTGAATATAATATTGGAGATAAATTATATGAATTTGCAATAATGAGTTATGAAGATTTTGATAAATTGAAAACAATGTATACCCAATTAATAGAACTTGTATGTTCTGCTAAAGAAGCAAATATTATGGATGAAAAATTAGATTGTTTCTTTAAAATGTTTCAAATAGTTAGAGCTTGTTTAGAATTTTCTCCATATACTCATTTTTATACACAAGTCTTAATAGATATAATTGTGAAAACATATAATTCTAAAGTATTTAGAACTGACCTATTATTTAAATCTCAAATTGGCGTTTTTATTGAAAATCCAAAATACTATGCTAAAGAATTTTATGAGGAATTAGAAGAAAATCCCTATACAATAGAACTTATACTTCATGAATTCACTGATAATATTGAAAAAGTATCAACTAAAAAACATAATGAATATATGAAATACTTTGAAACTATAAGAGATTCATTAATAGAGAATTTTATGGAGAAAAAGACTGACTTAAAAAAGCGATTGGAATTGATAAGCAAATATTCTAATAACTCTATTGTGAGAAATTTAAGTACAGAAGAAAGATTATATTTATATGAGGCAAAAAGAGTATTTGATATACACTATCTTAATACTAATCCAGCACATGCGATTTTTTTAGATACTAAATTTAAAACAAAATATGTATGTGATAAAGGGTTATCTCTACAAGAAAGAAGATTAGATGTCGAAGATGTAGTTAAACTAATAAAAGAAAAACATATAGCAGTAGAAGAAGTATATGAACTTAAAAATACTGAAGAACAAATTAGATTTGAGCTATTTAAAGTAATTCAAAATAACTTTACTATAAATAAATGTGAAAATTGTGGTAGATTATTTATACCTATCACTACTAGTAATAATCCAAATCAAAAAGGTAGAAATGACCAAAAATATTGCAATAACTTATATTTAGATACTAGAAAAACTTGCAAAGAAATTGGAGCATTTAATAAGCAAAAGCAAAAAGTTCAAAATAGTGCAATTTTAAAAGAATATAATAGAGAATATAAAAGAATGCATGGATTACACTATAATCACACAAAAGAATTTAAAGAAAAGCAATTTAAAGTTTGGTCAAAAAAAGCTAGAGAATTAAGAGATACTTATACAGATGATCAAATTGAAGATTTTAGAATGGAATTGAAAAAACTAAGTGATATGTATTGGAAATAGAAAAGTATACATATATTCAATTTTTCAATTTACTAATACATATACTTTTATAATTCATATTTACTTAAAATTGCTTTTAAGAAGGAATAGACTTCCTTTAATATCTAATACCTATACTGTATATATTCCATGAAATATATAATCTGACTTAATATTAGAGCGTGGCACGAAAACCAGTGTTGTTATAGTTGTTATTAGGATTGTTGTAATTGCGATAGGCGACAGGATAATTGTTTCCATTATTGTTGTAATTGCCACCACGGATAACACGATACGAATGCCTTTTTAAAGTCTATCCCTCTATATAAAACATACTTTTTCTTAAATTATAAGAATCTGCATGTTTAACATAGCCTAGCCAACCTGCTATACTTCTTTGTATTTCAGGTAATGTTATTTTGCCTTCTTTCAATTGTCTTGTATATCTTTTTAATTTTCTCTTCATTCTACATTTACTTGTATGCCTTATTTTTAGTCTTTTCTCATTGATTTTATAACCACAAAAATTAACCCCTTGTATATCTTTGAAAATTCTTGTTTTTGAGTTTAAAGTTAATTTTAAATTTTCTTTTAAAAATTTAGTTATATTATTTAAGCTATCTTTTGCAATTTCTTTATTTTCGCACATTATAACCATATCATCCATATATCTATAATAATATTTGCATTTTAATTTGTGTTTAACATACTGATCTAATTCATTTAAATATATATTAGCAAACATTTGAGATGTATAATTACCTAAAGGAAGTCCTACCATGCCTTCTGTAGATAATAAAATTTTTCTAGTTAACCATAGTAACTTTTTATCCTTCATCTTTCTTTTTAATATTTCCCAAAGTATTCTTTTGTCTATATTTTGAAAATACTTTGTAACATCCATTTTTAATATGTAATAATTCTTCCATTTAGATTTTGCACTTCTCATTGCTTTTTGAACATCTTTAGATGCTTTATGCATTCCTCTTCCTTCTATTCCAGCATATGATGTACTAATAAATTGTGGTACAAAGTATGGCTTTATAAATTTTTCGACATACCATTGATGTACTACTCTATCCTTATATTCTGATGCCATAATTATTCTTTCTTTTGGCTCATATATTTTAAATTTTGTGTAACCACCATGTTTGTATCTACCATTTTTTAATTGTTTATCTAATTCTAATAATTCTTGTTCTAGTTTTAACTCAAACAATATTATTTTTTTCTTTTCTCTTTTTCCACATCTTGCTTTTTTATGTGCTTTTAGTAAATTTTCAAACGATACTGAATTATCATATATATTTTTAATTGTTTTAGGCATATTTCTTCACCTCTAGAGATTTAATAAGTCCTCCTAAAATTTTTCCAATTTCAGCTAGTAACTCATTGCTATGTTTGTATTTCTTTTCATCTATCCATTTTTGATTATACATGATTCTTATACAAATTCTTTGATAATATATATTGCTATCAACAATGTTATATATTGGTAATCTTTTACTCTTATCTATTTTACTTGCTAAAAGAATATTTTTTAGCATTTCATACATACTTGTCTTTACTTCTGTTCCTATACTAAATTTTTCTGTTCTTGGAAGTTTAAGTAATATTGTAAGCATATATTCAATATACTTTTCTATTTTTACTATTATTACCAATCTGTTATCTTTGTTTTTTTCCATCTCATATATCCCCTTTCAAAAAAAGAAGAAGAGACTCTGAAATTTCAAAGTTCTCTCCTTCTATCTGTGTTTGGAAACAAATTAGGATAGTTTTACAGTGGTCAGTGCTACTTAATATAAAGCGTGGCACGAAAACCAGTGATGCTATAGTAGCTATTAGGAAAGTCGAAACCGCGACAGGCGACAGGATAACTGAAACCATTATTGTAGTAAAGGCCACCACGGATAACACGACGTGAACTTTCGTTCTGTTCTTGTGTCCATTCATCTACATTACCTGCAAAGTCGTAGATGTTATTAGCACACCATTCTTCTCTGCTTCCTGGGACAGATAAATAGCAGTCTCTGTGCAGTTAGAACCTGTACCAGCAATTACAGGAATACGCTTCTTTGTAACTTCACATACAAACTTGATAACGTCTAAGTGCTCCTCATGGGTCATGGTAGATGCTTCACCTGTTGTACCGCAGGCAACAATGGCATCTGTACCTCCTGCGATCTGCTCTTCTACGATCTCCTCTAACTTGTCGTAATTAACCTCTCCATTTGCCTTAAATGGTGTGATCAGTGCAACACCGGCGCCTTCATAAATTGCCATGTCTTTTCTCCTCCTAAATATAGTAAAATTGTTGGAAACACGCAGTACGCGTCCCCGGATCCACCAGAGTGTTCCTATCGCGATGTGATCTGGAAAAATCTGGTGATCACATCAAAAGAAAAGGAAGGGCTGAGGTAAATGTCAGCTCTTCCAACGGTTTCGCATCTTCACGAATCTGCTCTTTCGGTAGCTCTCCATCCACCCGGATGACAGTCACAAAGTTCTTAACCCTGTGCCCAGAAAAGACTCTTTCAGGTTTC
>OJNH01001485.1_pt1 | contig 18175 bp, 18 predicted proteins | sample 1597361 | NCBI WGS metagenome assembly OJNH01 (sample SAMEA2452136, study PRJEB22498) | human gut metagenome | biome: human feces; feature: human gut; material: feces | place: Australia | collected 2012
CGACAATAGTTGGGCTTGCCCCTGCGAAGATAGCTAGCTGCCGGGTCCTTTTTTTTTGTATTTTTATTGATTATTATACGTAAATTTGTTATTTTTTTATCTAAGGGATATTGTATTGTGGCATTCAAGGAGGCCGTTCATGCATAAAGTAAGTATATTGATTCCAGTTTATAATGTGGAAAAATATTTATCGAAATGTCTGGAATCTATTCTTTTACAGACATACAAAAATATAGAAATTATTATAATCAATGACGGATCCACAGATTCTTCATTAAACATCGCTGAATTGTATGCTTCTAAATATGATTTTATTCATGTTTATAGCTATGAAAATGCTGGTATTTCTACAACTCGAAATCGTGCATTAGAAAAGGCAACTGGAGATTATTATTTGTTTGTAGATAGTGATGATTATTTAAATCCGCATATGATTGAAAAAATGATAAATGAAGCTATTAGAACGCATAGTGAGATTGTTACTTGTGGATACCGTATTGAGTATAAAGGATTATCAATTCCAGTGAGTCCGATGCGTAAAAAAAACATGGATTCTTTATCTGCATTAAGAGCATTGAGTCAAAATAAAGGTATTAATAATTATCCTTGGGGAAAACTATATGCGGCTTCTTGTTTTAAAGATGTTAAATTTCCAGATGAGAAAAAGGGTTTCGAAGATACGTACACAGTTTTTAAAGCAATCTATAACGCAAATCGCGTTTCAATAATACCTAACTGTTATTATCATTACGTTAAACGTCCAGGATCTTTAACAGATCACATGGATCTTGTACAGGCGTATGAAATGCGTGCAGCGTATGAATATCAAGAGCTTTGTTTACATCAATGGTTTCCTAAAGAAAATTTTTATTACGACATTAACTTTTATAATAGTGATATGGTAATTCTATATACTTTGATTTTTTTCTATTCTAGAAAAGATCAACCTGTCTATGTACCGGCTGTAATTGATTGGTCAAAAATTAACATATTCTATCGTATTGGATATGTTGTATGGCGTTTAATCGCATGTGTAAAGTTTGGATGGTCTTTAAAATGGTAAGAGAATTAATTCGCAAGGCAACTCTAGAAGATATGCCTGTTTTATTAGAAATCTATGAACGAGCTAGAAAATTCATGGTTTCTACAGGAAATACAAATCAATGGACAAATGGATATCCATCAAGAGAAATATTGACTGAGGATATTGAAAATAATGAAATGTACGTTTTAGAAGATGAAGATGGCATTCAGGCAAGTTTTGTGTTTTATTGTGGTATTGATCCTTGTTACAATAAAATATATGATGGCCAATGGCTAAATGATGAACCGTATGGTGTTATTCATCGTATCGCAACACGAGGTTTAAAAAAGCATATGGCTGACATCATTTTAGAATATTGTGAATCTAAGATTGATAATATTCGTATGGACACACATATGGACAACAAGCCTATGCAAAATTTCATGTTGAAGCATGGATTTAAACATGTGGGTACAATTTATTTAAAAAATGGACAAAGTCGACTGGCCTTCCATTGTAATTTAAATAAAAATTAGGTAAACTTATAACAGTTTGGGGAGATTATAATTTATGGCATTTGAATCATTAAGTGAACGTTTAAATAAAGCATTTAAAAATATTTCAGGACAGGGAAAACTGACTGAGAAAAATATGAATGACATGTTAAAAGAAGTGCGCATGTCATTATTAGAGGCAGATGTTAATTACGATGTAGTAAAGAGCTTTGTCGAAAATGTAAAAGAAAAAGCACTAGGACAAGAAGTATTAGATTCTTTAAATCCTAGTCAAATGGTTGTTAAAATCGTACATGATGAATTGCAAGTATTATTAGGTGAAGAAGATGCTCGTATTCACTTTAAAAAGCAAGGCATGACTACGGTTATGATGGTTGGTTTACAGGGTACTGGTAAAACAACAGCAAGTGCAAAGATTGCGAATTACTGCAAGAACAAATTAGCACGTCGTGTTTTATTAGTCGCATGTGACGTTGTGCGTCCTGCAGCTATTGAGCAGTTACAGACATTAGGAAAAAGCATTGATGTAGAAGTGTTTACTTGTGGACCAGAAACATCTGCGGTTGAAACAGCAAGACAGGCATTGGCCTATGCGAAAGATCGTCAAAAAGATTTAGTAATCTTCGATACGGCTGGTCGTTTACACATTGATGAAGCATTAATGCAGGAACTTCAACAAATGAAGGATCTTGTTGTTCCTGATGAAATTTTATTAACTGTAGATGCGATGACAGGTCAAGATATTGTGACTGTCGCAAAAGAATTTAATGAACAATTATCTGTAACAGGATTGATCGTTACAAAAATGGATGGCGATGCACGTGGTGGTGGATTGTTGTCAGTTCGTTCTATCACAAATGTACCTGTATTATTTGTGTCAAATGGTGAAAAAGTAGATGACTTAGAAGAGTTCCACCCAGATCGTATGGCAGATCGTATCTTGGGAATGGGAGATATCGTCACTTTAGTTGAGCAGGCTCAAGATAAATTAGATATTGAAGTTCAGAAAAAAACGGCTGAACGTATGAAACAGGGTGTTTTTACATTCAATGATTTATTAGCACAATTAGGCCAGGTTTCTAAAATGGGGTCTATGCAGAAAATGATGAATATGATTCCTGGTATTAATAAGGTAGCTAAAAATTTAGATGATGAAAAAATGAATTCACAGATGAAAAAGAGTGAAGCCATTATTTTATCGATGACAGAATATGAACGTGAAAATCCATCATGTTTAAAAGCATCAAGAAAGAATCGTATTGCCAAGGGTGCAGGAGTTAAAGTTATGGATGTCAATCGTTTGATTAATCAATTAGAACAAATGCAAATGATGACAAAGATGATGAGTGGTAAAGCAAAACTTCCTGATATGTCTGCTCTACAGAATATGCAGCGTGGAGGCGGAATGCCTGGAATGTCAAAGCATTCTGGTAGTAAAAAACAGAAACCAAAAAAGAAAAAGAAGAAAAAATAAAAAAATTAAGGTGTAAAGTAAAAATACTTGACACCTCTTTTTATTCATGTTATTCTTTATGAGCTTTAATAAATTAGAAAAGGTAGGAATTTAAATATGGTTAAATTACGTTTAAAAAGAATGGGTAAAAAGGGAGCTCCTTTCTACCGTATAGTAGCTGCTGATTCACGTAGTCCTCGTGATGGTCGTTTTATCGAACAAATCGGTACTTACAACCCAACTAAAGCTGAAGAAAAAGTAACTTTAGACAAAGAATTAGCAAAGAAATGGTTAAGCAACGGTGCACAACCAACTGATACAGTTCGTTCAATTTTATCACACGAAGGTGTTTTAAAAGAAATGCACGAAGCTAAAAGTTCAAAATAATGATTGATTTAGAAAAAACATTATTAGACATTTGTTTACCACTTGTAGATGATCAAAAAGCATTATCTGTAAAAACAATGGCAACTACAAATGATAATGAAATTTTATTGTATGTATATGCCAACAGCGAAGATGTTGCACGTTTAATTGGCCGTAAGGGTATTATGGCTAGCAGTATTCGTCAAATGATGTCTATTGCGGCACGTGATGTACACAAAAGAATTTCAGTAAAATTTGAAGCGTATTAGGATGTGATTTCACATCCTGATTTTTTTAGGAGGAACATATGATAAAAGTAGCTCAAATCATTAATACGCATGGACTTAAAGGTGAATGTAAATTATATCTTGTGACAGATGATCCGCAACATCGTTTTGAAAAGGGTAGAGTGTTACATTTAGAAGATGGTCGTACTTTAACCGTTGTGCGTTATCGCGAACAAAAGGGCTTTGGATATTGTTATTTTGAAGGTGTTGATTCAATTGAAAAAGCAGAACAATTGAAAACAAAAAATTTATTTATTGCCCAAGAGGATTTGCCTGAACTTGAAGAAGGTCAATACTATTATCATGAATTGATGCATTGTACGGTTTATAATGAGAAAAAAGAAAATCTTGGAGAAGTTGTGGATATTTTAGAAACAGGAGCCAATCTAGTACTTCGTGTAAAATCAAAGGGAAATAGTTTCTTATTGCCTTTTGTACCTGCATTTATTGTTGATGTGAACAAAGAAGCACATGAAATCACAATTCGTGAAATGGAAGGCTTACGATGAAAATATCTGTATTAACATTATTTCCAGAATACTTTGAACCTTTAATGACTACAAGTATTTTAAAGCGTGCCAAAGAAAAAGATTTATTTGAATTTGAAACCATCGATTTTCGTCAGTTCACAAAAGAAAAACATGGACATGTTGATGATACGCCATATGGTGGTGGAGCAGGAATGGTTTTGATGTGCCAGCCTATATTAGATGCATTAGAATCCATTCGTACAGAAAATAGCACAGTGATCTTATTGACACCACAAGGCAAGACATTTAATCAATCCATCGCAAAGGAATTATCTTTGAAAGAACATTTAATTTTTATTTGTGGCCACTATGAAGGATTTGATGAGCGAATTCGAGATTATGTAGATATTCAAATGTCTTTGGGTGACTTTGTGTTAACTGGTGGTGAAAGTGCATGTATGGTCATGTGCGATTGCATATTACGTATTTTACCGGGTGTTATTCGCCAAGATTCCAGTGATGATGATTCTTTCTCAAATGGACTTTTAGAATATCCTCAATATACTAGGCCAGAAATCTATGATGGAAAAAGAGTTCCAGATGTATTATTGAGTGGTCATCATGCGAACATCAAGAAGTATCGACATGAAGAGTCTTTAAAAAGAACAGCTATGTATCGTCCGGATTTATTAGAAAATTTAAATTTAAATAAAGAAGATCAACAAGTAGTTGATTCCGTGTTAAAAATCCAAAAATAATTCTTGCGCAAAATCTATTGACATGGTAATATTAATAGGCGTTTACGCATAGGTAGTTCCGCTGGCACATTGTGTGAATGAACTGATAACCAAATATTAGAAAAGAAGGAGAAAAGAAAATGAACTTAGGATTAGTTAATGAAGTAACAAAATCACAATTAAAGACTGATATTCCAGCATTCCGTTCTGGTAGTACTGTTCGTGTTCACGTTAAAATCAAAGAAGGTGACAAGAGCCGTATCCAGGTATTCGAAGGTGTTGTAATTGAACGTGCAGGTGGAGGAATCTCTGAAACATTCACAGTTCGTAAGATTTCTAACCAAATTGGTGTTGAACGTAAATTCCCTTTACACTCACCAATCATTGACCATATTGAAGTAGTTCGTCACGGTAAAGTACGTCGTAACAAGTTATCTTACTTACGTAACCGTTCAGGTAAAGCTGCTCGTTTAAAAGAAGTTCGTTAATTGTTTAAAAAAAGTCTGATTTTCAGGCTTTTTTTTCTAAATAGCTTTATAATAGATTTATAACATTTAGGGGGTTAGAGATTATATGAAGAAGTCAAAGAAAAACGAGCTAAGGTACAATGAAGATGACGAACGTACTTTACTAGAAGATATACTTGGATTCATAAAAGTATTTGTAGTAAGTGCAATCGTAATTTTATTGTTTGTGAACTTTGTTGCTCACCCAGTTCGTGTGGATGGAAGAAGTATGTATCCAACATTGAAAGATGGTGAATTTGGATTCACCAATGTTGGAGGCGTATTATTAAATGGTGTAGAACGAGGGGATATAGTCGTTGTAACCATGGAAGAAGAGGGACAGAAAACACATTGGGTAAAACGTGTAATAGGCTTACCTGGTGATACAGTAAGCTGTGTAAATGATGTTGTATATATTAATGGGAAAGTATTGGATGAGACTAAATATATAGCTCCGGACTATCGTCAATCATTGGTAGATAAATTTGGTTACTTTAATAAAGTACCAAATGCCGATAATACGAATGTTGAGGATTTTGAAGAAGTGAAATTAGGAGATGACGAATATTACGTAATGGGAGATAATCGTCCTTATTCTAAAGATTCACGCTATGTAGGTCCAGTTAAGAAATCACAGATCTTTGCCAAGAAGATGTTAGTCTTGTTACCAATTTCAGATATAGGAGTGAAAGATTAGTGGCAAACGTACAATGGTTTCCAGGTCATATGACCAAGGCCAAAAGGCAAATGGAAGAGAATTTAAAAAAAGTTGATTTTGTGATTGAGATTCGTGATGCAAGAATGCCAGATGCCAGTAAGAATCCAATGTTGGATCAATTGATTCAAAATAAACCGCGTTTGATTCTTTTGTCAAAAAAAGATAAGGCGGATAAAGAACTTACCAAACAATGGGTAAATGCCTTAGAAACAGAGAATCAAAAAGTATTAGCATTGGATTTTATTCATGAAAATTTCTCAAAACAATTGATTAAGGCATCGAATGAATTATGTATCAATTTAATTGAAAAACAAAAACGTAGAGGAATGAAGCCTAGAGCTTTGCGTGCCATGGTGTGTGGAATTCCTAACGTAGGTAAAAGCACATTTATTAATACGTTTGCGAAACGTAAAGCGGCTCAAACTGGAGATCGTCCAGGCGTGACAAAGAGTCTTCAATGGATTAAAGTAGGTCAAACACTTGAGCTATTAGATACGCCGGGTGTATTATGGCCAAAATTTGAAGATCAACAAGTAGGTCTAAAACTTGCTCTATTGGGTTCAGTAAAAGATCAAGTTGTAAATATGGACGATTTGGCATTATTTGCGTGTGAATATTTAATGCAGGAAAAACCTGAAATCTTTGATACAGTATATCATGTCAAGATTGCGGATACGCCTTATGAAACATTACAGAATATCGCCATAAAACGTGGTTATTTATTAAAGGGTGAAATTGATGAAAATCGTTTGATGTTAAGTTTTGTCAAAGATATTCGTGAAAATAAGTGTGGCTTGATTACTTGGGAGAAACCACATGTTGGATAGACATTTGGACAATGATTACTGGGATCAAAATCAAAGTGTACTTGGTATGGACGAAGCAGGGCGAGGCCCTATTGCCGGTCCATTGATGGTAGCAGGTGTTATCTTTCCAAAGGGATATCAAAATGCGTTAATTGATGATTCTAAAAAATTGAGTGAAAAAAAGCGAGAAGAGTTGTTTAAAACAATTATTCAGGATGCTTTGTACTATCAAATTTTAGTTGTAGATGAAAAGACGATTGATAGGAAAAATATCTATCGTGCAACACAAGATGCTATGATGGAGATTGCCAATAAAGCACAATGTGATTTTGTGTTGAGTGATGCGATGCCATTACCAGATATTGATAAACCTTACCAAGCTATTGTGAAGGGAGATCAAAAATCATTGTCTATTGCGGCGGCAAGTATTTTAGCGAAAGTTACGCGTGATCATTGGATGAAAAAGTTGGATGAAATGTATCCACAGTATGGTTTAGCCAAACATAAAGGATATCCGACAAAAGCGCATATTGAAGCTTTAAACAAGTATGGATTACAGGATTTCTATCGAAGAAGTTATGGTCCTGTAAAAAAGCTTGAAGAAATTAGACTTTTTTAGTTAAAAGTCTCTTTTTTTTCGTATATGAGTATATGAGAATAAAAAGAGAAGCTATTTTATGGTATGCCATCCAATATGATGGAGATTGGAAGAAAATTGGCAATGCGATAAAGGCACATGAAAACTATTCCATCATTGCATATCCATATCCTTATCTTACAATTGTTGATGAGATGTATCCCGAAGCCTTTAAACATTTAAGATATCCGCCATGGATTATTTTTTATCAGGGTAATGTTTGTTTGTTGAAAGAAAAAGGTGTAGGTATAGTAGGAGCTAGAAACTGTTCAGTGCAGGCACTGCAAAATACGGATACAATCGTACAAAGGCTCCAATCCAAGTATGTCATTGTATCTGGGCTTGCCAAAGGTATTGATGCCAGGGCCCATTTGAATGCATCAAAAACAATTGGTGTGCTTGGTTGTGGAATCAATGTGATTTATCCAAAGGAAAACGCATTTTTATTTGAAAGGATGAAAAAAAGCGGATTGATCATTAGTGAATATCCCATGCATGTGAAGCCTTTGGCTTATCACTTTCCATGGCGTAATCGCTTGATTGCCGCTTTAAGTAGCAACTTAGTTGTGATTGAGGCAACCTATAAAAGTGGAACAATGATTACTGTGAATGAATGTCTCGAATTGAGTGTTCCTATTTATGGTAAATTACATTTCCATCCTAAATATTGGCGATATATAGTTAATATTGATTTTGCGAATAAGCAATAGAATTCCTTCCCATCCTTAATATTGATGAGGAGGGATTCTTTTTGTTACGAGTCATCTTTAACATTGAATAGGAGAAATGGCTTAAAATAGGCGGATTCCAGAATATTGTAGATGTGACAAAATTTAATATTAAGAATGGGAGGTAACTAAAAAATCAGTTTCCGAATTCAATATTAAATTTGGAATGTAAGTGAAACAGCGTGTTATTTTTTTAATATTAAAAATATAAATGTAACAGGAATGTTCGTGAAAAGAGAAATTAGGGGCATTTTTGTTACATCCCATCTTTAATATTGAAATCAAGAATCTGACCTAATGTTCCTATTCAACCTTAATAATGAAACATCAAATGGTTATGTTTGTTACGCTCCATCTTTAATATAGTTTTTCATAATGCGTCTAAAAATACCCTTATAACTTTAATATCAAATTTGCAACTAATATCCTAAATTACCAGTCATATTAAATATTGACTCATAGGGAGGAAACAATGTATAAATCGAAACGTAGCCTCAAAGTATATGAGGCACCACTTGGTTTAAATGGTAAACAACAAATCCCAAGAATTCAGCTTCAAGGTCAGTGACTCGGAGCACTTGGATATCATGTGGGCGATAAGATTGATGTTCAGTTTACTAATGATACAATTATCATCAATAAAATGAAGACTAAATAAACGAAGAGAATTCCCTCTTATATGAGATATCGTATAGGGGAAATTTTTTGTTTCCCTGATATTTGAAATAACGATGCCACTAAAACCTTGATAAATAGGACTTTTTTGATGGTAAACCAAATTCGTGGCGTTTGATGCTGCGGGTTTTTCTTTTTCCCAAATATGCTGCCGGAATGCGTGTTTCTGAAGTCATTCATCTGCATTATGATATTATTTCCCACTCAAATATGCAGATTCACGTCCGAAATACTTCGGGTGTTGTACTCTGCCGAAAATATAGTTAAAATAATATTGACAATATGGCATATATACCATATGCTCTTAGCAGAGAACATAAGGAAAGAAAAATGAAAAAATTTAATGATTATTTAAGAGAACAAATGCAGAACCCGGAATTAAAAAAAGAATACGATAATCTGCAGCCGGAATTCGACATCATAAGAGCAATAGTTGATGCCAGAACATCTCAGAATCTTACTCAAAAGCAGCTTGCAGAAAAAACGGGTATTCATCAGGCAGATATTAGTAAGTTGGAGAACGGGACAAGGAATCCGTCTATCAATTTATTAAAAAGATTAGCGGAAGGCATGGATATGATGCTTAAAATTGAATTCGTGCCAAAACAAAAAGCACACTGATGAAAAATTCTAATTATTCTCCACGCAGAGGAATAGTTAGAGTATTTGGTAAACGAGCAACAAAACAAAATGGAGAGGCTTGCCAGTAATGGTGAGTCTTTTTATATTCAAAAATACCCTTTGAAAAAACAAAACAGCCTTCAAGAAAGGAAATTTGCTGCCGGGGGAAATCAAAAGAGCTTGTTGGAAATTGGAATCAGAGGTTTCTTGATGCAAAAGTTCTCATTTCCATAGTGTATTCGGAAAGGGAAGTAATTAACGGGAAAAAAGAACGAAAACATGCGGGTTGCCAGGCTCTAAAGGGAAGTGATTAATGGGGGAAATACAGTAGTTGTGATTTTCCATTTAATCAGTTCTCTTCGTTAATCAGTTCTCTTTAAATGGGATATTTTCCATTTAATCAGTTCCATTCGTGATTTTAATTAGTTCTGTTTGCAAAATTTGATTAGCTCCGTTCGGAGATTTAATCATGTCTATATTCTGTTAAATATAGCGTATTAAGTTCTATAGGAGGAAACAACGTGTAAATCAAAACGCAGCCTCATAATATACGAGGCACCACTTGGTTTAAATGGTAAACAGCAGATTCCAAGAATTCAGCTTCAGGATCAGTGGCTCGAAGCTCTTGGATATCATGTGGGTGATAAGATTGATGTTCAGTGTACTGGTGACATGATCATCATCAATAAAGTGAAGAATATATAAAACAAACAAGCGTCGGCAATGAGTCGGCGCTTTTCTGACATATAATACATGATAAAAGATAGTGAAAAAAGATGAAACGTGTAGACGAAACATCAAAAAATAGCTATAATTGTAGAAATGATATCGGCAAAAGGAGATAATTTATATGAATAAGCAAGAATTAGCAACAAAGATTTGGGCAACCGCAAATGAGTTGCGTAAGAACATTAAAGCAAGCGAGTACAAGGACTATATCCTTGGTTTCATGTTCTATAAGTATTTGTGTGATAAGGAAGTTGACTATCTGAAGGATCTCGGTGGAGAAATTGATGATCTTCTGGATGTAGATGATGCTACAATGAATAAGTTTAAGGACGGTATCGGATACTTTATCTCTCATAAACATCTTTTCCATGTATGGAAAGAATCCGGAGTTAATCTTGGAGCAAAGGATGTATCAGAAGCGCTAGACGACTTCTATTTAAACATGAATGGTCAATACAAAACTGTATTTGATAAGGTATTCAGCGCGTTACAGACTGGGCTTACAAAACTTGGTGAGAATTCTGGTTCTCGTGATAAGGCAGTAAGAGACATTGTTGATTTGGTCGACCTTATCCCTCCAACAAGCCGCGATTATGACGTTTTAGGATACATTTACGAATATTTGATTCAGCAATTCTCTAGCGAAGCAAAGAAAGACGGGGCCTTTTATACCCCTCATGAGCTTACATCTCTTATGGCACGCATCGTTGCTGATAGACTGAAAGATAGAGAAAAAATCTATTGTTATGACCCTACGGTTGGTTCTGGCGGTCTCTTGTTGAACATCGGTAAAGAAGTAGGAAGATACATTCCATCTGATAATATTCATTATTATGGACAAGAACTTATAACTGAGACAGCAAACCTTGCAAAGATGAACCTTTTTATGCAGGGGGTTCCGGTTCAAAATATCAATATGCGTAACGCTAATACTCTTGAGGAAGACTGGCCTTACTTTGATGAACAGACCGCTTATGCTCCACTTTTTGTGGACGCGGTGGTCTCAAATCCACCATATAGTGCTCATTATGAGCCGGAAAATCATCAGACAGATGTGAGATTTAAAGGCTATGGTCTTGCTCCTGCTGGAAAAGCAGATTATGCGTTTCTGTTGCACTGCTTATATCATATTAAAAATGATGGGGTAATGGCTATCGTCCTTCCACATGGTGTTTTATTCCGTGGCGATAGTGAGGGTGAAATTCGTAAAAACCTTATTTTAAACCATAACATCGAGACAATCATTAGCTTTCCTCAACAGCTGTTTTTCGCAACCTCAATTCCGGTTATTGTAATGATTCTTTCAAAAAACCGCAGAGAAGACGATATTCTCTTTATCGATGCATCTCAATCTTATAAAAAGGATAAAAAACAAAACGTCCTTACTGAAAGCGATGTTCAAAGAATCTTCGATACTGTTGTTGCTCGTAAAGATGTGCCAAATTACGCACACCTTGCAACTATGGAAGAAATCGAAGCAAATGGATATAACTTAAATGTACCGCGTTATGTATCTGCGACTACAGAGGAAGTGCCTTATGATCTTTTCTCTGTTATGACAGGTAAAGTATCAGACAAATAATTGGATGCTTTTGAAACTATTTGGAAACAGTTCCCATTGCTCCGTGAAAAACTTCTGAATAAGGCGGAAGGATACAATGCTTTTGCAGATGTAAACGTAAAAGATACAGTCTTCGCTGATAACGATGTACAAGCCTTCCTTAATAAGTTTAATGGGACATCTGAGGAATTTAGAAAATATTTAGTTCGCACTCTTATCAATCATGATGCCGTTTCATCAGTACATAACGAACTTGTGGAAAAGCTTTTTGAGGATTACAAAAACCAACCATTAGTTGATGTTTACAGTGTGTTCCAGGCTTTTGCAGACAATTGGATGATTGTAGATGCAGATCTTGCAAGACTTGAATCAGAAGGCTGGGATATCTGCGCTGAAACAGAACCGAATATGGTAACAAAGAAAGATTCCAAGACAAAAAAGACTGTGGAAGAACAAAAGGGTTGGAAGGGTAAAGTAATGCCTTTTGAACTTGTTAAGGCAGTATTCTTTGCTGATGATTTTGATAAAATGTCAAAACTTACAGCTGAAGCTGACGCCAAAGCTACAGAGTATGCCGACATCTGGGAAAATATGGATGAGGAAGCTAAATCTGCAGTATGCAAGGATGATGATGAAGCAGCATTTGACGCTAAGAAGTTTAAACAGGCTGTTAAGAATGGTGCTCTTGACAACGAAGCTGTGGAATGTATTGAAGCTATTCAGGATGCTATCGCAAAAGAAAAAGCCCTTCGAAAACAGGTAAAAACGATTGAAGCAGGACTTGAAGATAAAGCAAAAGAAAAAATTGAAGCATTATCAGAAGAAGAAATCTATGAACTTTTAGAGAAAAAGTGGATTTCGCCGATTATCACAGCAATTAACAAGGTAGGAGAAGGAGTACTTACACAGTTTGTAGCTAGTTTTGTAGAATTAGAGAAAAAGTATGCAAATCCATTGGCTGAACTATCTGAATCAATCGAAGAAACAAGTGAAGCATTGAAAACAAGTCTTGATGAACTTGTGGGAAGTGATGCGGATATGACCGCAATCAAAATGTTAATGGAGGAATTGTAAATGGAAGATAAGTTTGCAAATCATACATATAACCCAGAAATTCGATTTAGAGGGTATACTGATGGTTGGGAACAGCGTAAGTTAAACGAGATTGCCAATAAAGTATCAGAGAAGAATAAAGATAATGAATTTTCAGAGCCGTTTACAAATTCAGCAGAACAGGGAATCATTAGCCAGAAGGATTATTTTGATAGAGAGATTGTAAACAATGAAAATCTGAATGGCTATTATATCGTCAGGAATGATGACTTTATTTATAATCCAAGAATTTCTGTAACGGCTCCTGTTGGACCGATAAATCGTAACAGACTTGGTAGAAATGGCGTAATGTCGCCACTTTATACAGTATTTAGAACACATGATATAGATAATTTGTATTTGGAATTTTATTTCAAAACTACGAAGTGGCATCGCTTCATGAAACTAAACGGAGATTCAGGTGCTCGATTTGACAGATTTACGATTTCGTCTACACAGTTTATGGAAATGCCAATTCCATATCCGACGTTAGAGGAGCAGAAAAAAATTGGAGAGTATTTTGACTCCCTCGACAACCTTATCACTCTTCACCAGCGTAAGTGTGATACTTTAAAAAATCTAAAAGCATCTATGCTTACAAAAATGTTCCATAAAGAAGGGGAAAATGTGCCTGAAATCCGATTTAAGGGCTTCACTGAACCTTGGGAAAAGCGTAAGGCAAAAGAGCTTTGCAATATAGGTACAGGAAAAAGCAATACACAAGACCAAGTCAAAGATGGAATATACCCATTTTACATAAGGTCTGATATTCCTGTTAAGAGCAATAAATACCTCTATGATTGCGAAGCGGTTATAACAATCGGTGACGGTAATATAGGCAGAGTATTTCACTATGTAAATGGTAAGTTTGATTTGCACCAAAGATGCTATAAAATGACGGATTTTCAGGACATTTGGGGCAAATATTTTTACTACTTCTTTTCAACACGATTTTATGACCGTGCAATGAAAATGACTGCAAAAGCTACAGTTGATTCCGTTCGACTTGAAATGATTTCCGAAATGGATATTTGGAAACCAACGGCGATTGACGAACAAAAGAAAATAGCAGAATTTTTCGACAACCTCGACAACCTTATCACCCTTCATCAGCGTAAGTATGAAAAACTTCTTGATGTTAAAAAGGCATTTCTTGAAAAAATGATTGGAGGTGACAACTAATGCCATTACCATATACAGGACAAAACGGTGAGTTAAATTTTGAAGCTGACGTAGTCGAACTTCTAAAGAAAGCCGGATGGGAACATGAGGTTTTAAAGAATAAAACTGTTCCCGAACTTATTGATAACTGGAAAGATATTCTTTTTGAACGTAATCGAACAACATTGAATAATGTGCCACTCTCAAGCGACGAAATGGACCGCGTGATGGATATTGTAAGACTACAGGCAAATACTCCGGTAAAAGCAAATCACTTCGTAAATGGCCGTCCTATCGCTATTAAACGTGATTCTGATTCTCCGGATAAACAGCATGCCGGACACGAAGTATATCTTGATCTGTTTTCTGCTGCTGAAATTGCAGGCGGCAGCTCTCGATATCAGATTGCAGAACAGACGTATTTTAGTACGGATCCGCAATTCAATGATAGACGCGGTGACATTACATTGCTAATCAATGGCATGCCTGTCATCCATATCGAGCTAAAAGCCTCAGGAGTCGACGTTTATGAGGCATCCAACCAAATTACCAAGTATGCTAATGAAGGCGTCTGGAGTGGCTTTATGGGGCTTGTACAGGTATTCTGGGCTATGACGCCAGAAGATGCATTGTTCTTTGCTAATGCTGGAAATCCAAATGCGTTTAATTCTGCATTTTTCTTCCGTTGGGGAGACCGGGACAATAACGTTATCAAAGATTGGCGCGAATTGATTACGGGAGAGTATCATATTCTTTCAATTCCAGAAGCACACAAACTGATTGGTTATTATACCGTTGCCGATTCTGCAAAGGACGTGTTAAAGGTATGTAGAAGCTACCAATACGCAGCTATTCGTGCAATCGTAGGAAGAACAGCCAAGCAGAAGTGGGGTGACCATAACCAGCTCGGGGGCTTTATCTGGTGTACGACTGGTGGTGGAAAGACAATGACCAGTTTTAAGGCTGGACAGTTGATTACCGATATGAACCTGGCTGATAAAGTTATCTTCGTTGTAGACCGTAAGGTTCTGGATGAGCAGTCTACCAATGAATATAACAGCTTCCAACGGCAAGGGGAATCTGTATGCGAAACAGTAAGTTCCAAAGACCTTTTCAATAAACTGGGAAGCTCAAAATTGTCAGATCGACTTATTGTTACATCTATTCAGAAGATTTCTCGAATTAACGATGATGTGGCAAAACTTCGAGAGGCTGAACTTGATGTTATCAAGGCAAAAAGAATCGTGTTTATTATTGATGAAGCACATCGTAGCCAGTTTGGAGTTATGCACGAGCGAGTAAAGAGAACATTTTATAATTCTCTGTTCTTTGGTTTCACTGGAACACCAATTTTTGCAGAGAATATGAAACCAGGGGAATTGACTACAGAAACGGTTTTTGGCGAATGTCTTGCAATCTACTCTCTTGCAACAGGAATCAGAGATGGCAACGTTCTTGGTTTTTGGCCTGAGGCAGTTAAGACTTATGCTGACAAGGATTTAAAAGAAGCAGTAGCATTAGCTGAATGCCATGCAACAAGCAAAGATGACATCGTTGTTGGTTCTGATAACTGGAAATTATACCGTCGACTTACAGAACAGACACCTATGGCATCGGAGCTGGATGAACACGGGCAGATTAAAAGAGATAAAAACGGAAATTATCTTAAAGGCATTGAAGATTATCTTCCAGGCAAGCAGTATGACAATGATGACCACCGCAAACGTGTTGTAGAAAGCATTCTACATAATTATAAAACGATTGCTTATGGCGAATATGGCACTCTTTTTCATGGAATTCTAGCAACAGAATCCATTGCGGAAGCATATGAGTATTGGAAGTTGTTTAAAGCAATGGCTCCGGATCTTCATGTAACATCGCTCTTTGATCCAAACATCAATGTTAACAGTGCTTCTGTCTTTAATAAGGAGAATGCGCTTGCTGATATCGTAAATGATTATAATAATACCTTTGGAACTAAATTCGACCGAAAGACAGATCCAAAATATTCAGCTTTCAAGAAAGATTTAACCGACCGTCTGGCTCATAAAGATGCATACAAGCATATGGGTAATACACACGCAGATGCATTAGATATTGTAATTGTTGTAGATCAGCTCCTTACCGGATTTGATTCACAATGGCTTAATGTTCTTTATATGGATAAGGTCATGGACACAGACAATATTATCCAGGCTATTTCACGTACGAACCGTGTACTGAACAACATTGAAAAACCTTGGGGTATGGTGAAGTTCTATCGTAAGCCTTATACCATGAAGCGAAATCTAAATGAAGCGTTAAAGTTATATTGTCAAGGTGATTACACAGGCGTTGAAGTCGGTAATATTGATGAAAATATTGATACATTGAATAAGACATATGAACGTATCTGCGAAATCTTCGCACATGACAAAATTGAGAATTTTGAATGTTTGCCAAAATCCGATGAAGACCGCCAGATGTTCCGTAAAGAGTTTTATCTCTTGAAATCGACGCTTCGGGCAGCAATTCTTCAGGGGTTCAAGTGGAGTAATGAATACGGCACAAAGGTTGATTTTAATGAAAAAACTTATCGCATTCTTACAATGAGATATAAAGACCTTCCATCCAACAGAGGTGGCGGAGGTTCAAATCCAAAGTCAGGATATGTCGTAGATACAGACATGTCTACTATGGAAATGGATAAGATTGATGCAGCATATCTTGAGGCGCAGTTTAAAATCGTTACCATGAAGGATATTGTAAATGTTGAAAAAGATGCCAAGAAAATGGCCGCTATTCATGAGATTGAAACCAATCTTGGTGTACTTTCTGAGATTCAGCAGAAATATGCTCGTAAGATTTTAGAGGATATTAAAAAAGGTATCTTAGAACTTGTTGATGGCAAGACTTTCCTTCAATACATTCAGGAATACCAAGAAATGGCAATCCGCTCCAATATCCATAAATTCGCAGAGAATGTCGGTGTAGATGAAGATGAAATGTTTAACCTTTATATTTCAACAGGGAAACATGCTGTAGACGTATTACGGCTTGAACGATTAGAAGCTACAGCAGATTCTGAAAAGTTGAAAGCATATTATAACGTGTCGATTTTTAAGGCACGAGTTAAGCTCCATCAGGATCTCAAGGATTATATTGAAGGCTGTAAGGCTGACGAACTTGAGGAGGTAGAGTAATATGCCAAGACAGAAAAAAGATGCAAAAATTCTCAATATCAAACTAGCAAAAGAGATTAGTGATCAGCTGGAACAGTTTTGCGAAGAATCAGGAATATCTAAAACTGTAGCGACAGAAAAAATTCTATCGAAGTATTTTGAGGAATATTTCAGTAGACCAGAAGAAGAGCGTACACTTTTCAAATAAGAATATTAAAAAATGCCCACAGGCCGAATAAGCTTGTGGGTATTTTTATGCCTAAATAGAACATGTATGTAAGATTTCTTTTGAGTTGCAATTGGGAAAAAGCGCGGATTTACAGGCAAAATTACAACATTCAGTTTGAGGCTGTATGAGAAACGAAACGTGTTGTCTGATTCTGACATATAGAGTATGCCAAAGTAATTTATCCCTAAAAATAGGGACAAATTTAGGTATAACTGTAAACCATAGATTCAAAAAGGAGGAAACACATGAAAAAAATTGAATTCACAAACCCGGAGAGTAAGGAACTTAACGAAGAAGTAAGGAACTACCTTGAATTGATTAGGGATACGGAAGCACTTATTGGTGACGGGATGGAGAAGCTGAAAGGGGACAATTGGGCAAAGCTTTGGAGTTGTCTTGATAAGCTGGTATTTTATCCGAAGACATACGAAGGAAATTTGGCTATTTTCAAAACTCGATGCAACATCCGATACGTAAGTTTGTTTACGAAACCTGCATTTTGCTGTGATCAGGAAGCAGATTTTGAGTTGAGCGGCATTCTTAGATCATGGCTTAATGATGGTCAGAAACGAGGCTATTCGTTACTTATTAACACGACCATCAATGAATATTGGGGACATGGTATTTTTATCGATCCAGATACAGGGCATATTGCGCCTGTGATGACGGACTATGATGCGGAGCACCGTACTTATACAT